>Ga0247727_10003171_pt1 | contig 36734 bp, 34 predicted proteins | sample WisWelCaveWW1625_FD_202498 | JGI IMG/M metagenome (GOLD analysis project Ga0247727, IMG submission 202498) | Biofilm microbial communities from Wishing Well Cave, Virginia, United States - WW16-25 | ecosystem: Environmental > Aquatic > Deep subsurface > Groundwater > Cave microbial mat | place...
CGACGCAGCCCTCTGGGGCGACGCAGCCCTCTGGGGTGACGCAGCCCTCTGGGGTGACGCAGCCCTCTGGGGCGATGCTGCCCTGTGGGGTGACGCTGCCCTCTGGGGTGACGCTGCCCTCTGGGGCGATGCTGCCCTCTGGGGCGACTAGGCAATGGTGAGGTGAAAACCTGGAACCATGTGCGTGGGCAGACGGCGGGCTCCTACGGCCACCCCCAGAAAGGCCCGCCGAGCGGGATCCCCCACCCCGCCTGTCCGACGCACCTCGAGCCGCGCCATCGGGCGCGGCTTTTTTTGTCTTCTTGTCTTCGAGGCGACCGAAGCGAGGAGATCATCGGAACCGGAGCAACTCGAGAACCAGGCGCTGCGCGCGGGCCGGAACGAGCGGTCGCGAGAACATGTGACGGAGTCCTCTGCGGTCGATCTCGCCCCGGCGGACTCTCTCGACGACAACCCGCCCAATCCGCTGACCCAGGTCGCGAGCTAGCGCGCGGCGCAGCGATCGAAGGCGTCGGAGCGGCCCCATGAGCTTGGCAGGTGGCTCGACGTCGCCGGACTCCTCGAAACGGCGGTGCGCCTCGAGCCACTCCACCATGCGATCGCCAAGCGCGGAATCTGGCCCGGCGCCGAACGGCCCGGCGGCCGCGAGCGCAAGCCCCTCGCCGCCCGACACGTAGTCGCTGGCGGGATCCACGAGTCGTGCGCCGAGGTGCGCCAGCGCCTCGTTGTACGCGGCGCCATATGCCCGTGCCACGGGGTCGTTCCAGGATTCCTCGGGAGGGTTGTAGAGTCGGCCCGTGAGGGCGGCGCGGAGGAAACGCGCTCCCTCCCCCGCGGCACGACCGGGGAGGTAGCGGGCCAGGAACATGGTGTTCGATCGCGATTCGTACAGCGCCCCCCGCCGTTCGAGGAGGATCCGTGCCTCGGCGATCTCGTCCCGCGAGCGGTGATGCTCCAGCAGGATCGGAACGAGAAGGTCGGTCGCCTCCGAGCCGGTGTGCACCTCCGGGAGGGTATCGGCCAGATCCTCGACCCAGCCCGCCCGATGGCGGACTCGCGTTCGCTCGGTCCTGATCCCTAGCCACCGCAGGAGCGCCCCGATCAGATGGTGGACCGCAGGGGTCAAGTCCACCTCCTCGTCGTGGGGAACGTCCTCCCGCCACCGCTCGAGAACCTGGCGGTATGCCTCGTACTTCTCCAGCGGGCTCGTGTGGAAAACTGCGTAAGCGGTGTTGTCGATCCGCACGGCGCGAGGAAGAGCATCCCCCCGGGACAGGAGCGACCAGTAGACCGAGTCCGGGTCCTGGTAGACGGTTACGGTCTCGCAGGCGGTCCCGGATCTGTCGAGGCGGTGCCTGACCCGGCGCGGAATATGATTCGGTGACAGATGGGATTCTCCGAAGAGAACCAGCAGGCGGTAACCGGCCTCGACGAGGTGGGCGATCTGCCGTGCCGCGTGCGTGTCCCGGCGGGATAGCCCATCGAAGCCGCCCCGGGGCGAGGAGTCCAGGGCAAACACGGGGACTTTCATGGAGCGCGCACGATCGAGCAGGAGCCGATAGCCGTCCCAGGGATACCCCCACTCCTCCCGGTAATGCGCTCGTCTTAGAAACGTGGAATCGTCGATCTGGCCCGCCTGTCGCCGGTCGAGGAGCGCCTGCTGGCGGGTAAAGAAAAGCTCTACACCCAGGGCAAGCCTGGACTTCCTCCCCTTCGCCATCCGCTCGAGAAGGTCCGCCGCGAAATGCTGGCAAGCATCGAGGGCGTGGAACTCGCCCAGATAGACGATCCGAGCTGACAGGCACGCATCCTGGACGTCGCGCGCGGATACGGGACCGCGCCAGCTCCGGAGCTGACGGTTCAGGTCGCGAAAGTACGGGTGGGCAAGCGAGCTTCCGAGGACCTCGCGTCGCAGCAGATCCGCCGCGGCCTTCTGCCGCTCCAGGATCTGGCTCACGCCGCGGCCCTTCTTGCGCTGCACTACTTGGTGCCGCCCCCGGAGGCGCTCCCGCCAGGCCCTTCCTTCCCGCGCTCGGTGTCCTCTCCTCCTCGGAAAGCGTTGCGGAAGCTCCGGATCCCCTCCCCAAGCCCCTTCCCGATTTCCGGAAGACGCCGCGCGCCGAAGAGGAGAATCACGACGACCGCGATCAGGAGAATCTCACCCCAACCCAACGAACCCATCGTGCGCACCCTCCCTCGGCCAAGATCCGGGTCGAGACCGTCGACGCCACGACCCGCCACCCATTCTAGCCTAGGTCAGGAGGATCTCCCGCACGTTCCCTAGCCGTCGGGTGGTCCGCTCTGCGTCGAGGTACTCGAGCAATGGGATCGCGTTCTTTCGCGTCACCCCCGCGATCTGCTTGAAGGTCGCGACATCGATGAGCCGGGCGGTCTTGGCATGCTCGCGGAGCTTCCCTCTCAGAGCCTCCACCGCCTCGCCGAGGAATAGCCGCCCATCGCGCAGACGGACGAGACGGCGCTCCGCCAGCAGGACCTCCACGATGCGGGCGGCCCGGCCTTCCGGCTCGGACGCCAGGACCTCCGGAGGATCGGGGGGATCGAGACCCGCATCCCTTAGACGCGCCTCGATCCGGGAGGCAATGGCCTGGTCCTCCTCCGAGAACCTGATTTCGTGCCCCGCCTGCGCGACGAACTCCCCGTGCAGCCGGATCCGACCCTCGTCGGCGAGCCGATCGAGGAACACCCTCCAGAGATCCTGGGGAATCGTCCGGCACAGGCGCGATCGGAGCTCTTCCCTGGACATCCCAGACCTGAGTGGCTCTCGGCCGTGGAACTCCGAAAGCATCGTCTCGCATTGGGACTGAAGGTGCGACCATGCGGTCCGGTGCACGACGAGGCCGCAAGCTCGGACGAGGCGCGAGAGTGTCTCGAGCCGACGCGCGCGCGCCTCGAGCTCCGCGATGGCGAGCCCCAGCTCCGCCGCGAACGCGGCGACCTCGCGTCCCCCTGCACCGGCCCTCTCGAGGCGAAGGAGCAGATCCTCGTCGGGGTCCCCCGCGGTGGTGAGCGTCGCGGGCCGGAATCCGGATCGACCGGTCGGGGGGCGCACATCCACCACGACACCGCCCCCAACCGTATCCACCGGTGCAGGCCGGCGTAGGACGAAGTGGTCCCCCGGCAGGACCACGGTCTCGCCACCCAGCCGGATCTCCACGGTCAACTCGTCCTGGGGCTCCTCGCCGAGAACGCGAAACCGTGCCCACCGCTCACACGTTCCCTGGTGAAAGCGGACGACACCTCCCTTTTTCAGGCTGTCGGGGGCCGAGGCGAGCAGGCGCAACCGCGCCCACATCCGGCGGGTGGTGGGAAGAGTCCCGGGGCGCGCCACGGTCGCCCCTCGAGAGACATCACCGCGCTCGAGTCCCTGGAGGTTGACCGCCGTCCTCTGACCCGAGCGCACCGACGGCATGCGGTGCCGATGGACCTGAAGGCCGCGCACGCGCCCACGCTTCCCCCCCGGAAGGATCTCGATCTCGTCGCCTTCGTCCAGCGTTCCGGAGAACAGCGTTCCCGTGACCACGGTTCCGAACCCGTGCAGGGTGAACGAACGGTCCACCGGGAGCCGAGCCACCCCCCCGCTCGGTCGTTCCGGAACCCGATCGATCAGACCCGAAATCGCGGCCCGAAGGGAGTCGAGTCCGAACCCGGTCCGCGCCGAGACGGCCAGGAGTGGAGCATCCTCGAGAAAGCTGCCGCGCAGGAACTCCCTGACCTCCAGCTCGACCACCTCTCGAAGCTCGGAGTCGACCGCCTCGGCCTTGGTCAGCACGACCACGCCATGGCGGATCCCGAGGAGCGAGCAGATCGCCAGGTGCTCACGTGTCTGCGGGCAGATCCCCTCGTCCGCCGCGATCACGAGGAGCACGCAGTCGATCCCCGCGGCTCCGGCAACCATGTGCCGCACGAAACGCTCGTGGCCGGGAACATCGACGAAGGACAGCGTGTGCGAGTCGTCGAGGGCCAGGTCGGCGAAGCCGAGATCGATGGTGATCCCCCGCTCCTTCTCCTCCTTGAGCCGGTCGGGATCGATGCCGGTCAGCGCCCGGACGAGCGAGCTCTTTCCGTGGTCGATGTGACCGGCCGTGCCCAGGATCAGGTGTCGCACGTTCCGCGCTCCCGGTTTGCCAAGAGCCAGGATCGCACGGTGCGGCGCAGATCGTCCACGTCGAACGGCTTGTGGAGGAGCGGGATCCCCTCCTGCTGCGCGAAGTGCTCCGGCTCGGAGCTCACGGTGTCCCCCGTGGTGAGGAGCAGTCGCCTGGACAGCCCCGGCTTCAACCGGTCCATCTGCTCGCGCAGGCGGAGGACGGTCATGCCGGGCATCCGGAGGTCCGAGATCACGAGGTCGAACGAATCCGAGGCGAGCTCGCGGATCGCGTCGCCCCCGTTGTGGGTTGCCACGGCGCGGTGGCCATCCTCCTCGAGCGCCTCGCAGATGAGTCGGGCCACCGCCTCCTCGTCATCGATCACGAGGATCTTCCCTCGAGGAGCATCCACCGCCACGGCGTCGGGACCTTCGCCTCCCGCCGCCGACGGGCGCTTTTCGCCGGCGGGGAGCTCGATCGCGAACGCCGCTCCCGGGCCCTCGCGGTCCACGACGCGGATCGACCCGCCGTGGGACGCCACGATCCCGAAGGCGATGGACAGCCCGAGACCCGTTCCCTTGCCGGGAGACTTGGTGGTGAAGAATGGATCGAAGATCCTCTGGCGGATCTCCTCCGGAATGCCGGGGCCGTTATCCTCGACGTCGATGCGGACCCACCCCGGACGGACCGAGCTCGTGCGCACGGTGAGGGTTCCGCCGCTCTCTTCCGAGCGCACCGCGTGCTGGGCGTTCGTGATCAGGTTCACGAGCGCCTGCTGGATCTGGTGCGGGTCCCCGAGAACCGCCGGCAGGTCGCGGGCCGGCGCGTACCGGACCTCGATGCCGTCCACGCGGAGCTGATAGGCCAGGAGGGAAAGAACCGACTCGACCGCCTCGTTGACCGAGAGGAGCCTCCTCTCCGGATCGTGCCGGCGCGCGAACGACAGGAGAGACTGGACGATCCTCTGGCAACGGCGCGCCTCGCGGTGGATCACCCCCACGCGCCGCACGGTTCGATCATCCGCGGAGGGGGAGGCGTGAAGGAGCTGGGCGTACCCGAGAACCGAGGTAAGCGGGTTGTTGAGCTCGTGGGCGATCCCCGAGATCATCTGACCGAGGCTCGAGAGTTTCTCCGCCTGCGCGAGCTGCGTCTCGAGCGTTCGCCGCTGGGTGACGTCGGTTGCCACAAGCACCAGCCCTTCCCCGGGCGCCGACCCGCTCCCCACGGCGGACACCGTGACGTCGAGGATGGTCCCGTCCGCGATCCTCGCGTCCCCCGCGAGGGTGTGGCGGCGCGCGAGCAGCTCGGTAACCTTCGAGGCCAGCTCGAGGCTGCCGATCCGATCCACGGTCCCGCCGGATCCTCCGAGCTTGTCCAGAAGCTGGGCTCCCGCGGGGTTGGCCGAGACCACGCGAAGCGACCGGTCGGTGAGGATCACCGCCTGCGGCATCGAGTCGAGGATCGAGCGGAAGCGTTCCTCCTCGGCCTCCCGCACCGTCAGGATCCGATCCAGATGGAGGGACACCTGGTTCGCGGCGGTGGAATAGATGCGGCTCTTCCCCTCATCCTGTGCTCCGGCGGGGAGGACGACCATCGCCGCGAGAAGCCGGCCGCCACGGCGAACCGGGAGAAGCACGAGATCTTCCTCTCGAATCCCCTCGCCCAGTCCCGGGCCGTCGTCGAAGCCTTCCAGGCGCTCGACCTCGAGCGACACGGCCTCCTCTCCCCAGCCCATGAACTCCAGCCCGCGCCGGAGCGCGCGCGTCCGATCGGCCTCCGAAACGCTCCGCCCCAGAAACGCCCGCGCGTCGGGGAACCCGGCAAGCGCGTGGACGGCGACGATCAGGTCGTCGCCGAACGCCGCGTGGACGGCCGCGGCCGCAGCAGCGAAAAGCCCGTCCGGCGTGCTCGCCTCGGCGACCCTGCGCCCCATGCGCTGCAGGAGGTCGAGCTCCCGAGTGCGCGCAGCCAGCCGCTCCTCCGCCCGGGCGCGTTCGGACAACGTGGGCTCGCTGCTCTCCGCCATTTCCGCTCCCCCACCCCGGACGTCCCGGTGAGTCTAAGAGAGCTGGGCGGACGGATCAACTATTGCGGCCGCGTGAAGACGGGGTGGGCTAGGAGGCTGACCGAGTAATGGCACCTCGTCCTCGTCCATGGGCATGTTTGCCTCGGGGAGGTCGGGCTCCGCGAGGCAAACACGGCAATCTATGAGGCCCAAAACGATTACTCGGACAGGCTCCTAGTGACCGAGGATACGGGGCTTGGCGGCGCGGCGCCCCGAGAACGGCCGCTTCGCCGGAGCCTTGACCACACGGCTCCTCGCGAAGATCTTGCGGAGGCGGCTTTTCGCCTGACACTCGATCTGACGAACGCGCTCCCTGCTGATCCCCATCTTCTCGCCGATCTCCTTGAGGGTGAGCGGAGGTCCTCCGACGAGCCCGAAGCGGTAGCAGACGACCGTCTTCTCCTGCTCGGTCAGATGCGCCATCGCGTCGCCCACCAGACTGGACGACTCCCGCTTGATCAGATCGTCCTCGGGGCTCGAGAACCGTCGATCGACGAGAAAGTCCGAGATGAGCGTGTCTCGCTCCTTCCCGACCTTGTCGTCGAGGCTCACCTCGCGCAGGGAGAACTGGAGAACCTGGTCGATCTTGGACACGCTCTTGGAAAGCCGCTCGGAGATCTCCTCGCGCTCCGGCTTGCGACCCAGGGATCGGCGGAGCGAGTTCTCGGCGTCGCGGATCTCCCGTACCTTCTTCATCTGGTAGTTCGGCACGCGGACCAGGTTCGAGTGCTCGCTCAAGGCCTTGAGAATCGACTTCCGGATCCACCAGATCGCGTACGTGATGAACTTGGTGCCCTTGCTGGCGTCGTACCGGTGGGCGGCTTCGATGAGGCCGATGTTCCCCTCGTTCAGGAGATCCTCGAAGGGCAGGCCGAGGTTCCGATACTCGCTCGCGACCTTCACCACGAAGCTGAGATTGGATTCGATCAGTTCGTCCAGGGCGTCTTTTCGACCGAGCTTCACGCTCCGCGCGAGCGTCATTTCCTCTTCCTTGGTGAGTAGAGGGTATTCTCGAATTTCGGCGAAGTAGCGGGAGAGCACGGAGCTTCGGTCGTTCTGGGTCGATTCCATTCGCTAAACCTCGCGGCGCGCTGCGCCACGGAAGATGGAAGGAGCGGGGAGAAGACCGCGCACCCGCGCGAATCGTGGAGCAAACGAGGAACATGAAGCTTGACACATCTTCGCGTTCACCGTACATTCACGATAAGTTCTTGTAAGTAATTGAAGAGAAGCGGTGGGACGGGTCGTGGCAAGGGGGTTACCAACAACAGGTTTCGCATGTGCACCTTGGGCCACCGAGGTACTCCTTTGCTGTCGCACGAACGCAGCGGTCTGCTTCGCAACTCTGTCTTGTCGATGTGATTAGTTTATGCGGCAGAAGAGGGAGTGTCAAGAGTCGATTTCGTACGAAAGCCGCGCCGGTCGCGGGTTTCCGTGGTATTCGGGCTAGTCCAGGAGAGTTTCGATGGGTGTGCGTCCGGCAAGGCGTAGACAGACGGTGTTCGTCGGGGCGAAGATCCGGCAGATCCGGAAAGCGCAGAACATGACGCAGTCCGAGCTCGCACGCCGGATCCTGGTGCAGCAGTCAGACCTCTGCCGAATGGAGACCGGGGAATACAAGGTCTCGCTCGACACTCTGCTCAAGATCCTGAGCGTGTTCGGCATGGAGATCGGCGAGTTCTTCCGTGGCGAGGCGCTTCCTCGCGCAACGTCGGACAGGGATACGGAGTTGCTGCGTCTGTTCCGCCGTCTGGAGGCGCCCGCGCAGGACGAGGTCCTCGACTATGTGAGATACAAGGGAACCCGCCGCCTCGAAGCGTGGTAGGCCCAGCGAGTCTAGTTGACCCAGCGATCCCGGTCTCCCGGCGGCATCACGCGAAAGCGCCGCCGCCGGAGTTTCCAGCGTAGCTCGCGATAGAATTCCGCCACGTTCCACACCCTCTTCAGGTACAGGTACCCGACGATCATGCCCCCGAGATGCGCCACGTGGGAAACCCCGCCGGCGCTCTCGCTCCACGTGGACACGAACGCGATGGCGAACAGGATCCAGCACATCGTTCGTGCGCGGACCGGGAAGAGAAGCATGAAGAGCAGCACGCGCTCGGAGAAGATCATCCCGAAGGCGAGGAGCAGGCCGTAGATGGCTCCCGAGGCGCCGATGGTCGCGGCCTGTGGGTTCGTGAAGAACCCGCCCGCGGTGACGAAGACCCCCGCACCGACTCCGCACACCAGGTAGTACCGCAGGAACCGGACGGCTCCCCAGTGGCGCTCCAGGTCGCCCCCGACCATGTACAGCACGAGCATGTTGATCAGGAGGTGCGCGAGGCTGCCGGTCGAGTGAAGGAACATGTAGGTGACGAGCTGCCAGATCCAGCCGTGCGCGACCCGCCACGGGACGACCCCGAGCGCGTCGCTCGGGTCCCAGGTCACGTGGCCGAAGCGCTCGATCTCGACGAGCCTCACCGCGAACTGAAGGAGCCAGATGCTGGTGCACGCGATGAGGAGCATCTTCACGACCGGTGTGACCGGAGGAAGGCCCGCGCCAGCACCGTAGACGCGCGACGGAGGCTGCCGGTAATAGCTCATCGCTGTTCTCAGGGGATCGGCGAGGTCGGCCCCGCTCCGCGCAGGAGGAAGACGATCCCCCCCACGAGCCCCAGCAGCACGAGGAGAACGGCGAGGAGCATCATGCCGGCGCCCAGAGCGATTCTCGCCGTCGTCGTTCGCCCGGACATCGCGTCGGCCAGAAGCACGCCGTGGAGCTGCCGGCCGACGAGCGCCAGCGCGAGGGCGATCCCCGCCGCCACGGAAAAGAGTGCCGGCAAGGGCACGACCTCGGTCCCCGCGTAGATCGCCAGCGGGGAGACCAGTCCCACGGCGAGAAGCCAGAGGAGCGCCTCGACGACGATTCCCGAGATGGGCCGCGGGGAAACGGCTGCCTCTCTGCGATCACAGGGCGCACGAAGGGTTCCCGATGGGGAACCGCGCCAGGATCCCTGGATTCTTGATCGGTGGAGACGGCGTTGTCATCCTCCTCGGGGAAAAAGAACCTCGATGGAGCCGGAGCATAGCCCGATGCCTCTGGGGTCGTCAAACGCGGGTCCGCTGCGCCAGGGGGCGCTCTTCGCGGCCGCCTGCCGGCTGGCAGGAGCTTCCACGGGAAGACCGGCGGTCCTCCGATCCCTCCTCCAGTGCCTCATGGACGCCACTTCGGCCGAGCGGGCGTTTCTCGTGGCGGCCGCCGAGCCCACGGATCCCGCGAGGGTCAGGGTCGAGATCGGTCGCTCGGTCCGCGACGACGGGAAGGAAACGCCCAGCCGGAGCGTCCTGTACTGGGCCCTCCTGGAGACCACACCGCGGGTCGGGCTCCACCCTGTCGAGATCTCGTCGCTCGCCGAGGAGAACTCCGTGCGGGCGCTCGAGCTGCGATCCGTGATGGCCGCAGGGGTGACCCGGCGCGCGGGCGAACGGATCGCTCTCGTGCTCGACAGCCGGATTCCTCCGCCTTTTCCGGTGGAGGACCTCGTGGGCGTTCTGGAGGGCTTCGCCGGTCTTCTCGGCCTCGTCCTCGCTCCCGGGACCCAGCACTCTCGGGTGCGGCCCGCCGATGCCGCGAGCCCGCATCACGCGCTCGTGGGCTCCTCGGGTCCATTCGGCGAGCTGCTCGAACGGGTGCGGAAGGTCGCGTCGTGGCGCCTTCCCGTCCTGGTCCTGGGGGAGTCGGGCACGGGAAAGGAAGCGATCGCCCGGTCGATCCATCTCGACGGAGATCGCCGCCACGGACCGTTTCTCGCGGTAAACTGTGCCGCGATTCCCGATTCGCTCCTCGAGAGCGAGATCTTCGGCGCGGTGCGGGGAGCGTACACCGGGTCAGACCAGGACCGCCCGGGGCTCTTCCGGCTGGCTCACGGCGGAACGCTGTTCCTCGACGAGGTCGGAGACATGCCCGCCCCGATGCAGGCGAAGCTGCTGCGTGTGCTGCAGGACGGGAGGGTGCGGCCCGTCGGGGGAAAACTGGACGCCGTCGTCGACGTTCGCGTCGTCGCCGCGACCCATCGGGATCTGAGGCGCCTCGTGGCCGAGGGGCGGTTCCGCGACGACCTCCTGTACCGTCTGGCCATGGTGGAGATCCGGATCCCTCCCCTGCGCGAGCGCCGGAAGGACATCCCGCACCTCGTGGAACATCTCAAGGCGCGCCTGGAGGCGGACACCGGCGTGGCGCCGATCCACGTGAGCCCGTGCGCGATGCAGGCACTCCTGTCTCACTCGTGGCCGGGGAACGTACGGGAGCTGCACGCCGTCCTAGCGCGCGCGCTCCTTTGCTCCGCCGACGGCGAGATCCGGTCCGAGCACCTGGAGGTCGGCGGGGCCTGCGTGGCGCGCGGCAACACTCCCGCCGCTCCGCCGGCCTTGGAGCGGGCCATGATCGAAGAAGCCGTTTCGAAGGCCTCGGGGAATCTCACGCGCGCGGCCGAGCGGATCGGGTGGTCCAGGCCGAAGCTCTACCGCCGGATGTCGGCCCTCGGGCTCGAGCGTGGACGAGGATCGTCGCTCCCGGCGGAGGATTCGCGCTGAGCCATCAGGCCTCCTCGCCCGGCATCGGATTGGGGACCACGTCCTCGGCGAGCTCCACGTTCCAGTACGCCTCGTCGAGGAAAGTGCGCCACTCCTCGTACCGAGGGCCGATCCAGCCTGCCCGAAGTACGGGGTGCCCGGCCGGCCTGCGTGGCGCGCGGATCAGACTCATCCCCGCCTCGTAGGGCACGCGATTCCCCTTCCGGGAATTGCAGCTCACGCACGCACACACGACGTTCTCCCAGCTCGACGTGCCGCCACGGGAGAGGGGGACGACGTGGTCCAGGTTCAGCTCGCGCTGCGGAAAGACCCTCCCGCAGAACTGGCAGCGGTTCCTGTCGCGGAAGAAGATGTTGCGTCGCGTGAAGCGCACCTCGCGGCGCGGGAGGCGGTCGTACTGGACGAGCTGGATCACCCGCGGGATGCGGATCGCCTGTCGCGGCGTCCGGATCACCTCGTCGTCCGCTCCGGGCGGAAGGTCGCACCAGTTCTCGAAGTCGTAGGTCGCGAAGTCCGGCCCCACCGCACGAGCGCGACCGGCGTAGAACAGGCGGAAGCCGCGGCGGACCCCTGTCACCTGTACGGCCTGGTAGAGACGATTGAGAACGAGGACTGCGCCGTCCGCCATGAGACACCCGGCCCCCTCAGCCCACGAAGCGGCTGACGCGCCCCTTCTCCGAGGAAGCCCTCTCGAGCGCGAGACGAATGAGGCGATCGAGAAGCTCGGGGTAAGAAAGCCCCGAGGCCTCCCAGAGCTTGGGATACATGCTGATGGGGGTGAAGCCCGGAAGCGTGTTCGCCTCGTTGGCGAACACCCGTTCGGTTCCGCGCTCCACGAAGAAGTCCACCCGGGCCATCCCCTCGAGGCTCAGTGCCCGGAACACCTCCACGGCAAGTCGCCGCACGGCATGAATCGTGGAGGGCGGAAGCGGCGCGGGGATGCGAAGCTCCGAGGTTCCATCCACGTACTTCGCCGCGTAGTCGTAGAACTCCCGTGACGGGACGATCTCTCCCGGGATCGATGCCTCGGGCCGATCGTTCCCCAAGACGGCGCACTCGATCTCCCGCGCGTCGATTCCTGTCTCGACCACGACCTTGCGGTCGCAGGCGAAGGCATGGTCGAGAGCCGCCGGGGCCGCCAGCGGCTCCGCGACGCGCGACACTCCGACGGAAGAGCCGCCGTTGGCCGGCTTGACGAACAGCGGGAACGAGAGCCGGGCCGAGATCCGCTCGACCACTCCCGCGGGATCCGTCTCGTACTCGTCACGCAGGATCGACATCCACGGTCCTACCGGGATCCCGCGCGATTCGAGGATCCGCTTGGCCGCCTCCTTGTCCATTCCTACCGCCGAGCCGAGGACACCCGCGCCGACGTACGGGACGCCCGCCAGATCCAGCAGCCCCTGGACTCGCCCGTCCTCGCCTCCCCAGCCGTGCACCACGGAGAAGACCACGTCGAGGTCGACGCGGGAGTGACCTCCCCGGGAGGCGAGCTCCAGGATCCCGCCGCCGGGCTCGGCGACGAGCCTTCCGCCGTCGTCCGCGCCGTGTGCCGGGTCGACCCTTTTCCCGTCGCCGGTGAGGATCCTCGCGGAGAGCTCGCGCGTGAGCCAACGTCCCTCTCCGGTCACCGCCAGGGGAATGCACGTGAACCTCCCCGGGTCGAGCGCCCGCCACACTCCCCGGGCGGACACGACGGAAACCTCGTGCTCGACCGATGCGCCACCGAACAGAAGGCCGACCCGCAGCGGCCCCGTCATCGCGGCGTCCCCCGGCGGGGCCCACCCAGAAGCCCCGCCACCGTCGAGCCCACCTCGTCCGCGAGGCTCTCGGAGCGCAGCACCACCGCACCCTTCGCATCGAGGACGACATGGAGCGGGAGCCGCTCGGCTCCAAAGGCCCGGGTCGCGAGGCCCCCCCGGTCGAACAGGACCTCCCCGGGCGGGCTCGACGACCGGACGAACGCTTGGAGGCGCTCTCTCGTCTGGCGCGTGGGGACGGCGACGAGAAAGAGCCGATAGCCGCGGCCGACCCAGTCGGATTCGAGATCTGCGAGACCTTTCATCTCGTCCACGCACGGCGGGCACCACGTGGCGAAGAAGACGACGTGGAGCACCGCTGCACCGGGCCTCAGAACGACCTCGCGGCCGTCGAGCGCTTCGAGGGGAAGGGGAAGCGGCCCTGGTCCATCCGAGCGCACGGCGGTCCCCGGGGCACACAGGAGGACGCCCGCCGCGACGAACGCCGCGATCCGGCGCCGCCCGCCTGGGTCCCCGGGGCTCACGGGATGGTCCCTCTCGGCAGCGCCATGCCGGCCGCCCGCCAGAGGAAGAACGCACCGATCCCGATCATGAGCACGCCGAAGATCTTCTTGATAACGTCCATCCAGGCCCCTGCCCTCGGAAGGCCCGTGAGGAAACCGGAGAAGATCCCGAGGAGCATCAGGAGAAGGCTCAGGCCCAGGGCGAACACCAGGAGAAGCGCGCCTCCCCACACAACGTCCCGGGTCGTCGCGACGTAGGTGAGGAGCAGACCCAGAACGGGCGCCGTGCAGGGCGCAGCCACGAAGCCCGCGGCCATTCCCATGAGGAGGGCACCGAGGAAGCCGCCTGTCCGCGCGCCCTTGCCCTGGATTCCGGCGAGAAGCACCGGCACCCGGATCCACCCCAGCATGGCGACGCCGAAGAGCACGATCAAGAACCCGACCCCTCCGAAGATCCACGGGCTGCGCGTGAACTGGCCGAACACCCTCCCGAGAAGAGCCGCGACGACGCCCAGCGAGGCGTACACGAGCGCCAGGCCCACCACGTACACCGCCGAGAGGCCGATTGCCCGCCGCCGGTCGCCGGCCGCCGATCCGCCGATGAAGGTGACGGTCACGGGAATCATGGGGTAAACGCACGGAGTGAAGCTCGTCAGCACTCCGGCGGCGAACACGACAAAGATGGCCGTCAGGGAGCGGCTCTGCAACTGCCCCTCCAGGGCGCGGCCGAGCCCGTACCCCCACTCGTTGAACGCGCGGAGTAGACCTTCCATCGGTCAGAGCACCTTGTCGACCATCCCGGTCAGGACCCGCTTGGCCACGAGGCCGATCGCCTGGTCCTTTACCTCTCCCCGGTGAAAGAGGAGAACCGTGGGCACCGAGAGCACGGCGAAACGGGCGGCCGCCTGCGGGGAGCGGTCCACGTCCACCTTCACGACCTTGAGCCGCCCGTCGTAGTCTCGGGCGATCTCGTGAACCACGGGCTCGAGCTTCTTGCACGGACCGCACCAGGCGGCGGAGAAGTCGACGAGAACGGGGCCGTCTGCCTTGAGCACGGTCTCCTCGAAGCGGCTGTCGTCGATCTCGATCACTTGAGTCATGGGGCTGTCTCCAGATTTCCCTCGAGATTCGTGGCGCACTAGACTAGAGCGTAGCACGAACCCGTTTCCGCTCGCCTCGGGGGGCCCGAGCCCGGGATCGAGATCTTCGGTCGTTGTGCGCTCTTCGCTCGGAATGGTAGGATTCGCGCTCGAGCCGAAGGTTTCCATGAACTCGGTCCATCCCTCCGAAACGCTCTTGGCGCTCCTGACGGCCGCGGGGCTCACCGAAGCAGAGGCGATTGGATGAAAGATGCCCGCGTTCTCTGGATCGATGGATCCGCCGGCGCCAGCGGCGACATGATCCTGGGCGCCCTCGTGGACTTGGGTGTCCCGCTCGCGGCGATCCGCCGCGCCGTTTCCGCGCTTCCCGTGCGCGATTTTCGTCTCTCTTCCCGAAGGGTCGCCCGGGCGGGCCTCGCCGGCCGGAAGGTCGACGTGCGGGTCACCCGAAAGCAGCCCGCGCGGGATTTCCGGGATATCCGGAGGATCCTCGAGGGCGGCAAGCTCGCGCCTCCGGTCCGGGAGCGAGCTCTCGCGGTTTTTCGCAGGCTCTTCCAGGCCGAAGCAGAAGCCCACGGCGTCGCGCCGGATCGGGTGCACCTCCACGAGGCGGGCGCCGTGGACGCGATCGTGGATGTCGTCGGCGCCTGCTTCGGGATCTCGTGGATCGATCCGGGCCGCATCGTGGTCTCGAGGCTCACGATCGGCCATGGAACGGTCCGCTGCGAGCACGGCCTCTTCCCCGTTCCCACCCCGGCCACCGCGCTCCTGGTGCGCGGGGTCCCGGTGACCGGTGGCGAGGTGGAGGAAGAGCGTCTCACGCCGACCGGGGCGGCGATCCTCACGACGCTCGCCGATTCGTGGGGCCCGATGCCCGCGCTCAGGCCCGAGACCATCGGCTGGGGCGCCGGAACCCGAGACTTCCAGGGGATCCCGAACCTCCTGCGGATGGTCGTGGGGACCGCGGATGGATCGGGTACGCTTCGACGCCGCGAGGTGGTGGCGATGGAGCTGACCGTGGACGACGCGCCGCCGCAGACGATCGCCTACGCATCGGAGCGGCTTCAGGACGCCGGCGCCCTCGAGGTGTTCACCGCGCCCGTCCACATGAAGAAAGGACGCGCAGGCCATCACGTGACCGTTCTCTGTCGCGACCAGGACCTGGACCGCCTGGCGACGGTGGCGTTTCGCGAGACCACGACCCTGGGCGTTCGCTTCCGCCACGAGGGCCGAATCGAGCTCGAGCGGAAGCTCGAGCGCGTGAAGACCCGATACGGAGCGGTGCGCGTGAAGGTGGGGCTTCTGGACGGGCGACCCGTGCAGGCATGGCCCGAGTACGAGGACTGCGCCGGACTCGCACGACGCCACGGGGTCCCCCTGAAGGAGATCCAGCGCGAGGCGCTTCGGGCACACGGGACCGCGAGGCCCAAGAGCCGGGGCGGGAGGAAGTCGTCGTGAAGGAGAGATTCTACCTCACCACGCCGATCTACTACGTCAACGACGACCCCCACATCGGCCACGCCTACACGACCATCGTCGCCGATGTCGTGGCGCGCTATCGGCGGGCCACCGGGCACGATGTCCGCTTCCTCACGGGCACCGACGAGCACGGCCAGAAGATCGAGCGCGCCGCACGCTCCCTGGGGATCGCCCCCGTCGATCTCGCGAACCGGGTGGTCCTGCGCTATCACGAGCTCTGGGGAAAGCTCCACATCCGACCCGACGACTTCATCCGCACGACCGAGGCGCGTCACCACCAGGGCGTGCTCCGCTTGATCGAGAAGATGCGCGCCGCCGGGGACATCTACCTCGGGTCCTACGAGGGGATGTACTGCGCCGGGTGCGAGGCGTTCTACCCGGAGAGCCAGATCTCGGACGGCTCCTGCCCGGAGCAGGGCCATCCGGTGGAGCGCGTGTCGGAGGAGTCCTATTTCTTCCGTCTGTCGCGCTACCAGGAGCCCCTCCTCGAGCACTACCGCGCGCATCCCGGATTCGTGCGGCCCGCTTCGCGCTTCAACGAGGTGAAGGCGTTCGTCGAATCCGGACTCCGAGACCTGAGCATCAGCCGGACCAGCATCCGATGGGGGATCCCCTTCCCGGGCGCGCCGGGCCACGTGGTCTACGTCTGGCTCGACGCGCTTGCGAACTACATGACCGCCCTGGGCTACGGGGCTCCGACTCCGTCCGGGCTTCTCGACTACTGGCCCGCGCAGGTCCACCTCGTGGGGAAAGACATCCTCCGCTTCCACGCCGTCTACTGGCCCGCCTTCCTGATGTCGGCGGGCGAGGCGCTTCCCGAGTGCGTGTGCGCCCACGGGTGGTGGCTCAGGAACGAGGCGAAGATGTCCAAGAGCCTCGGGAACGTCGTCGCCCCCTGGCCGCTCATCGAGACCTTCGGGGCCGACGCGCTCCGCTACTTCCTCCTGCGCGAGATGACGTTCGGCTTGGACGGGAGCTACTCCGACGAGCAGCTCGTCGAACGCTACAACGGGGACCTGGCGAACGACCTCGGGAACCTGACGAGCCGGATCGTCACGCTCATCGACCAGGGGCTGGACGGACGGCTTCCTGCCCCGTCCGATCTTCCCGAGGAAAGGGAGCTCGAGGCTCCGGCGCGGAGGGCCTTCGAGGCGTTCCGCGCCTCCTTCGACGCCTACGACTTCAGCGGTGGCCTCGCCGCGGCGTGGAGCCTGGGGGCCGAGATCAACCGTTACCTCGTCCAGCACGCCCCATGGGCTCTCGCCGGAAAGCCCGCGGAGGCGCCGCGCCATCGGGCGGTGCTGCGGGGGGCCGCCGAGCCGCTCTTGCAGGTCGCGGCGATGGCCGCGCCGGTGATGCCCGAGGCCTCCTCCGAGATCGCCTCACGCCTGGGCACGACCCTTCCCGGGGATCTTTCCTCCTTCCGCTGGGGTCTTCTGCCCGCAGCCGGCACCGTGCGGAAGGCGGCGCCCCTGTTCCCTCGAATCGACAAGACCCGGTACTTCCAGGAGGTCACAACCGTGGACGACAAGCCCGAGATCCCGCCCCCCGCCACACCGGCAGGCCCTCCCCTGCTGAGCATCGACGAGTTCCTGAAGATCGACCTGCGCGTGGCGCGGGTGATCTCCGCCGAGCGCATCCAGGGGGCGGACAAGCTCCTGAAGCTCGTGGTCGATCTCGGATCCGAGCAGCGCCAGCTCGTGGCCGGAATCGCGACGAGCTACGATCCCGGGTCTCTCGTAGGCAAGCAGATCATCGTCGTCCAAAACCTCAAGCCGGCCAAGCTCCGCGGCGTGGAGAGCCAGGGGATGCTCCTCGCGGCCGGCGAGGGAGACCGAGCCATCGTGGCCACGTTCGAGGAGGACGTGGCGCCGGGAACGCGGGTGCGCTAGGAGGAGCCCTGCGGGTCCTCCCCCTCCTTGTGCATGTACCGGATGGTCGCCTTCCGGATGAAGAGGTTCGGTCCTTCGTCCCGGTTGATCTTGACCATTTCGCGATCGTAGTACTCGATGATCCCGCGCACGATCTCCCCATCGATCAGGTGGACCACCATCGGGGTCCGCGACTCCTTGTTCTTCAGGAGATAGTTCGCCTCGGCGCCGGTCGCGTCGGGCGGCGGCATTCTCCCGCCCTGGTGCTGTCCCCGGTCCCCGCCGCCGCGGCCGTGGTGCCGCCCCCCCCTTCCCCCGCCCCGGTCGTTTCCGCTCATGTTGGCATCACCCTCCTGTTTCGCTCATCCTCGCACTGCAGCGCGGTGATCGCGGCCGCGTGGACGATATCCTGCACCGAGCAGCCGCGAGAGAGATCGTTGGCCGGACGGGCGAGCCCCTGGAGGATCGGCCCTGTCGCGAGCGCGCCCGAGAGTCGCTCCACCAGCTTGTACGCGATGTTCCCCGCGTCGAGGCTCGGGAAGATCAGGACGTTCGCCCTGCCCGCGACCTCGCTCCCCGGCGCCTTCCTTGCCGCCACCTCCGGAACGAGGGCGGCGTCCGCCTGAAGCTCGCCGTCGACCGGGAAGCCCGGGTTCGCCCGGAGGAGCTTCTCCTTCGCCGCCACGACCCGGTCCACCGCCTCGTGCGCCGCGCTCCCGCGTGTCGAGAAGGACAGGAACGCGACGCGCGGCTCCCGCTCCAGGAGATGCCGGAAGCTCCGCGCGGTGCTGAGGGCGATGTCGGCGAGCTGATCGGCGTCCGGACAGGGAACGAGACCGCAATCGGCGAACGCCAGGACGTCCTCTCCCGCCTCCGTGGGCTCCCTCAATCCCATGAGGAAAAACGACGAGACGACCCTTCCCTCCTCGGCCGGCCGGATCACCCGAAGGGCGGCACGCACGGTCTCCGCGGTCGTGTGCGTGGCCCCGGCCACCGACCCATCCGCGTCGCCCACCCGAACCATCATGTCGGCGAAGTACAGCGGATCGTCCAGGAGATTCTGAACGTCCGCATCCGGACCCACGCCGCCCTCGAGAAGCCGCGCGAGCTCCTCGCGGTAGGCCCAGCGGCGCGGATGACCGGACGGCTCCGCGATCTCGATCGCGTGGAGGTCGAGCCCGGCGCGGCGGGCCGCTTCCTCGACCTGCCGCCGCGCTCCCACGAGGATCGGATTCACGATCCCCAGGGTGGCGAGAAGGGATGCCGCCCGAAGGGTTCGGATCTCCGTCGCCTCGGGGAACACGATCCGTCGTGGAGACCCGCGGGCCCGGTGGAGGATCCCCTCGAGAGTTCTCAGCACGAGGCAATGCTAGCAGACGAGCCGCGCCGCACGGTCATCTCAGGTGGAACTCCCTCCAGGGGATGGCCGCGACCTCCGCTCCGGCCTCGAGCGCGTCCGCCGCGCCCGGCGTCACCACGTAGGCGTTGGCCCGGACGAGGGAGATCGCATCCCCCGAGCCCATGTTCCGGACCGGGTGGGCGACGAAGCGGCCGTCCACGACCTCGAGGCGCGCGAGGTGATAGGTGGTTCGTCCGGGACGTCGCCGGAGCCGATCCCCGAGGACGGCGCGCACCTCGACCGCCTCCGCGCGCCGGTGCCCCATCATCTTTCGAAGGACCGGCGCCACGAAGACGGCGAACGCGGTGAAGGTGGAGACCGGATTCCCGGGAAGGCCGACCGCGAGACAGTTTCCCGAGCGTCCAGCGAGGATCGGCTTCCCGGGACGGACCGCGACCTTGTGGAACAGGACGCTCATCCCCAGGCGCCCCAGCGTGGCGCCGACGAGGTCATGCGTGCCCATCGAGACACCCCCCGTGACCAGAAGAACGTCTCCCGTCAACCCCCGCCCCAGCGTGCGCTCGAGGGCCGCCGGCTCGTCGGGCGCGATCCCCAGATCGGTCCCCTCGATCCCCAGCTCGCGAAGCTGGGCGAGAAGGGCGTGAGCGTTGCTGTTGCGGACCTGGTGGGGCTCGGGACTCCGCTCGATCTCCACCACCTCGTCCCCGGTGGAGACGATGTGGACGGCGGGCGGCCGGAACACCGGGACTCGCGCTCGGCCCACGGCCGCGAGAGCCGCGATCTCGGCCGCGTGGACGACGCACCCCGGCTCGAGGATCCGCTCGCCGCGGCGTGCGTCCTCCCCTTGCCGCCGGATGTTCTGTCCCGGATCGGGCTTCTCGCGGATCTCGACGGCTCCCGCGGCGAGGTTCTCTCGCGACAGCTCGACCATGACCACCGCGTCGGCGCCCCGAGGCACGAGAGCGCCCGTCAGGATCCGGATCGCCTCGCCCTCGCCGAGGCCACCGGCACCGGGCGCCTGCCCCGCGCGCATCTCGCCTGCGATCCGGAGGACCGCACCCGGAGCCAGGACGTCCCGCGCGCGCACTGCAAATCCGTCCATGGTGGAGACGTCCCCCGCGGGTAGATCCCGATCGGCGAAGACGTCCCGGGCCAGGACGCGGCCCAGGGCCTCGTCCAGCCCGACCTCGATCGGCTCCAGAACCCGCGCCTCGTCCATCAGGAGGCGCTTCGCCTCGGCGACTTCGATCACCCCGCGCGACCTCCTTCCCGAACGGCCTGCAGGATCCGCGGGATCCCCCGCAGGTCCGGAAAGACGACCACCTCCGAGAACCCCGCGGCCTCGACCGCCTCGCGCGCGCCGGCCTCGCTCTCGTACCCGAGCTCGAGGAAGAGGAGCCCGCCGGAACGGAGCAGCCGCCACGCCGCCGGGGCCATCGCCCGATAGGCCTCGAGCCCGGTCGCCCCCGGGACCAGCGCCTCCTTCGGCTCGTGGTCGCGCACCTCGGGGGCGAGAGAGCTCCACTCGTCTTCGCTCACGTAGGGAGGGTTCGACACCACCGTGTCCATGGCTCCCTCCCACTCCCGCGGAGGGTGCGCCAGGTCGCCCTGGCGGAACTCGACCCTTGGCTCCACCCCGTGCCGCGCCGCATTCTCGCGCGCGACCTCCAGGGCGCCCGGGGAGAGCTCGAGGGCGACGAGCGACAGGTCGCTGCGCGCGTGCGCCAGGCTCACGGCGATGCAGCCGCTTCCGGTCCCGAGGTCCGCGACCCGCGCGCCGCGAGGAGCGCCCGCACGGAGCACCGCGCTCACGAGCTCCTCGGTCTCGGGCCGCGGGACGAGGACCCTCCGGTCCACGTGGAAGACGAGGCCCATGAACTCCTGCTCGCCGGTGAGGTACTGGAGCGGCTCGCGGCGCGCGCGCCGAGCGAGGAGGGAGGAGAACCGGGAGGCCGCCGCCGGATCCAGGGGATCGGGCCTCGCGGCCACGACGCCGCCGCGGTCCTTGCCCAGAACGTACCCCAGGACCGCCTCGGCCTCGCGGCGCCGATCGGGAACGCCGCACCGGCCGAGATGCTCCGCCGCGGCGTCGATCGCCGCGCCCACGCTGCCGGGCTCGATCCGGGAGGTCAGACCTGGACCTCCTCCTTGAGCTTCTCCGCCTGGTCGTTGGCGTCCAGAGCGTCCAGGATCTCCGCGATGTCTCCGTCCATCACCGCCCCGAGGTTGTGGATCGTGAGGCCGATGCGGTGGTCGGTGAAGCGGTTCTGGGGGAAATTGTAGGTCCGGATCTTCTCGTTCCGGTTGCCCGAGCCGATCATCCCCCGCCGCTCCTTCGCGATCGTGGCCTGCTGCTCGCGCAGCTTCGCGTCGAACAGGCGTGAGCGGAGGACCTGGAGGGCGCGCGCCTTGTTCTTGTGCCAGGACTTCTCGTCCTGGCACTGGACGACGGTCGACGTCGGGAGGTGGGTGATCCGGACCGCCGAATAGGTCGTGTTCACGCTCTGCCCGCCGGGGCCCGAGGAGCAGAACGTGTCGATCCTGAGGTCCTTCTCGTCGATCTGGACCTCGACCTCGTCGGCCTCGGGAAGGATCGCGACGGTGACCGCGGAGGTGTGGATGCGCCCCTGCGCCTCCGTCTGCGGGACTCGCTGCACGCGGTGGACGCCGCTCTCGAACTTGAGCCGGCTGTACACGCGCTCTCCCTCGATCAGCGCGATGACCTCCTTGATGCCGCCGACCTCGCTCTGGGAAATGTCCGTGGTCCGCACCTTCCAGCCCTCCGTCTCCGCGAACCGCGAGTAGAGTCGGAAGATCTCGGCGGCGAACAGCGTCGCCTCGTTCCCGCCGGTCCCGGCCCGGATCTCGAGGACGACGTTCTTGGCGTCGTTGGGGTCTTTCGGAAGGAGGAGGACCTTGATCTCCTGCTCGAGCGCCCCCAGGCGTCCCTCGAGGATCCTCACCTCCTGGGATGCCATGGACTTCATCTCGGCATCGTCCGCGGCCGCCAGGAGGTCCCTGGCCCCGGTCAGGTCGGCCACCGTCTTTGCGTACTCCCGGAACCTGGCGACGACCGGAGAGATCTCCGCGTACGACTTGCTCGTGTTCCGGTACCGTTCCAGGTCCGAGACGAGATCCGGGCTCGCCAGGACCCGCCCGAGCTCTTCGTGGCGTGCCGCGAGGGTCTCGAGCTTCTCCAGGAGCTTGGCGTCCAGAGGTCCCGACATGGTGGTGCTCCCGGGCCGACCCGGAGGTCTCAGGCGGAAGCCCCCGGCTTCGTGTACCGCTTCTGGAACCGCTCGACGCGGCCCGCGGAGTCTATGAGTTTCTGCTTGCCGGTGAAGAACGGATGGCACGCGGAGCAGATCTCCACGCGCAGGTCCTTCTTGGTGGCCCGCGTGGCGAACGAGTTGCCACAGGCGCAGGCCACGGTCACCTCGTGGTATTCGGGGTGGATCCCCTTCTTCATGGTTCAAGCCCTCTCGTGCAGGCCGCCGTGGCCTCGAAACCTGTGGATTCTAGAGGATCGGGCGTGCCGCCGCAATCCGGGGGGCGATCCCCTGTAGAATCGGCTCCGTGGATTGTCCGAAATGCCGCACGCCGATGATCGTCGTCGAGCGAGACGGGATCGAGCTCGACTGGTGCCCCGGCTGCCCCGGCCTCTGGTTCGACGCGGGCGAGCTCGACCTGCTCGCCGAGAAAAACCACCTTCCGCCGGCCGACCGTGACGGGGCCGGTCTCTCCCCGGACCCGTCGGCGGAGCGCGGGCTCCCCTGCCCTCGCTGCGATCGGAAGATGGAGAAGGTCTGGCTCGACCCTCTGCGAACCGTCCTCGTGGACCGATGCGGGCACGGCCTCTGGTTCGACCGCGGCGAGGTCGGGCGTGCCCTCGATGCGATCCGTCCGGAAACCCCCGGCGTGCCGGGGGCGATCGTTTCTTTCCTGGGGGAAACCTACCGCCGCTGAGGCGGCGCCCCAGACCCAGAAGGAGATCCCATGCTTTTCTTTCTCGTGTTCATAATCCTTGCCGTCGTCGCCGTCTTCTTCGTGGTCGGCGTGTACAACCGCCTGGTTCGCACCCGCAACGAGGTCAAGAACGCATGGTCCCAGATCGACGTCCAGCTGAAGCGACGTCACGATCTCATCCCGAACCTGGTCGAGACTGTGAAGGGGTACATGACCCACGAGCGAGGAACCCTGGAGGCGGTCACAAGGGCGCGCCAGCAGGCCGTGAGCGTCAGCGGGGACCTCACCGAGCGGATGAAAGCGGAGAACTTCCTGTCCCAGACCCTCCGCTCGCTCTTCGCCGTCGCCGAGAACTACCCCGACCTGAAGGCGAACCAGAACTTCCTCGCCCTGCAGGAAGAGGTCGCCTCCACCGAGAACAAGATCGGCTTCGCGCGCCAGTACTACAACGACGCGGCGATGCGCCTGAAGAACCAGGTCGAGATGTTCCCGTCCAACGTCCTGGCCGGGGCCTTCGGCTTCCACCCGGAGCCGTTCTTCGAGGTCGAGACGGCCGCGGAGCGCCAGGCGCCCCAGATCAAGTTCTGAGCGGTCGATGTTCGATCTGATCCGGGCCAACCGGCGCCGCTCGGCCCTGCTCGTCGTCGCCATGGCGGCGCTCCTGCTCGCCGCCGGCTTCGCGCTGGGCGAGGGGGTCCAGGAAGGGGCCGGCCCCCTCGGTCTTCTGGGTGGCCTCGCGCTTGGGTCGGCCCTCGCCCTCGTGAGCTACGCGTCGGGGGATTCCATCCTCCTGGCCCTCGCCGGAGCGAGGAGGATCGACAAGGCCGATCATCCCGTGCTCTGGAACGTCGTCGAGGAGATGTGCGTCGCCTCGGGGATCGCGAGCCCGCCGGCCGTGTACGTGATCGACCAGGACGCGCCCAACGCGTTTGCGACGGGCCGCGGGCCGGAGCGTGCGGCGATCGCGGTCACGGCGGGGCTTCTCGAGAGGCTCGACCGGGACGAGCTTCAGGGCGTCATCGCCCACGAGCTGGCCCACGTGAGAAACCGGGATGTGCTCTACCTTCTGATGGTCGTTGCCATGGCGGGCGCCATCGTGATCCTCGCCGATACGGGGAGGCGCTTCCTCTGGATGGGGGGCGGCCGACGGCGAACGTCGGAAAAGAGCGGGAGCGCCGGCGCGATCGTCCTCGTCTTCGCGCTCGTCCTCATGATCGCGGCACCCGTGGTCGCCCAGCTTCTCTACCTTGCGGTGTCCCGCCGGCGCGAGTACCTGGCCGACGCGTGCGGCGCCCAGTTCACGCGCTATCCCGAAGGGCTCGCGAGCGCACTGCAGAAGATCGCCGGGAGTCAGGTGCCCCTGAAGGGCGTATCGCGCGCGATGGCTCCCATGTACATCCACGATCCGCTCGCGGCCGTCGGCTCCGCCGACGTCGCGTCGTGGGGCAGCACCCACCCTCCCGTCGCCCTGCGGATCCGGATCCTGCGCTCGATGGCGGGCGAAGCCGATCTCGCTGGCTACGACGAGGCCTTCCGCAAGGTCACGAGGCGAGCGGTGGGTCTCGTCCCCGCTGGCGCCCTCGCCGAGGAGAGAGCGCACGCCGTGCCGCGTCCGGCGCGAGGCGATCCACGCTCGCGCCTCGACCGCGTGCGCGAGACGACGGACATGTTCTGGCGCCTGAAGCGATACGCCTTTCTGTCCTGCGCGTGCGGCACGACGCTCAAGGTGCCCAGGGCCTACGCGGGGCAGGAGCTCCAATGCCCCCACTGCGGCGTTCCGCACCCGGTGCCGGCGTGATCCGGCCGCCTGGGACACCGGGGTAGAATGCAACCATTCCAAGCGATCGGGGGCCAGCCATGAGCGACGACGAGACCCGCACCGGGGCTTCGGGAAGCTCCACGTCCGAGACCATCGGCCCGTACCGCCTCCTCCAGAAGATCGGCGAGGGTGGCATGGGCGAGGTGTGGCTCGCCGAGCAGACCGAGCCCGTACGCCGCAAGGTCGCCTTGAAGGTCATCAAGGCCGGCATGGACACCAAGCACGTGATCGCCCGCTTCGAGGCCGAGCGCCAGGCCCTGGCCTTGATGGACCACCCGTCGATCGCCAAGGTATTCGATGCAGGAGAGACGTCCCGCGGCCTTCCCTACTTCGTCATGGAGCACGTCCTGGGAGAGCCGATCACCTCCTACTGCGATCGGCACAAGCGGTCGACACGGGAACGGCTGGCCCTGTTCGAGGAGGTCTGCGAGGGGGTCCAGCACGCTCACCAGAAGGGGATCATCCACCGGGACCTGAAGCCCTCGAACGTGCTCGTGACGGTCTTCGGCGACAAGCCGGTCCCGAAGATCATCGACTTCGGTGTGGCGAAGGCGACGGCGCAGCGGCTGACCGAGCGGACGATGTTCACGGAGATGGGGGCTCTGGTCGGCACGCCCGAATACATGAGCCCGGAGCAGGCGGAGATGACGGGGCTCGACGTCGACACGCGAACAGACGTGTACTCGCTGGGGGTGATGCTCTACGAGCTTCTGACCGGTGCGCTGCCGTTCGCCTCGAAGGACCTGCGCCAGGCCGGGTTCGAGGAGATCCGGCGGAGGATCCGGGAGGTCGACCCTCCGCGGCCGAGCACGAAGGTGCGGACCCTCGGGGAGAAATCGGCCGACACGGCGCGGAACCGCCGCACGGACCCGGGCAGGCTCGTCTCGCGCCTGAAGGGCGATCTGGACTGGATCACGATGAAGGCGCTCGAGAAGGACCGGACGCGGAGGTACGGCTCCCCGAGCGAGCTCCGGGCGGACGTCGAGCGGCACCTGGTCCACCAGCCGGTTCTCGCGGGGCCGCCGAGCGCGATCTACCGGGCGAGGAAATTCGTGCGGCGGCACCGGTTCGGTGTCGCCGTGGCCGCGGTGGCGGTCGTCGCCCTGGTCGGGTTCTCCGTCACGATGGCGGGGCAGGCCCGGCGGATCGCGCGGGAACGCGACCGGGCGGAGCGGGTGTCGGAGTTCCTCGTGGAGCTGTTCAAGGTTTCCGACCCGAGCGAGGCGCGGGGGAACACGATCACGGCGCGGGAGGTGCTCGACCGCGGCGCGGAGCGGATCCAGAAGGAGCTCGGTGCGGACCCCGAGATCCAGGCCCGGCTCATGCACACCATGGCGGCCGTCTACCAGAGCCTGGGCCTCCCCTCGAGGGCGGAGCCCCTCCTGCTGCGAGCGGTGGAGGTGCGGAGGCGCGTGCTGGGGCCGGAGCATCCCGACACGCTGCGGTCCAGTCACAAGCTTGCCTGGATCCTGGGCCTTCTGGGGCGCTACGAGGAGGCGGAGAAGTCGCTTCGCGAGGTCCTGGAGGTCCAGCGTCGCGTGCTCGGAGACGTTCACCCGGACACGCTTCAGTCTCGAAACTCCCTTGGCGTCATCTGCGAGCGCATGGACCGTCTGGAAGAATCCGGACGGCTGTACCGGGAGGTGCTCGAGGGCCGCCTTCGCGTCCTGGGAAAGGACCATCCGGACACGCTCTGGTCCATGAACAACGTCGCCGCCAACCTCGAATTCACGGACCACCTGCCGGAAGCCGAGAAGCTCTACCGGGAGGTGGCGGAGCGGCGTCGCCGCGTGCTGGGGGAGGATCATCCCGAGACCCTGGAGGTTCAGAACCACCTCGCCCGTACGATCGCAGGGCAGGGCCGCCATTCAGAGGCCGAGAAGCTTTACCTTCAGGTGATCGACGGAAAGCGGCGGGTCCTTGGACGAGAGCATCCCGGAACGCTCTATTCGATGGGTAATCTTCTCGTTCTCTACGGGGACATGAAGCGATACGAGGAAGCGGAGTCTCTGTACCGGGAGATCCTGGAGATCCGTGTCCGCCTGTACGGTCCCGAGAAGCCCGGCACGCTCGCGCTGATGAACAACATGGGCGGCATCTACCTCGAAATGGAGCGCCATGACGACGCCCGACGTCTGCTCGTTCAGACCTACGAGACCTCCCGCCGGGTGTTCGGCGACCGCCACCCCCTTGTCGTGAGCCCCACCTACAGTCTGGCGATCCTGGCCGTGCGCCAGGGGCACGCGAGCGAGGCGCTCGACTGGCTCCGGAAATCCGTCGACGGCGGCTTCCGGGACGCCGATGCGATGGCAAAGGATTCGGACCTGGAGCCGTTGCGCGTCGATCCCGAGTTCGAGCGCCTCCTCGCCCTGGCCCGGAAAAACGCCGAGGGGTGAGTCGGACCGCGGGCTCGCATTCTCCCCCCGGCCGGCCGATATTGGGTTCTGGACACGAGCGGAATGTCGAGACCACTCACCTACAACGCGACCCTCGTCGAACGTGCGGACCTGAGCGCGACGCTCGCCATCTTCAGGATCCGGCCGGACGCAATTCCTCCGCGCGAGCAGCTCTGGTTCGAGCCCGGCCAGTACATCTCCCTGGGTCTCAACGACGGGCCCGCGCGCGGTACGGGATCGGTTCGGCGCGCCTACTCCATCGCCTCCGAGCCCGAGGAGCGGCGCTGGCTCGAGTTCTACGTGAGGCGGATCGCCCGACCCGCGAGCGCCTATCCCTTCACGCACCTGCTGTGGGGGATGCGGCCGGGAGATCGCATGCACGTCGGCTCCCGGATCACGGGCCGCTTCACCGTCGAGCACACGGTCGGCCTCGACGACCCGCGGGTCAAGCTGCTCGTGGCGGCGGGGACGGGGCTCGCCCCGTTCCTGAGCATGGTTCGCAGCGCGCGCAGGAGGCTTCCCCGTCGGCCGGCTGGCCGCCTCGTCGTCCTTCACGGAGCGAGCCACGCCCACGAGCTCGGCCACCGGGAGGAGATCGTGCGTGCTCTCACGGACCTCGGAGGAGACTACCTCCCCACCGTGAGCCGCCCCGAGGGAAGCCCCGCCTGGGACGGGGCGACGGGGCGGGTCGAGAGCTTCCTCGAGGGAGACAGGCTCGTGGCGCTCGAGCGCCGCCTCGGGTTTCCCCCGGGAGGGATGGTGCCGCAGAACGCGGTGGCGTTCGTCTGCGGTCTCCAGGGGACGATCGCCGAAGCGCTCGTGCGCCTGGCCCGGCGAGGGTTCGTCGCCGACGACCGGCGGATGAGACGCCTCCTCCGCATTCCGGAGGGCACGCCCGGCAGTCTCTTCTTCGAGCAGTACGACAACGAGCCCGTGATCGACCCGGAGGATGGGGCGCTCCTCGAGCGGCTGCGCGGCGATCTCGACCGGGCGGTCGGGTGAGGCCGCCGCTTCCCCTACCCCGCCATGCTGTCCAGGAACTCCTCGTTGTTCTTCGTCTTGAGCATCTTCTCCCGGAGGAGCTCCATGGCCTCCACCGCCGACATCTGCTGGAGGACCTTCCTCAGGACCCACGTCCGGTCGAGCTCGCGCTTGGAGAGGAGCAGCTCCTCCTTGCGCGTCCCCGAGCGCAGGAGATCCACCGCGGGAAAGACCCGGCGGTCGGCGAGCCTGCGGTCCAGGTTGATCTCCATGTTCCCGGTCCCCTTGAACTCCTCGAAGATCACGTCGTCCATCCGGGAGCCGGTGTCCACGAGCGCGGTCGCCATGATGGTGAGCGAGCCTCCCTCCTCGACGTTGCGCGCGGCGCCGAAGAAGCGCTTCGGTTTCTGGAGCGCGTTGGAATCGAGCCCGCCCGACATCACGCGTCCCGAGGTGGGAGACACCGCGTTGTAGGCGCGGGCGAGCCGGGTGACGGAATCGAGCAGCAGGACCACGTCCTTCTGCGATTCGACCAGCCGCTTCGCCTTCTCCATGACCATCTCGGCCACCTGCACGTGCCTGGAGGCCGGCTCGTCGAAGGTGGACGCGATCACCTCGCCCTGGACCGACCTCCGCATGTCGGTGACCTCTTCGGGCCGCTCGTCGATCAGGAGGACGAGGAGGTGCACCTCGGGGTGGTTCTTCGCCATCGCGTCGGCGATCGCCTGGAGGAGCATGGTCTTTCCCGCCCGGGGCGGTGAGACGATGAGGCCGCGCTGCCCCTTGCCCAGGGGTGCCATCAGGTCGAGGACGCGACCGGAGACGTCGGGACCTGGGACCTCGATGCGCAGCCGCTCCTGGGGGTAGAGCGGCGTGAGGTTGTCGAAGGGGACCCGGCCGCGTACCGCGTCGGGAGGGAGACCGTTCACCGTGTCGATGCGGGCCAGGGCGAAGTACTTCTCTCCGGGCTTGGGAGGCCGCACCTGCCCCGTGATCGCATCGCCGGTCATCAGGCCGAAGCGCCGGATCAGGGACGGCGACGCGTACACGTCGTCGGGGCCGGGGAGGTAGCTCGCCTCGGACGCCCGGAGGAACCCGTAGCCTTCCTGGAGTTTTTCCAGGACCCCATCCACCAGGATCGAGCCGTTCTTCGCGGTCTGGGCCTGGAGGATCCGGAACAGAAGCTCCTGGCGGCGCATCCCTCCCGCCCCGGACACGTCGAACCTCGACGCCATCTTCACGAGCTGGCCCACGTCCATCGCCTTCAGTTCGCTGAGGTCCATCGGTCCCCTCTGTCCCTCGCACGGACCAGAGCCCGGTCGAGGTGTTTCCACAGATCGCGGATTCCCAAACCCGTCCGCGCGGACACCATCACCGCGGTGTCTTCCCCTTCCGATTTGTCTTCCGAAAGCCACATCCGAAGCGCGCGCAGGTGCGTGGGGATCTCGTTCCCGGACAGCTTGTCCGCCTTGGTCGCAGCCACGATGCGCCGCGTCCCCCTCTCGCGCAGCCACTCTTCCATGATCCGGTCGAGATCCGTGGGTCCGACCCGCGCGTCGACGAGGTGCACCGCCAAGGCGATCCTCTCTTGCCAGCGCTTGAAAAAACCTTCCACCAAGGGACCGAAGGAACGGCGCACGCGCTCGGGCGCCTCGGCGTATCCGTATCCGGGAAGGTCGACGAAATGAAACGCCTCGTTGACCTTGTAGAAGTTCACGCTCTGGGTCCTACCCGGACGAGCCGAGGTTCGCGCCAGGTTCTTCGCCCCCACCAGCCGGTTGATCAGGGACGACTTGCCGACGTTCGATCTTCCGACGAACACGACCGCCGGCCCGGCCGGGGGCTCGTCCCCGGGCCGATAGGCGGTTCGTTCCAGCCGGCAGGATGTGATCTTCAAGAGACGTCAGTGCGTAACCGACCCGTCCGCCGGCCGGTCATCGGCTCCGGTCCTCTCGCGTACCCCCACCTGGGGAAGGGGCCCGGCCAGAGCCATCTGCAGGACCTGGTCCATGTTCTCGACGAGACGGATCTCGATCTGCTTCATGATGTCGTCGGGGATCTCCGACAGGTCCTTCTCGTTCTCGCGGGGGAGGATCACCATCTTCGTCCCGAAGCGGAACGCGGCCAGGACCTTCTCCTTGACCCCTCCGATCGGGAGGACCTTTCCTCGGAGCGTGATCTCGCCGGTCATGGCCACGTCCGCCCGGACCGGCACGCCCGTCAGGAGCGACGCGAGCGCGGTCGCGAGGGTGATGCCCGCGGAAGGTCCGTCCTTGGGGATCGCTCCTTCCGGGACGTGGACGTGGATGTCGTACTTTCTCTGGAACAGATCGTCGATCCCGAGCGTGTCGGCACGGCTCCGGATATAGGAGAGGGCTGCCTGAGCCGATTCCTGCATCACCTCGCCGAGCTGGCCCGTGAGCGTGAGCTTTCCGCGGCCGCGCATCAGCGTCGCCTCGGTCGTGAGGATCTCGCCCCCCACCTCCGTCCAGGCGAGCCCCGTCGCCACGCCGACTTCCGGCTTGCGCTCGATCTCGCGCAACGGGTGGTATCGCGGCACGCCCAGGAGCTCGATGACGCGGGCCGGGGTGAGCACGATCTCGGGTGGGGCCTCGCCGCTCACGACCTTGCGCGCGAGCTTGCGGCACACCGAGGCGATCTCTCGCTCGAGGTTCCTCACGCCGGCCTCTCGCGTGTAGCGCTCGATCATCTCCCGGATCGCCTCGTCCTCGAAGACGATCTGGTAGCCCTTCAAGCCGTTCGCCTCGATCTGCTTGCGCACCAGGTACCGCTGGCCGATGACCATCTTCTCGTTCAGCGTGTATCCCGCGAGACGGATCGTCTCCATGCGGTCCCGAAGCGCGGGCGGGATCGAGTGGGTCACGTTGCCGGTGGCGATGAACATGATGTCGCTGAGGTCGTACTCCGTGTCCAGGTAGTGGTCGAGGAACGAGTGGTTCTGCTCCGGATCGAGCACCTCGAGGAGCGCCGACGACGGGTCGCCGCGGAAATCCGCGGCCATCTTGTCGACCTCGTCCAGGAGAAAGACCGGATTGCGCGTCCCCGCCTTCCGCATCATCTGGATGATCTGGCCCGGGAACGCCCCGATGTAGGTCCGGCGGTGTCCGCGGATCTCGGCCTCGTCCCGCACGCCGCCCAGGGACAGCCGCACGAACTTTCGCCCGGTGGCGCGCGCGATCGACTTGGCCAGCGACGTCTTCCCCACCCCCGGAGGACCGACGAAGCACAGGATCGAGCCCTTCAAGGGCTTGTTCTTCACGAGGCGGCGCACCGCCAGGAACTCCAGGATCCGCTCCTTGACCTTCTCCAGGCCGTGATGGTCCTCGTCCAGGATCTTCTCCGCCCGCTTGATGTCCGTCAGCTCCCGGGATTTCTTGCTCCACGGAACGGCCAGGAGCCACTCCAGGTAGTTCCGGGAAACCGTCGCCTCGGCCGACACCGGGGGCATCACCTCGAGCCGCTTGAGCTCCTGGAGCGCCTTCTCCTTCCCCTCCGACGGCATGGAGGCCGCCTCGATCTTCTGCCGGAGCTCGTCGATCTCGTTGACCCGGTCCTCCTTCTTCCCGAGCTCCTGCTGGATCGCCTTGATCTTCTCGTTGAGGTAGTACTCCTTCTGGGCCTTCTCCATCTGCTTCTTGACCCGGTTGTGGATCTTCTTGTCCACCCGCAGCTTCTCGATCTCCATCTCGAGAACGCGCGACACCTCCTCCAGGCGCTCGATGGGCGAGACGATCTCAAGCAGGCCTTGCTTGTCCTCGACCCCGATGGGGAGATGGGCCGAGATGGTGTCCGCGAGGCGGCCGGGGTCGGTGATGCGCACCGTGGACAGCATCGTCTCGTAGGGGAGGCCGGGCGAGTACTTGATATAGCGCTCGAACAGGCCCGAGGCCTGGTTCATCCCGTTCTGGATCTCCGGCGTGATCTCGGCCTTGCGCTCGATGACCTTGAGCACGACCCGCAGGCAGCCGTCGCCGTCCTCCTCGATCTCGAGCACGCGCGCCCGAGAGATCCCCTCCGCGAGGAGCTTCACGTTCCCGTTGGGGAGCTTCAGGTGCTGCACGATCCCCGCGACGGTGCCGATCGAGTTGATCTCCTCGGGGGACGGCTGGTCCACTTTCGCGTTCCGCTGCGTGGACAGAAAGAGCTTCTTGCCGGAACCGAGCGCCCGCTCCACCGCGAGCAGCGACGACTTCCGCCCCACGACGAACGGAACCATGGTGTGCGGGAAGACGACGATGTCCCTCAAGGGCACCATGGGAAGGGTGATCACGCTGTCGGTGGAACGCACGGGGCGTTCTTCCATCCTCTCCTCCTGAAGGGAAAACCCGGGCGGCTCGGCCGAAGAATCTAGCCGGCCTTTTCCATGACGATGAGGGGATTGCTCTTGTTCAGGACCACGTCCCGGGTGACCACGACCTCCTTGACACCCGACTGGGACGGGAGCATGAACATCATCTCGAGCATCAGCTCCTCGAGGATCATCCGCAATCCCCGGGCGCCGATCTTCCTCTCGATGGCCTGCTGGGCCACGACTTCGAGGGCGTCCTCGGTGAAGCGCAGGCCGACGTTCTCGAACTCGAAGATCTTCTGGTACTGCTTCACCAGAGCGTTGCGCGGTTCGGTCAGGATGCGGATCAGGGCCTGCGTGTCCAGCTCGTCCAGCACGGCCAGGACCGGCAGCCTCCCGACGAACTCCGGGATCAACCCGAACTTGATCAGGTCGCCAGGCCGCACCTGCCCCAGGATCTCCTGGAGGTTCTTCTCGCGCCGGGCCCGAACGTCCGCCTTGAACCCCATGGTCTTGCGGCCGATCCGCTGCTCGACGACGTTCTCGAGCCCCACGAATGCGCCTCCGCAGACGAACATGATGTTCGTGGTGTCCACCGGCACGAACTCCTGGTGCGGGTGCTTGCGACCTCCCTGGGGGGGAACGTTGGCCACGGTCCCCTCGAGGATCTTCAGGAGCGCCTGCTGCACTCCCTCGCCGGAAACGTCGCGGGTGATCGAGGGGTTCTCTCCCTTCCGGGCGATCTTATCGACCTCGTCGATGTAGATGATCCCGCGCTGGCATTTCTCCACGTCGTTGCCGGCCGCCTGGAGCAGCTTCAGGATGATGTTTTCCACGTCCTCCCCGACGTAGCCCGCCTCGGTCAGGGTGGTGGCGTCCACGATCGCGAAGGGAACGGACAGCAATCGGGCCAGGGTCTGCGCGAGGAGCGTCTTCCCGGATCCGGTGGGGCCGATGAGGAGGATGTTCGACTTCTGGATCTCCACGTCGTTCCGGCGGCGGGAGATCTCGTTGCGCTTGTAGTGGTTGTACACGGCGACTGCGAGGCGCTTTTTCGCCTGGTCCTGCCCGATCACGTACTCGTCGAGGAAGGATTTGATCTCGACCGGCTTTGGAAGGCGCATCCGGCCTTCCTGCTCCTCGCTCTCGCGCTCCTCGGCGATGATGTCGAGGCAGATGTCCACGCACTCGTCGCAGATGTAGACGGTGGGGCCCGCGATCAGCTTGCGGACGTCCCGCTGGCTCTTGTTGCAGAAGGAGCACTTGAGACCCTCTCCTTCCGGCTTCTTTCGCGACATCGCCCTTCGGGCCTCCCACGCCGTAAAGCCGCAGCAGCTCGATCACGTGCGGCGGTGGATCACCTGGTCGATCAGCCCATACTCCTTGGCCTGTTCCGCCGTCATGATGAAGTCTCGATCGGTGTCCCGCTCGATCCTCTCCCTGGTCTGGCCCGTGTGGTCCGTCAGGATACCGTTCAAGGACTCCCGCATGCGGAGGATCTCTCGCGCCTGGATGTCGATGTCCGCGGCCTGGCCCGACAGGCCGCTCATGAGCGGCTGGTGGATCACGATCCTGGAGTTGGGCAGCGCCAGGCGCTTGCCTTTCGTGCCTGCGGCCAGGAGGACCGCCGCCATGCTGGCCGCCTGCCCGATGCAGATCGTCATGATGTCCGGCTTCACGAACCGCATCGTGTCATAGATCGCGAACCCTGCGGTGATCGCTCCGCCGGGGGAGTTGATGTAGATCGAGATGTCCTTGTCGGGGTCCTTCGCCTCCAGGAACAGGAGCTGGGCGATCACCAGGTTGGACAGCATGTCGTCCACAGGCGCTCCGATGAACACGATGTTGTCCTCGAGAAGACGGGAGTAGATGTCGTACGCGCGCTCGCCGCGGCTCGTTTGCTCGACCACCATGGGGACAAGAGGCATCGATTCATTCCTCACGATGAATATTAGCAACGGAGGTGAGGAAGTCAAGCGATTTCTCTCTAAGCATCTGATTCTTCAGGGCTTCAAGACCAGGTCCCTTCGCGACCCTGTTGCGAACCGTGCGCGGTTCCTCCCCCGCGCGCGCGGCCTCCTTGCGAATCCGCTCCTCGACCTCCTGATCCGAGACCGCGATCGACTCCATGACGGCCACCCGGTCGAGCACGAGGCGAGCGTGAACGGATTTTCGCGCGGGCTCCTCCTGCCGCTCGCGGAGCGCCTTCCAGTCCACCTCGATCCGCCGGGGATCGATTCCCTGGACGATCAACCCGCGGACGGCGTCTTCCAGGCGGTGCTGGATCTCATCCTGGACGAGGACATCGGGGAGCGGAATGGGGTTCTCGAGCAGCACCTTGTCGAGGACGCTCTGGCGTACCGCGACCGCAACCTCCGCCCGCTTTCGCTCGGTGAGGTCCGCACGGATTCTCGTCTTGAGGGCATCCAGGGTCTCGAACTCCCCCAGGTCCTTCGCGAACTCGTCGTCGAGATTCGGGTAGAGAGCGCGCTTGACCTCGTGGACCCGGATCCGGTAGCTCACCGTTTTCCCCGCGAGGTGCTTCGCCTCATACTCCGTCGGGTAGATGACCGGGAACTCCCGGGTCGCCCCCGCCGTCGCTCCCAGGAGCCCCTCGTTGAACGCCGGCAGGTTCCCGAACGCGCCGACCTCGATCTGCATCCCCTCGCGGCGGAACGGCTCGCCCCCCTCGGGTGCCCCCTCCACGTCGGCGACGATCAGATCTCCCGTGGACGCCGCTCTCTCCTCCTCGGTCACGAGGCGGACCTGGCTTCGCCTCAGCTCCTCCAGGGTGGTCCCGATCTCCTGCTCGGTCACCTCCGCCGGCGGCTCGTGCGCTTCGACCCCTCGGTAGCTCTTCACGGTGAAGTCGGGGCTCACCTCGAATGTGGTGCGAAAGTGAAGCGTCCGGTCCTTCTCGAAGGAGACCTCCTCGACCACCGGCTCGCCCAGGGGCTTGAGCCCCCGCTCCTCGGTCGCGGCCGCGTGGAGGCGCGCCAGGAGCCGGTCGCGCACATCCTCCCGGATCTCCTTCGCGAACCTCGTCCGCACGAGCGAGGGCGGGACCTTGCCGGGCCGAAAGCCCGGGATCCTCGCCCGGTGGGCCCATTGCTCCACGACGGCCTCGGTCTCGCGCTCCACCTCGTCGGGATCGGCCAGGACGTCCAGGGTCTTCTTGACGGGGCTCACGTCCTTGAGCTCGTACTTCATGACGGCCCTCCTCTCGCCTCGCCCGTCTTTTCGTTGGTGAGCCGCCCAGGAATCGAACCTGGAACCCGCAGATTAAGAGTCTGCTGCTCTGCCAATTGAGCTAGCGGCCCGCACCTCTGTGCTGTCGGAGCAGCGGCATCCTACCACAGCGGCGCAAGCCGAAGAACGGACGGGCAACTGGCGCGCCCGGAAGGATTTGAACCCTCGACACTCGGATCCGAAGTCCGATGCTCTATCCGGGCTGAGCTACGGGCGCGCGGCATCGAATGGTACTACAGCGCCCCACCGCGCCCGCTCGCCGCGGACCCGGGCTCAGATCTCGAACACCTCTGCGACGGTCACGGCGAAGCCGGGGAGGACGTCCTCGCCTTCGAGGCGATCCGTGCCCGTCAGGATTCGCGGCGAGAGAAGCGAGCGGTAGACGGTGATCCGTTCGCTCTCGGGGTCGACAACCCAGACGAGGCGCGTCCCTCCCGCGAGGTAATCACCGACTTTGGCGTGAATGTCGGAGGATCGGTCGCTGGGAGAGACCACCTCGACCGCGAGGTCGGGCGGCCCGGGGAACGGCGTCGTCACATCCCCCACGCGGGTGAATCGCTCGCGCGAGACGAAGGAGACGTCGGGACCCCGCAGGGTATCCGGGTGCCGCGCGAGGACGTAGCCTGCGTCAGCGGTGAACACGACCCCCAGACGACGCCGACGAGCGTGACCTCGCAGCAGCTCCACGAGCGCCGCGGCCACTCTGCCGTGTCGGGCACCCGGCACGGGTTCGCAGATCAACCAGCCGGCCATCAGCTCGTACCGTCGCCCGTCATCGGGGAGATCGTAGATCTCCTCCATGGTCATGAGGTGATCCTGAGAGGCGCGTGCCACGATTCAAGAATACATTCGCCCGCGGGTAGGGACCAGGCCCCGCGAAGGTGACGAGGGTACGGTTGCCGAGGCGCAACCTGGCGATGATCCGAATCTGGGGTGAGTGGTGGGATTTGAACCCACGACAGCCAGATCCACAGTCTGGAGCTCTACCGACTGAGCTACACTCACCACATCCGGAGACTTGCGACCCTCGTGGCGCGCCTGGAGGGACTTGAACCCCCGACCCGCGGCTTAGAAGGCCGCTGCTCTATCCCCTGAGCTACAGGCGCGTCCTTTCTATCCTACTGCAACCGTTGAACTTGCCGCCACCGCCGCGCCCGCCTCCCGAGGCGAAAGTCCCTTGGTGTCCACCTGGGTG
>Ga0247727_10003172_pt1 | contig 36727 bp, 52 predicted proteins | sample WisWelCaveWW1625_FD_202498 | JGI IMG/M metagenome (GOLD analysis project Ga0247727, IMG submission 202498) | Biofilm microbial communities from Wishing Well Cave, Virginia, United States - WW16-25 | ecosystem: Environmental > Aquatic > Deep subsurface > Groundwater > Cave microbial mat | place...
ATAATAAAATACAAGGGGGGGGGGGTGCCCTAGATTCACCGCTCTCCCTCCACTCCTCCGTGGGGTTCACCAGGTTCACTACTATCATTTTCTTCTCTCAACTAAGCTTAGAATCACGGTGAACCCCGTAGTGAACCCCGTCTTGGGGTTCACCCGGGGTTCACCAGGTTCACCCTGTCTTCACCACGGGGTTCACTACTTTTGTCAACGACCTGACACAATCATTTAGACATATCCCCATCTTGACATAAGCGAAAAAATCGGTTAGGCTTCATGTACCGTCCAGCTTGTCGGTCGGTCTATCACCGTAGACTGGGGAAAAATCTTGTCTGATGCCCGTTATTGTCTCAGGATTTCATCTTGAGCCGGTGAATAACGGGCACCAAGCAAGATTTTTTTTATGAAGAACGTGAAAGAAGAAAAGGAAAAAATGGAGGATGACGGGAAAATCCCCACAGTTTTTGTCACTTCTCTCATAACCGATACCCATCTTTATGAAATGATTCATAAAAGTGGTGTCTCGTCTTTTGCTACGCTTCGCTTTTCCGATGGTTTCATCGGAACCGCCACGGAAATTGAATATCAAGGCGCTCTCTATGTGCCCTGTCGCACAGCCGATATTGTGGCTTTCGTACGCTTGCCGGAATCGGTTGGTGAATACGAATCACAGGCGGAACTCATTGATGATATTAAAAGATTCATAAAAAAGTGGGTGGTGATAGATGATGACTATCTCACACTCGTTTGCTACTACATTCTGTTCTCTTGGGTCTATGATGCCTTCTTTGAGGTACCGTATCTTCGCATTTTAGCTGACCTAGGATCAGGAAAAACCCGCCTCGGCGTACATGTTCTAGGGCAACTACTCTATAAACCCATTCCTATCACAGCCGCTTCCTCCATCTCATCCATCTTTCGCATCCTGGACCTCGTAAAGGGTACGTTGATAGTTGATGAAGCTGACATCGACGATAGCGATAAAAGTAGCGAGTTTGTTCAGGTTATCAATTCTGGTTACACCAAAAACGGCATTGTGTTACGAACAGTTGGCATCGGGCCAATGATGCACAGTAAACCATTTTCTGTTTTCGGGCCTAAGCTCATTATCTCACGCGAGCACTTCAAGGATCAGGCGTTGGAGTCTCGATGTTTGCCTATCATTATGCACGAAGCAAGGGGAGCAAATATCCCTCTTGTGCTCAACGGAACTCTGTATTCAGAAGGGCAGAAGTTGCGTAATAAGTTATTGAAATGGCGACTCACCCAGTTCACGACTGCGGGAAAGAATATGGATATGTCATTCACGGAGTTTGATGTGGCAACCCGGTTCAAACAGCTTTTCCTCTTGCTCTCATCGGTTGTTTCACATGAAGCTAAGGACATGTTGCGAGCCTATGCCATGAAGATTCAGAAGGAATCAGTCTCACGACGCCGGGAAACTGCCGAAGGAGAAATTGTACAAATCATTGTTGATGCGTTACCAGCAACGGAAGTCTCTTGCACCTACATCTCGGAATTGTTTAATCGGGAGCGTGAAAAAAAAGAGGAGCGCTCGCCTCAGTCTATTGGTTGGTATGCCCGCGAGCGTTTAGGACTCGAGACGGTTCGCATTTCATCTGGAGAAGAAAAGGGCAGACGGGCAGTCAAGATAAACCTCGAACTTATTCACTCACTGGCACAAAAGTATGGCATCCAGATCAGAGAAAGCACGCCGGAAATCCCTTTTGCGTGATCTGTGGTGGAAATCCGAGGAAGCAAAGGATTTTTGTGATAGGGAATTTCATCTTTGGAAGAAGAATGCTACTTGGAAGCACTTCAGTGAGCATAAGTGGCGTCTCATCATGGGGCTCGAACACGCCATTGAGCACACAGCGACAACACCTGACGCAGAGGCACTACGAGACCAGGCTTCGCTCTTTGAACTTGTTTCACAATACACGCCACTAAGATTAGTTGGGGAAGGTCTTTATCGTGGTAAGTGTTGTTTTCATAACGGAACGAGTAGCGGATCACTCTCAGTGAATGAAAAGAAAAAAGTTTGGTACTGCCACGGCTGCGCGGAAGGTGGGGATATCTATTCATTCCTGATGAAGGCAGAGAAGCTCAAGTTCCCAGAGGCAATAAGACTTTTAGCTAGGTTAATATGAAATTCGACAAGTACAGGAAGACACCGGACAAGTTTCTTCAATCTATCTGCGGATTCTGTGGTGGGGATATCTTCGCGAAATGTGGTGGCATCCGCATCTGGCATTGGGCACACAAATCTGAAACCTCCGATTGCACCGGTAAGGAAGAGACGGCATGGCATCGCGAATGGAAGGATGAGTTCCCAGAGTTATGCCAAGAAGTTATTGTTGAACACAATGGCAAGAAGCACCGCGCTGATGTGATCTTTGACGGCATTGTGTATGAGTTCCAATCACAGTCCATGCGAACCGAAGACATGTTGGAACGTGAAAGGTTCTGGTGTCAGACGGGACGGGGTTTCGCTTGGGTCATTAAGGCGCCCGACGCAAGACTCAAGAAGCGCAATTCTAATCTCGAACCTGATCCCTGGAAAGCATATACCTGGGAGAATCCTTGGTCGGGACCGGAGAAGACACGGTGTCCGATCATTATTGATCGCTGCGACAGTTGGCTCGTCTACTGCGCCTACATTGAATGGGATAGGAAGGAGCTATTGCTTAGGGCTGATATAAGAAAAGTCGCGATCAAAGGTAAGTGGGTGAAGGACGACGGCCTTATCGACTTTCATAAAGAGATTCTCGACGCGGCAAAGGCATACCAGAATGAACAAAAAAATCCCAGGCTTGTAAGCTAGGGATTTTTTCGGGCCACTCTTCTAGTCTATAGTTTCAATCTTCTTCTCAAGACATGTTGCGTACACCTTCTCGTACATCTGGACGGCAATCAGGATTGCGCCCTCCTGGGAGTATTGTACACCGTCAACATTGTCAGCGTTCGGGATGCTGGCGAATTGAATTGCCGCTCGGTAAATTTCTCTGGTAGTTGGTGACATAGGGGTTAAGCAAATGGTACATCTTCAATTTTCGGCTCACCCTTTGCCCCCGCAGCTTCCGTTGGGCTGAGTTTCGCCATCGCATACCTTGTGTCGGCACCCTCACCTGTACGGGTAATAGCTACGCAGTCATTCTCTTGGATTCCAGTCTTTTGAAGTTGCCATCCAAAGCCCTTCATCTCTTTGCGGTAGAAGAATTTCTGGGCACCATCCACAAGATCCATGAACTCAAACTCCCGGCACATTCCGTTTACATCTCCGTACTCTGGCTTATCGGCGGCCTTCTTTTCAATACCGATGAGTTTCAACTTTCGAGTAACTCCCGGCGCGAACTTCAAGAACTTTCCTTCAGACATCTCATCATTAAACTTGTCGTAGACTCCCATAGAACTGTACGGCTAAGAATAAAACCCATAAGTGGGTAGAGATAGTATATACCTTGACAAAGTGTCTGGCTAGCGGTATCATGTGGATAAATCACATACTATGGATATCAAAAAAGCTGCAAGTATGATTGGAAGGATGGGAGGTGAGGCCAACGCTAAGAAACAAAGCACGGCTCATTTTAGGTCTCTTGGAGAGAATGTATGGAAGGGGATCTCGAAAGAGGAGCGCTCAAAGATTATGAAGGCTCGGAGTAAGAAGAGAGAGGAGAATAAGAAGAAGTTATCCACAACTTGACAAGTTACCGCTAACCTGAAATACTAATCTCATAACAGTTCTAGTCAGGGCAGATGTGCGTTGCCAGGGCTCCGGCTCTCTCTCCCGCATGTCCCCGGAGATTCTTTAGAAAGTTGTTTCATAAGAAATGAATACGGCACGAGCGACATCTTGCTCTCACGATAATACCTTCATCGATCAAGATGATGGTGCAATTATTTGTGATGATTGCATGATGCTTATAGGTTGGAAGGACGGAGATCGTGACTATGATTCGGAGGCTAAAGACGAGGAGATAATGAAAATAGAATATGGCAACTTTCATGCTCAGCGGTGACGCCCCGGCGCTGAAATCATTATCAATTTCGAAAAAACAGAATGCTCTTGCGACGGAGCAGAATAATTCTTTCACAGCTCTCATTGCGGTGAGAAAGAAAATTGACGATCTTGAGAAAGAGAAAGATTTCATTCAGACGCAACTCATCGAGGCATTCAGAAAATTTCAGGTGGAGACTGTGAAAACAAAATATGGAAAGTTCACACTCGTAGAAGGCAAGAAAAAGATTTACGGAGATGAGGTGAAGCTCGCTGAGGAGGAACTCAAGTTCTTGAAAGAAGAACAGGAAGAACACGGACTGGTTAAATACAAGGAGACTAAGCCATTCATAAAAATATCTTAACTTATGATCCAAATACAAAAGACAAGTCAGATAGAGAAACCACGACTGGTGCTGGCGATTTATGGCGTGGGTAAGAGCGGAAAAACCACCCTCTCAACGACAGCTCCGAAGCCAATCATCCTCGACGCAGAGAATGGAGTGAAGGGTCTCTTCACCGCAGGAATTGATGTACCGTTTGTTCAGATCCGCACTTGGCAGGAAGTCATGGATTGTTATTCGATGCTCAAAGAAAATAAGGAATACGAAACTATAGTGATTGACCCTCTTGGTAACTTCATGGACATGCTCATTGAGTATGTTGCCGGCACGGAAGGAATGTCACTTCAGAAATGGGGTAAGGCGAAAGATATCTTCAAGAAATTTGTGAAGTCTTGGAACTTCTCAGGCAAGCACGTCATCTTTGTGGCGCATGACACACTTACCGAAGACGATAGGTCACAGTTGCGTTCTGTGAAGGTGCCAGGAAATCTTTCTGAAGACTTCCATAACATGATGGATGTGATTGGTTATTATTCGGTTGAAGCGAATGGTGAACGCAAACTCCTGCTTCAGCCAACGACAAAGATCAAGGCAGGTACTCGTTACAAAGTGTTCCCACCAACCATTACGAACCCGAACGTTACTGAGATGATTGCTATGATCCATAAAACTTGGGCACCGCAGGCGGAGACTGCAAAGAAATAAATTATTATGGAAATAACCAACACACAACTCGTTATTCTTGAGCATAATGCGAACAAGCTGTTTTTTCTCGCAAAGAAATTGCATGGAGATATTATGACTATCAAATCTGGAAGTCTTCCTGGTGGTAAATATGCGCAAGGATGGAAAGAACAAAAGAGCACCCATAAGATTCCCGTGAAGATCATGGACTAGTATGCTGTACACTTTGGAGATATTTCCTGTAGTGGTTTCAGGTAAGAGGCATAGGGTTCCACCGAATGCCAATGCAAGACTCCATTGGGCTGCACGCTCCAGAGCCAACAAAGCATTCGAGGAACAGGTATACTACAAAATCAAAGCCATGCGGATTCCTCGCCAGAAGAAAATCAAAATCCATGCGACGGAATGGACTACAAAATTCATGGATGATGACAACCTCGTTTCAAGTCTCAAGTGCATCCGAGACACGATTGTCCGCGCTGGTGTGGTGCCTGATGACTCACCTGAGTTTGTGAAGCTAGGAGATATTGAGCATCAAAAGGTGGATCATCGTAAGGATGAACATTTGATAGTCGCTATAGACACTCTCGAATAATTCCTTAGTTCACTTCTTCATCCCGCTGATTGATAGCCCTCCTCCTCTGTCAATCGGCGGAACGAGGAAGTGAGAAAGAATATGTATACAACAAGATTCAAAATAATAATAATCTTATCCTTGATTGCATTATATATTTCTGCATTTTCACTAGGATTCGTTACTGCCAAGCAACTTGAACGCAAGCCATTCGATTGTATGCCGATGATCTATCAGGGCGGTGAAGATGTTGAGGTATGTATTTATAAGAAATAACTATGAATATCTTTGACTTCACTTTCGGCATGCTCTTTATGAACTCACTATGGTTGGTAGCTCTGGGATTAACGATAATGAGGAAATAGTATGGACAAACCACAACTACTCAAAAGATTAGAAGAGGTTGAGAAGGTTTGTGTTGATGATCGCTTGAAGATGAGAGAGCTGGCGGCGATTTTCATACTCGAATATCTGAATGATGATGAAATCTCAAAGGTTTATTCGGAACTTGGTAAATTTAAACTATGATCTTCGGACATAAAGTAGAACTACCGCCGGATGAACCGATATGGAGGACTCCTATCGCTGTAATTGATGATGGTGCTGCGAGTACGATGCAAATGGATAAGCAAGGAAAGCTTTTAGTCACCATCACCGACTGGCTCCGTATGACTGAGGCTGGTTATCTCATGGAGATTGGGATGACGAAAGAGGAGATTAAACGAGTGATTGAAGAGTTAAATAAACTTTTATGAGTCTCATTCCAAACAATATAAAACTTAGCGTAGTTCAAATGAAGATTCTTATAAGTCTCGGCAACGCATGGGATGAGAATCCTACTTGGCGTTTCGGTCAGCTCCTATTTAATCTCGGTATCGTTAAACAAGTCAGTGCCAGCACGGAGGATATTGGTATATGTAAAGATCCACTTCATCTGCCGGATGAGGATGTTCTTAAGTTGTTGAATAGAGAATGATATGCCACAACCCATAACTATTGAGAACAATGGAGAGTTATAACATAAAAGTATGAAACTCTACGAAATCAAACTCCCTGCGAAAATCTATTGCAAAGTCTCCGACGGTTCAACCTTCGTTATCTGCGACCATTTAGATGGGATGTATTCATACTGCTCCACGGAAAAAGACCCCGAGGGGAAGACGCCCTTCCATTTGTCTGTCTCCACACCGCTTAGAATGAGGGATGATGGTTATGAAATTGATAATTCGGTATGAAACCCATCGACAAGCTCGCCATCGACATCTGTGTAGAAGTTGCGAAAAACAAGTTCGAGCCATCGAAAGCGTGTCCGAAGATCAAGAAGCTGATCGCGGAGTTTGTGAGGGAGGTGCTTCGCGGGGTGGAGGTGGACGACCCTCGCGACTCCCGCCTCTCCACTTTACGAAAGATGATTGATGTATGAAAACAATCTTGCACCTTTGCGCGGACTCTGGCTCCGATAGCTGGCCGTACCGAATGAACGGGTACGAAGTTATCTGCGTCGGTAAGGACATCGGTGTAGAAAACTATCACCCTCCAAAAGATGTCTGCGGCATATTTTCAAACCCTGTCTGCACCGAGTTCAGTACCGCGCGGTCGAGTGGCAAGGCGCGCAATCCAGAGAAAGGCATGGAGCTGGTGCGTGAGTGTCAGCGGATTATTTCAGAGTGTGACCCTGTGTTCTGGGTGATTGAAAATCCTGCAACTGGACGGCTTAAAGACTTCCTCGGCGACCCCGTGATGACCTACGAACCATGGCACTACGGAAGCCCATGGACGAAGAAGACAGCCCTGTGGGGCAAGTTCAACAAGCCCGCGCGTGTATACCAGAAATGGGAGGACGTTCCGAAGCTAGGCGGTTTATATCAACGCCCTGGGCGCGGGAAGCCGTCACTCGCGTTCATGCACAAGAACCACGCTAGATTCATTCCAGAGTTTTCAATGTTTCACCCAGGTAGCGACATGGAGTTCCGATCCCTCTGCTCTCAGAAGTTTGCCAATGCATTTTTCGAGGCAAATCGTTGAACTCCACCCTCCTCACTCCTTAAATTGAACGGTATGATTGAAATTTTCCAAAATGTGTCCGCAAGAGGGAGAAAGACTGGCAAGTGTTTGTGTGGTAAAAGACTGGTCAGAGTGATGACTTTCACAAATACCATCAATCCATACAATCGAAACTCAAATGGGGCTCCTAAGAATATTAAAGAGGTGCAGGCTGATGTGTTTGAGGAACGAGATGAGTGGGTAGCATCCCCAATTAGGCATGACCATGAGGGATACTGGAAATGGACAGAAGGAATCCGAAAGAAATACGACGCGGGCAAAAAAGTCGCTGTACAGATGTCCTGCGGATTTGAAATAGAAGTTCAAAAGAAAATCTAACCATCCCTAATATGAGCTGTAAAGAATGTCAGTTTGAAGAAGAACACTCTCATATTTGTTCAAAATACAAGCCAAAAGATTTAGACACTCTCGTGCGTGATTTATGTTCTGTTTCTGTAAATCCTGCTCCCAAATCTCTTATAAGAGAAATGCTACTTGCTTATAGGGCTGATTGCTTAGAGAAAAGACCTAAAAAGAAACGGAGTAACCCAGAGTGTACGCGTTGCGGTCTCTTAAAGACAACATGGAAGGTAGCGCCAGTCTGTACGGTGTACGGAACGACTTACAAGAAGCATTTATTCGGCAAGGTGTAACCCTCAACCCCTATGGAAAACGGAATGCCGCCCCCACCCTCCTCATTCACACTAAAAAATGAAGTATGAAGCTGATTGAGAACAACATAAACTTTCTTCTTTGGCTTCTGTTCGTTTTAGCTATCACCGTGATATGTACGAAGTAATTTTGACAGACGAATTTCTCTCAATATTCCCAAAATGGCGAGAGCACAAAAGATTTTTCGGTTGGCCATGCGCACGCTCCGAGATGTGGCATGTCTTGGCAGGAAAGACAATCCATCGTCTTCACCCTGACTTCATTAAAGAAAAGCGAGAACTCTAACCCCGCCCTCCTCACTCCTTAAATTGAACGGTATGGACTTAGGCATAAAAGCATTGTGGTTTTCTATAGGATGGTTTTCGGCAAGTATAGCTTTCTACCTTCTAGCCGAATACCTGACGCCTTCAAAGCTCGATGCAGAAAGCGCGACCTCATCAACCACTTCCTTAACCCTCCCCAATGCCGAGTACAGAATAGAAGAATAGCTATGTGCAATTCTTGTCAGTTCGAGAACGGTGAACATCAACGCACCTGTCCCAAGTACATAGACGAGATTCCTGACTTCTTGAATGGCATGTTGGGCTTGCCGCAAGACGCGGTGGCGAAGGGGCTGGAGGATTTAATGAAGCTTCGTAAGAAAATACAAACTTTTCATACAGATTCCCTTACTAAAAGTTAGCCTAACAAGTTTTCGTATGCCCTCACTCGACATGCTTCCATCACAAGACGACATCCTAACCGCAATCGAGGAGATTGTTGGAAGTGACTTTGCCTTCGATGCCGAGTGCGATTTGCACATGCGCCCAGAGACGATGACCGATAAGGAGATAACCTATGCAAAAATGTTGGGAGATGTTTACCTATTAGCTCACGGATATAACCGCTCTAACATCTGTTACGGTTCACATGAAGATTGGAGAAAATTATGAGTGCCATCGCAGAAAAACCAGAGTTGGAATCAGCACACAAGATACGCATGTTCTTCGGGTGGCTTTTACCGTACATCAAGAAACACTACGGAACCCGTTGTCGTTCATTCGTTATCGGGTGCTGTGTGTGCCAGCGGTACCTCATGCTGGATTTGATCGAAGATATGTTATGGCTGGAACAGGAGTTTGGAGGTAAAATCAAGAAAGTAAATCACAGATGTTAGTTAAGTATAGTACGGTATACTTAACGCTCCATGTCTCGGCTGGAATGGTTCTCCCCCAATCTTGCGATCAGGACAATTCAGCCGAGACATGGGGAATAAAAACTGCCTTCCGACCAGTGAGCCATGATTCGTAGCCTTCGGGTTGCGTAAGAACGCTGGTATTCCGCGTAGAGATGGTCTACGACAGTGGGTGCCGATTGGCGGCTAAGTGCACAAAGACAGCCCAATTCCCCTTTCACTTGTACATCATCACCACCGCGTGTTCATTTGTCTTGCGCAATTCTCCTCCAAGCATGCAAGCAATCAAAATCGAGATGAAGGCTCCGGCAGCGCCTCGGCGGTGGTGCGGGTGTATAATAGTAAATGGCTCAATCAAACCAAACAGCCAGAAGGAGGTTTCGACGATGACCCAAATCAAGAGGCTGGAGTTCAAGGAACCCAAAGCACAGAATCCCGTCATGGAGTGCTATATCTGTGGCGAGGAGATCAAGGAAGGGGATCTTCACCATGAGGTGAATTTCCACTTCTACTGCGTGGGCTGTTCTACGAAGTACCTTTTCAACATCGGAGGCTGCCATGGAGGAGATTAGCCTCTACGAAGGTTACATCAAGATGGAGTTCGACGATTACAAGCATAAGTACATCGTGAGCGGACGAACCGTTGACGGTGTGAGTACGGTGCTTCGGATCGTCAACAAGCCCGCACTCGTCGGCTGGGCTGCGAAGAAAGCCGGAGAGTACCTCGCGGAGAACTTGAAGCCAGGTACCGCTTACGACGAAGTGGACATCCGTGGCTTTGCCGAGGGTGCCAAGAACGCGCACCGCAACAAAATGGACAAACGTGCAAGCGTCGGTACGCTCATCCATGAGTGGGTGAGCAAGTGGATCAAGGGCGAACGTCCGAAGATGCCGGAGAACGAGAAGATGCGTGCCGGCTGCGAATCCTTCCTCCGATTCGTGAAGAAGCACAAACTTGAGATGGTGACGACGGAGCAGATGGTCTACTCGCGGTCGCTCAAGTACGCCGGACGGCTCGACTTCATGGCGAAACTTGGCGGCAAGCTCTACATGGGCGACCTGAAGACGGGTAGCGGCATCTGGCCGGAGATGCACTTGCAGTGTGCCGCCTACGCCTACGCGCACATGGAGGAGTTTCCGAAGGTCACGGTCCACGGCAGCTTCATCGTGAATGCCAAGCAGGATGGAGGCATTGAAAGCGCCTTCATGGACAAGACGGAGATGGAAAAGAACTTTGACGCCTTCACCGGAGCACTTATGCTCCACAGGCGCATCAAGGAAATGGAGGGGCGTCAATCATACTGACACAAAAGCAACTTTGGCGGTTCTCTTACGAGTGCCGCCGTTTTCTTTTCATGCTAAAATGTAAGTGAGAGGGAAGGAGGTTTATCATGCGCATCGTTTGCGCCTATTGCAAGAGAGCGTGTGGAGACATTCCGCCTCTCAGCAGTACATTAACAATCTACACGATCTGCCGCGCCTGCGCCGCAGTCATAGAGAGAGGAGGTGATGAACCGTGCGAAGAGCCAGAGTACGAAGAAAGTCCGTATTCACCGTCTGCCGCCATTGTGAGGAACTCTTGGATTATCAAGAGGCTCCGATCAAGGACGAAGATGACGCAGATATGGAGCTTGTCATGGACGATTGTGGGGATCATCCCGCGAACCTCGATGGCACTAAAATGCCAGCGTGGTCAAAACTCAAACAGAGGAGCATTGAGCGAAAGACATACGTTCGCTTGGTGTACTCCTCAGAGAGAACGGAGGTGAAATCATGATCGCCAAGTGCATTCTCTGTAAGAGAGCTTGCGCCCTTGTCGCTCCGCTTAACGACAAGAACGAGATGGGCGTGATCTGTCCGGAGTGTTTCCTTGGTCATGTGTATAAGCACATTTCGGACATCCAAGTGGAGGATAAGCCTCCCAAACCGTCCGGCAACGGACACAAGGAGAAGAAGTCATGAAACGAAAAGTCCAGCAGGTGGTCATGTTCATCGCGGCAACCGCATTCTGCGCGTCTGTCGCATTTCTCTCCGGCTATTTCGTCGGATTTACCGTGGATTGCGCCACCCTGTGTCTGGTGGCCAAGATGCGCTCAGGAGGTGAGTGATGAGCCACAAGAGAAGGGAGTACGTGACGCACCACATATTCCCGTCATCCCTGTTTCCGGAGCTCAGGAACGAGGACTGGAACAAGAAGTCCGTGAAACAGAACCGCCATGATGCGTGGCATGTCCTCGGCGGTAACAAGAGTCCGTTGTCGATTCTCGTGGAGATTTTTCACGAGTTTAGTCCCTACGACAAACGGATGCTCCGCCACGATCCGGCTCTCGAAGCGTTCCGAGAGTTAGTGAAACTCCTGCCGGAACAGAAAGGAGGCGAGAAAGATGAATAAGGAACTTGAGGTTGCGTTGAAAGATATCCTCAAGCCGTATGTCTGGCGCAAGTGCTGGATCTGCAAGGAGCCGATCGATCCTCCACCTGTTCCGGGTGTACACATGGCCTACACGATTGTCCTCGACGCGCACAACTGGTGCATCGCCAAGGAGATTGTCTGGACACTGAGTTCCATCGTTCGGACGATCTGGAGGATGATCTGGAAATGACCACCGTCCTCTATCGGTGCCGTATCTGCAAGCGGATGTTCACCATCGAAGAAGGGAGAGGCTATGCCAAGTGGCTCAAACGGCGGAAGGTCAGGGTTGTACACGGTTATTGCGAATTTCATAGGGCTGACGTATGGAGAGAAAGATGCTCCATGCCAGGTCCAAGGGAAGCGCAGTAGCAAAAAGAGGGGGCCATCTCATCGCCCCCTCTCTTACTTCTAAAGAAATAGATAGATTTTAAGAAAAAGTATAGATTTGAAAAGCAAAACACCGCCGAAGCGGTGCTATGCCCGACAGAGGAAACACCTCCGATCAGTGCCCGTCCGAGTGAGCATTGTTTGCGCATCACCGAGAATCAGGCTAATTGAGTGAAAACGAGCTGCGAGCCTAGTCACAAAGTGAGTAAGTCCCCGCCGTTTTCATACTTCCAGTATATCATAATGGAGTTATCCACACGGCAAAACACACCAGCCAGAGCCAGTGTGCCGTCTTCAGGAGCCGTTTAGGAGCATCGCCCCATACCTCAAGGCCAGCTATCCCTATGATTTAAGTATAGCATTTTGGCTAAGCTATTGACAGATCATCCTAAAAGTGCTTAGGTATTCTTATATGAGATTCGCGGATATACTCATGGTAGCTGTCCTCATCTTTATTGTTTGCTATACCTTAAGAAATAGATAGATTATGCCATTCTTCACAGCCCTTACGTTCTTCGGACTTTTAATCACTAGCTGGACGGGCAATCTGAGCTTCCCTTCCATGCTCGCAAAAACATGGGAAGTCTTCTTTCTCACTATCTGTATTGATATCTATCTCAGCTTCTACATCCATAATAAGAAAACCCCAGTATAACTATTGGGTTTTCTTTTTCTGTTCTAGGAGCCTTAGTCTTTCCACCTTCGGCTTCATCTTCTCAATCGCTTTCTGTTCTTCAAACTTCTTCTTTCGCATCTCTTCGCCAAAACTGGAACTGCCCATGAATTGTCGTATGAATGGCAAACTCTCAGCACTTGGTACTCCCTTCTCCCCTTTCAATTCTTTAATTCCTATGTCGGTGGCTTTAAGAACATCATTTAGGGCACCAACACGAATCACATAATCAATCTGCGCCGGAGACCAATTCATCGCATTACCAACCCACTTCGCTATTTCCGAATCAGTTCTTGTGGTGCGTTCTCTTGGTTCAAGTTGAGAAGAAGGGATTGGCTTGTTATTGATATAGATATAGTCCGGGACGATTTGCTTCTTTCTATACATCGAATAATTAGATTTGAGTTCAACCAGTTGCCTCAGTCCTTCCGGCAAGATGTTTGCATCTGTAATTGGTGAGATATCAGTCCCGAGGCTTGAAAGAAATTCTGATGTCGACTCAGGATATTTTTCCTGTCCATGATTTAACATCCGCTCAATAGCAGAGGCGAATGGAGCCTGAGCGTCTCCCTTCGGGATCTTCAGGTAGAGGGGAACCTTCCTGATCTTGCCTTTGAAATCAGGACGTTCATCCTCGCCATACATGATGACGTAGAACTTTCTTTTCTCACTGTCTGGGATAAGCTGGTAACTATCGAATCGCTGATTGTGAGCATACAGCACGATTGATGGTGCGCCGGCAGTCCACATGACTCGGCGAACGAAGTTTACTGGCGTCTCTTTAGCGGTCTTCGCGATGTTCACAAGACCCTGCACACGGGCATTCAAGAACGGAAAGACCTTGTTGAGTGTCTCTATTGCGTATCCTGATTTCGTGAAATCTACCGTACTGTTGCGGGCAATCTCAGCGGCGGCCTTTGATGCGGCGACACCATCAAGACCTTTTGCAAGTCCATTTTCATAAGCTCGACGAAAGACAGCCAAGCGGGTCATTTGTTCCATCGTTTCACCAGCTCTCTTAATAACTTCACCCGGCTTCTTAGATACATCAATAACAGCATCTAGGATGCCACGCTTTCCGAGATCCCGACGCACAATATCGCCCTTACTCTCCAGCTTAGCGAAATAACCTGAACCAAAGGCACCCGATTCTTTGGCGAGTTTATAGAATTCAGATTGCTTTCCGCGTGCAGCCCCGAATGATTCTCTGAATCCATTAGCCAATGCGCGAAAAGTGATATCGGTATTCACCGCAGCATTCTGAACGTCACGAATAGGGTTTGTCACCGCAGCGAAAACAGGATTGAAGATTGTGGCCGCACCCCGAAGAAATCTAGCCGGAGCAGTGAGTGTTTTTCCGATGATTGTGTTATCAAGAAAGTCATTTGCTTTTGCAAAGATCTCTCTGGCGCCGGTATTATTGATTGCATCGGCAAGTTCCTTTGGCACTAGATGGTCTTCACGGATGCCACTCTTCATGTAGGAGATGATGCCCTTGTCTTTAGGAATATCCACCTCCTTGATCTCTCCTGGCGTAATCTTGGTGCTTGCTCCAGGAACCTTTTCCACTTCAGCAACCAGTTCCCCAACAGCCTCATTTGTAAGCGACTTAGACCGCTCGCGTTGAAGATACTTCTTCATAGCTGTCTCAGGATCTTCTAGTTCGCGCACCGAACCTACGGCTTTTTTAATGCCGCTAGTTTTCTGTGAAAGTTTCTTGCCGCTTGGGAATGGAGCCTCTAGTTCCGCATAATCGAGAACACTATGCGGCATGTAGTTCTTATATTTCTGGAGAGCCGCATTGTAGGATTCATCACGGATGCGACCAGAAGCGTGAGCCCGGTCAAACTCAGAACGAATCACGCTCTGAACATCGGTAAGACTGTTCTGAACTTTAGAGAATCGTTCAGGGCCAATATCAGATTGTAACTTCTGGATGGCCGTCGCTACATCTTGTGCAGTTTGGCCACCTTCAACAGCCTGACCCGACGCGAGGCGATCCTGAAAGTCCAAATACTTCATCAGTTCCTTGGTGTGAGTCCAGTCCTCACCAGCACTCTTCGCAATAGTATCAAGTTTTTGTTCTTGGAGTTCAACCTGTCCCCCGATACGGGATTTCAAACTTTCAATGCTCTTTCTAGCACCCTCTGGGAGAGCGGCATATTTATTGGTGAGGACTTCCTTCGCGACAGTCGGAAGATTCTGAGCAGCGCGGATAATCTTCGCAGCGCCTCCCGCAAGTTCCTGAGTTGCAGTCGGTACAACTTTGGCCTCGGCAAATCTGGCTCCGGCTTTGATTTCTGGCACAGCAGCAACCTTTTCAAGCCCTGTGGCGACAGATTCAGCGACCCTGCCAACCTGCCTACCAGCCGCCCCCACAGTCTTCCCTAATACGCGAAGACCAGTTCCAGCTACAGGTGGCAGTATTGCCCCTACAGCACCCCCCAGGAGGGCGGCCTTGGCATAATCCTGTGCCGTTGCCCCTTCTTGTTGTGCTGTTGCAGCAACGCCCGTTGCAGCCCCAAGAGCGGCATCAGCAACTGCTGTCTTCACACCAGTCTTAATGGCTTGTTTTGTGAGACCCTTAGCCACTTGGATACCTGTTTGTTTCACACCAGAAACTAAAGCACCTCCGCTCGCAGGAAGAAGGGCAAGCTCGGCTCCCACGCCTGCAACATCTTTAAGTGAGGCACCAAATTCTCCTGCTGTTGTGGCGCGAAGCCTGCCCTGTTCATCGGTTTTCAGGATCTTAACCTCGACTGGTTTGATCTTCCCGAAATAACCGTAGCTCGTAGGGGCGGTGGTCAGAGTCTTTTGTGCTCCAGCCACATCTCCGGTTATCAATTTTCCAGTACCAACAGCAAGACGCCTACCAGTTTCCACAGTACGGAGTACGGGACTGGCAATACCTTGAACTAGGCTCTGAACAAAACCTGGTTCCTTTTCATTTTCAGGTGCTGTGGGTGTAGGCGCACCACTTGTTTTCGCCGCGATAAGAGCTTTTGCTTTCGCCCGCAGGTCTGCTGGAGAGGAACCAGAAGATTGCGCTGGTTGCTTGGCGGCAACGAGCTGCTTTGCCTGCGCCCGCAACTCTTCTGGTGAACGCGCCATAAGTCCTGGTTATTATTCTGCAAGAGACCGGATGTTCTTCAGTTGTGATAGTGAAACGCTAGGATAGGCCGCAAGGATTTCGGAAGAAGCCACACCGTTATCGGCAAGAGCCTGAGCCTCAGTAATATCGGAAGAAGTGGCTATAGATTTGCCTGTTGATTTGCGGCCAGACAGGATATCGGAAGCAGTTTGATCGCCTGGATTTAACATCCATCCGAAGTTCGCATCAAACGTGCTCTTATCCTTCGCTGTAGTACGCAGCTTCTTATAGGCGTCAGTATTCACGAAACCATCTTCACCTTTCGTGGCATTCAATGATTTGAGAATGGTGTCATAGTTTCCTCCAAGACCAACAGCTCCACCACCACCTCCGCCGCCCGCACTCTTCGCCCTTCGATTGATATCTTTCGTTTGATACTCATCGAAACTTAATGGTGTGCGACCAGCATTCTCTTCCTGATTCTTATAGAAGTTGTATTCCTGAATGATAGATGAGTTCGCTTTCTCCGGCGCAGTGAAGAGTGCTTTGCCAGTAGCGGGATCATAGAGCGTAGCTCCAGGAGAAAGTTCGATTGGTTTTGCTTGTTGTTGTCCACCGGTATAAACAACCTCCCATTTCTTCGTTTCCTCATTGAACTGAACCAAGTTGTTTCCGACCTCCAATGGTTTTGATTTAGCCTCTGTCTTTGATTGGATATCGAGAAGACTCTTGATGCGTTCCAACTGATCCTGCTCCCGCTGACGGACAAGGCCAGCACGCTTAAAGAGAAGATCAGCAGAACGGTCAACTGCCTGAAGATCTGATTCTTGAAGGGCATCTGAACGCTGTTTCTCAAGTGAAGCCACATTAGTAATTTGTGCCTGACGTTCTGCGTTAATACGGTCATCACTTGTGGAGGCCACATTTGCGCCACCAGTAAGGTTGATATTCGACGCACCAAGACCTTGAAGGCGGGCTTGATTCGCAGCATCAAGAGTACGTCGTTGTTCGTCAAAACGATTATTGATGATACCCCTCACAATATTCGCCCGATTCAGAGGATCGGCATTTCGGAGCGTCTCTTCTTCTTGTGGTGTGAGTTGGCTTCCACCGCGAAGACTTCCCAATGCACCCTGAACATCAAATCCAGAGACCCCAGTACCACCTCCTGCACCGACGACAGATCGGCCTGGCGCAAGGAGATTGAATCTTCCGCCTCCAGTAGCTACCGTCGTTCCAAATTCAGGAACATTTCTAGCTGTTGCCTCCGCTAATGATTCTGGGGTACCAGGCCCACCAGCACCAAATGTATATCCACTAGCCAATTCTTCCTTGAACTGTTGGCTACCAACTGGCGCTGTCCCAGGCACGAACTGTCCTCCAGTCGACCCATATACAAGCTGAGGGAATTGATTTCCAGCATTTACTCGGTTATTAAGGGCACTAAGTTCATTAAAGGAAAGACTGCGGTCTCCCCTAATTCCAGTGATCGCCTCAACTTCTTTTGGTGTGTAAACCTTATTTTGATAGTCACCCACAAGAGGCATGACACCGCGCTGATATCCGAATTGACCAACACCAGCATCAATTTGGCGACGTCGTTCGGCTTCAAGTGCGTTGACATCTCCTCCGATGGCCGCCGCACGAGTCTGGATTGAAGTCGGAGGTGCTACGGCACCGTATGTCTGAATCTGTCTGTTTTCTTCATCAAGCTGTTTTCGAGCCTGCTCATTGGTCAGTGCCGGAGTTGTGGTTGGTGCTGGAGTAATCGCAGCAGTCTTGACTGGTATCGATGGAGCTACCTTTGGAGCGGGGGTAAGGAGTCTTGGGCCTGCTACGGGAGCGTTCGTGGCGGTTTGTATTGAAGTACTCGGCACAAAGGGTCTTGTCTGAGCCTGTGTGGTAATTGGTGAGGTGTAACCCTGACCCCTGATCTGCAAACCAGTCTGAACCATTTGTGGTTGCGGAGTTAAACCTAATCCAACAGGGGTTGGAAAAAGACTCTTGAGATTCTTGTTTCTTTGTTCATCTGTAAGATAAATTGCCATAGATTATACGCCTACTTCAAACATGAGATTGAATGTACCTGCCCCAGTAACCACAGAAGTCCAAGCCAATGTCACATTTGTAGAATCTAGCGAGAATACGGTAGCGATGTGTCCGACACCTGGGGCGGTGACCGTATTATTCACTACGTTAGCTGTGGTGGTAAACGGAGTTTCGCTGTTATGACCAATGATGGCATATGTGCCACTCACTGCATCGTATGAACCGTAACTAACCGATGCAGTACCATTGGCAATTCTAGAAGTAATCTTGATCCAGTTAGGCGCTACCCCAAGGCCATGTGCATAGGCGACGTTTCCTGTGCCAGTGGTTCCTGACCGTGAAGATATAAACCACGTTCGCTTATGAGCGTGTCCAGTTACAATTGGAGTCGAAATGCCTTTCTCCATTTGAGCCGATTCGGACATCATCTGGAAGCTGGCGCCATCGTAAATGACTGTGACTGTTTGTCCTGCTTTAATATCGCCAGTTTCCAAAGCAACCGCAGTGCTTTTAAGAATTGCAGTCGCTCCGAGAGCATTTACATTAAGCGTTGCACCTCCGGTATTTGCCACATCGACTTTGAAGCTGAACATCTGCCCCGTGGCGTAAGCCGTAGGAGCAGGTGACAGCGTAATTGCGTAGGCATCAGTACCAGTGACAGAGCTTCCGAAATTGAAGGTTGAGTTTTGGACATTTCCAGGTGATGCTTGAGAAGCAATGCCACCAAGAAGTCGCATGTTGGTACCATCGTAAGCAACGATCACGATCCCTCCGGCAGTGATATCACTGGTAGTTAGTGTCGTACCATCATTATGGATAATGGTTTTAACTCCAAGACCATTCACATTAAGTGAAGCAGCTCCTGTGTTTGCAACATCAGCACTGAATATATAAACATCACCATTAGTATATGTCGTTGGTGCCGGAGTGAGCGTGATCGCATAATTATCGGTTCCTGTAGCAGAGGCCGCACGGTCGTGCATCAGCACAGCTCGAAGACTAGCCGGATTCACATAAAGTTCCGCTCCCGTACCGCCCACAGCAGTTCGGACATCGATTTCCGCTTGCGTGGCTTCTTCGACGATACCCTTTACCGTGGTGCTGGCATTCGGAGCACCGGCTACTGCCACACCATCGACATAGTTTTTGGTCGCGGCATCCTGAGTTAATGTCGGATTGGAAAGATTTACAATCTTATTGGAACTACCCATGTCAAATTGGGTTCCCATTGCCCTGTCTCCATTCAGAATATCAATGGCGAGCTTTTCGTAGACGCCGTTCGACATGATGACGGTTTCACCTGCACTATGTCTAAATGCACGGGTAGATGATCCTGCAAGGGAGGTTGCGGTGCCGGTTGTTGTAGCCAATTCCTGACCGCGCACTGCACCGGTGAGATGATTTCCTCCCGTAGTTGAAGTTCCCGTATAGTAGATGGCCTCCCTCCGATCAGTAGAAGTTGGATTAACCTCAATAACGCCCGTTGTTTCGGTAGGAAGAGTCTCAATATATATGTCGGTTTCCGAACCCCCGTTCGTCAATGGACGGGTGAGTGCTGTCTTAAAACCGATTTCTGGACGGATGATTCGCGCCATAGAGTTATATTACTGCTTCGGCTTTACCGAATAACTTTTTGGTCGCACTATTTTTTCCGCCTAATTGATATTTATATAATACCATATTTCTCAAACAATAGCTCTTTTTGGCGTTTCATCGCGATAATCCAGGAGGAATCCGAAACTGAGGATCTTTGCCCTCTGCCCTTCATTATTCGCAGAGAACTGAACCGTCACATCATAAGGTGAAATCCCAGGCAATGTGTGGAAAACTATGATTTCCACTAGATCTGTATCCTCACTATTTGCACTGGTATTACCACCATACGGAACGAGGCCATAAGGATTGGTTCCATAAGTAGCACTGATTTGATTGGAGATAATATACCCTCCGCTACTGTTGGAAGTACCGTTTCCTGCCACATCAAAGGTGTAACTCGCAAGAGCACCGTCGATGTTGTAGTCGATCTGAACACTCACCACGGTAGCCTGAGTCATCCGCATGTGGGAGGCAAAGACATAGAGTTTCTTCTTTCTGAATTCATCTTCAAGGTTCAGTCGCCCGCCGCGCCAAAGATACCCCACCGATCCGCCATCATCCTCAAAGGAATCAGACCATTTGTATACCTGAATTTGGGTAGGCGAAGTGAAAAGCAGTTCTCCATCAAGAGTAAACCATTTACCAACTGCTTTCTTGTGAAAATAGAATGTCCTTTGCGTCACATCGTATTGCATGACTGTATCATTCACCGAACCAGAACGCAGTGAGGCATAACATTGTTTCTCGTGGAAAATTACGGAAGTGGCATCAGCTATGAGTTGGCGCAGAGTTGGATCAACTGAATCTGAAAGGGATTTTGATCCTGGCGATGAGTTCTCATCCTGCAAAACTCGGCTGATCGCTTTGAATTCAAGATCGGATGAGACATAATAACTTTCATCTTCGGCGCCTGCCGTCGCATGAAGCGACGCTGCGCCAACGCTGTCGCGGAGAACAAGTGGCTTTATCTTGGTGATTTCTGTCGTCGCGTCAACCTGAGAGATCGACATGAAGATAACGCCGTTCCTCTTATGGACAATCACCTTGTCGTCATAGACCGCCGCAGCAGTGATCGGTCCGGCACCGTCACCGATAGTCACTGAGATTGTTCCGCCTACTCCACCCGTCACGAAATCAGTCGGATCTCCAACCTTTGAGAGTTTGATTTGTGTTGTGGTGGTTGAAGAGAGAGCAAGCCTTCCACCATACACGAAGAAGATATTTGCCTTGAGAGTAGTGGAATATGTGGCGAGAGCCGTGTTAACCGTCTGTGCGATGCCGCTACCAACCGCATGACCCGCCAAGGTTGGATCTGGCGCAACACCAGTAATAGTCGTGGTTCCAGTACCTCCCGTATAGGTATAGGTCGTGCCATTGATGATTACGCTACCTGTTGCCTCAAATCCGGCATCAGCCCAGGTGCTTGTCCCTTGCTTCGTGATAGTGGCTGCTGTGGCACTAGCAAATGTAGTCGTACCAGCGTTCCAGACCATGTTGTTGTCAGTGCCATTTCCAAAGAATACGCGACTGCGTTCAAAAACATTAGTAGAGGCTAGCAGATAGGCGACAGCACTATAATCCAAACCGGTCGTTAATCCAGTATGCAAGGTCTCATAATGATTCCTTGCGCTGTTGAACCACATGATTTTCCCGTTATCGAGAAAGAGGAGCACTACGTTCGTGCCATCCATCTTTTTGTAGGAGTAGGCAAAACGGGCAAAGGTATTATCAGTGAGCGCATAGGTTGTCGTCGCACTCGCTGCGTTCGTCTGCTTGGTGTAGCCCTTTACGAAAGTAATGGTACCATCCTCACACTGAACATTCTGAAGTGCTGAACAAAAAACACCCGATGCCGGACTCGACGGCACGAGACCAGACTCGTCGCGAGAATACAAACCACGGAAGTTCCTGAAAGTTGTAAGTGGCCTTGATAGTTTCATAGGAACCACTGAGATCCGGGAAAGAGTGATGGTGGCTCAGGGAATAGGGTTTTTGCCGGCCATCTTGCTATGAGTGAAGCGATCATCTCCTGTGCCTGTCGTTCCCTCTTTGTCGCCATTTCTGGCATTTCCATCTGAAGAAGAAGTTCTGAGGCGGCTCCGTAACAGAGTGCCTCCTTGAAAATATCAGGAAACATGAGCGTATCGTTTGTTGTGCCATCGAACCTATCAACTGTCGTTGGCACCGAAATGTCATTAACCGTGTTCGTGGAATAATATCTGAAGATCATGTCCTCATAGGTAGAGGCAAAGATCTCTCCAAGTCTAAAGTTCATCTGTGAGGTGTAAGACGCGGTATAGTTCACACGGAAAAGAACATAGGTGATGGAGGTGAGGGTCGGTGATCCAGTCGTTGTGGCGCTCTCAAGATCGAATCCAAGGAAGTTAACCCCAGCAACAAGCGCCTCACCATTCGTCTGAGTGGTGATAGTTTGTTCCCTGTAATTCGCAGCCGAAGAACCCAGCCTAATTGTGATGGAGGAGAGATTCGTGACAGAAGGAATACCGAGCTTGCAAAAAACCTTACCCTTCTTATAGTCAGTCAAGTCCTTCGCGCTCATCGTGGAATTCACAATCTCCGCGAAATTGTTCACGGACTGTCCCACGGTTACATCAAAGGTGATCGACCCAGTATTTTCGTAATAGACAATGTTGTCGGCTGCGATATTCGCCGCGTCAGAAGTAACCGTATTTGCTGACCAGGTACCGTCTCCCGTAAGGGAGGTATCTAAGTTGATTGTGGTAGATTTCGCCCTCGTCCTGTACATGAACGTCTGAAGATATGTTCCGGTAGAATCTTCAAAGATGGAAAAATAGTTGTCACGTTCGTATACCGATACGAGGTGATCGAAAATAGATGGTTCCAACCGTCGGAACTCATCAAGGAAATTCGAGATCGGAGCCAGTGCTCTTGGATTCTTGTAATTCGATGGAAGTGGGCCGTATTTCGTGACGCGGGGATAGTAGCGGAACCTGAACTCCTTCAGGGTATGTTCCCAGTCATGGATGGATTGGAGTTCATCGAGTTGGGCATTGATTGCGCGGAGACCTTCCGATGCCACATCAACAGAACCTGACGACGTATCCACGCGCAGGTCATCAATACGATCGTAGAGGTTTTGAAGTGTGACTGACATAGATATTATTTACAGTGTTCAGGACATGCTTTGGTGCAAGATGATCCGGCCAGTTGTTGGCCTAACCATTCCTTTGTAATCGACCATCCCGGGCAACTCTTGGTTGAGAAATCTCGGTGGAAGAATATGCGTTCGGTTGAGACGCCAAGAAGTCCGCGCAGTTTGTTGATTGCGAATACTGCGTTCTTTAATGTTTCTCCACCCCATTTCTCGAAGTCGTAATCGCCGACCACTTCGATGCCGATGGAATAGCTTACAAGATTACCTCCAAATGGCTTTGCGAACTGGTAAACCAGTTTGCCGAGCGCGTTCTTCCATGTCGCGTTTCCTTCGCCAGCATGGATACCGACTTCGCTCATCGGTGTGAAAAGCCAGATTTTGTCTTCTCCTACAAAACAATGCGGACCAGCCGGCCAACCTTTGCCTTCATAGTAAGATTTGAGACCCAAAACTGATTTATAGCCCTGCCAATCTTTTTTGGTTGGGATGAACGTGTGATGCAAAACCAGCGAAGACGGTTTAATAGAACCGAAATCAAAGTTATTTACATATTGGCTAAACTCTTCACGTGTTAGACCCTTTCCAATTATTTGCATATATTCATGTCTCAATGAGACCAACCCTATGATGCCACTTTTGATGCTCGCTCTCTGACGAAAACAGCATAAGATTCTCCTGTCTATTATCAGACTTGTTCCCATTCATGTGATGGACAACTTCTTTCCGTCTCAGCTTTCTGCCAATCTTCTTTTCTATTATAGCGCGATGTTCGAGAACGTACTTATGCGGCTTCCTTAAAAGTACGTAACCACTAAAATGTATAATTCTTCCTTTCCATAGATGGTGTTTTTCTTGAAGGATCGAATCACTATTTTTCTTGCGGCATCTATCCATTAGACAGGCTTGATGTTGAGTACGCATTTTCAAGACCAGTTTCTTAAAATGATAGATGATAGTCCCCGGAGTGACTTTTAATTGATGTGCAATGTCTCGTATCGAGTATCCATCTTCCCAGTATAGTTTCTCCAGCTGTTTTCTTGTTACTTTTATCTTAGATAAATAGCGCCCATAATGAGGCTTCTTCATAAATAGTTACATTATCTATTGATCTATGGGCGGGAAGCACAGATGTAACCCATGCTTCCATTTAATCCCCGTCGGGAACCCAATACTGTTAAGAACGGCTCAATTTCCGTCCGATGATATTCATAAGCTAGGCTCCAAATTCCGGTACCGACATAAGCTGTTCGTCACTCACCGTTTCCAGTGTCACTTTACTGGCGAGTTCAGCACGCACTGATTCACTCTTCCAGAGTAAGGCCAAACGTGGAAACTTCTTGGCAAGCACTTCCGGAATATAGCCCTTGCCTTCCTGCCATCCGCAGATAGAACCCTCAGCAACGTCAGCATTGATACCGAGAACATTGGCTACTTCTTCGACCATTTCCTTTGAGATCGCGAGTCGTGACATAGGATTATTTCTTAATGATTATGTCGTTTGCACCAACTGCATTCATCGTGCCGACCTTTTTGTTTGAGAATCCGGCAGGTTGTCCTTCCTGCCAGTCGCCTCTCTGCCTGCGAGAGAGGCTTTGAGATTACATCTTGTTCCCATCGTCCATGAATTTTTTTGCTGCCACGAGACAGCCGTTAATGAAGGCGGTTGCGACAACAAGGAGTGTTGCCTTTGCCCAACCCACAGAAAGGACACCCACGACAGGAACGGCGACTATTGCCGACGATAGACCATTGTAGATCACCGCCCTCAGTACATGCTGCCAATCACTTCCATCCATTGAGAATTGTTTCGATGCCATATTGTATCTTTATTAACTGATAAACATGACTAAACTATACGGGACTCACGACCTTTCCGTTTGCATCCACGCTAATCGGAATGAATTCACCCACTTTTTCATTGAACTGTTTTACTTTCTCTAAGAGGAACGCATCCACATCAGCAGCCACTCTATAACTAAAAGTGAACTTTTTATCGACGGTTCTTCCGTCATCAGCAGTGAGGATGACTGAAAGCGTCACCTGTGAGGATGCGGCACTTCCATTTGAACTAAATACGAGACTGTCTGGATCAACGCGATATGAAGCCATAATTTATTCTTTACGAATTAGTGCTCTCTCAAGTTTCTCCAAGATACGATCCATCGTCATCTGGAGATTCTTGATCTCATTTTTGATGACGGCGGTGTCTGCTGAAAGCGTGGCAAACTCCTTGTTTCGTTCAGCCTCGTGCATTTCTAAGCGCTCAAGACGTTCGCAGATATTCTCAAGTCGCTCCTCGTATTGTGTGGAACGTCGGTTATTGCGTAAAAGCCAAGCGATGACACCACCGAAAGCGACAGCAAGCGCAATTATGAGGCCGATTGATACTGCTGTGTTTTCAGTGATAATACCCATAGATATTCTTAATTATATCATACAACCACGACGCCCCATTTATTGCCGAGATATGTCTTAATAGCCGTGTCCTCAGAAGTTGAGAGCACACGGTTATACCCGATAACTTCTCCGACCTCGATATTCTGTCCCTGCGCTCCGAAAGGTGATGCGCCGAGTACGAAACCACCCGGACTAGAAGTATCCATAGTTCCACTCACAAGTGTAGTTCCATTCCTGACAATACTGCTACTTGCTCCATCCCAAGTAAGTTTCGCTATCACAAAGGTTGAAACGAGTCCGGGAAAGCCGACCTGCTCTCCAGAGAATGCGAGTGTGTTGGTTGTCGACGTAATAAAGGAGCGTCCATTCGCACTCGTTGAATCATCCGTGCCGAATCGCATCGAGTTCACAATGTCACCATCGAAGATATAGTCTCTAATGGCTGGTGTAAGACCCGTGGTAAGGCTCTTAAATGCAATGTAAATCTGGTTTGGCCGATTATAAGTAAATGGAGTTATGTTCATGAAGTCACAATTCGGTGAAGCAACTCCATCGAACCGAACAATAGGAAGTCCATTGTGGCCATTGGTGACATAAAGAGGCTGGTTAACAGTCGTGAGTTGGAAAAGATCACGACCATTACCAGACAAGTCAGGCCAACGGCGCAGAGCGGCACCGTTCGCAATGCCTACAATACGGTCAGCAGCAAACCAAAACGTAATATCCTTATTCACTTCCGCAGGAGTGTTTTTGTCTACTCGTACTCGTTTTTTTCCATCAGGTGTAGCCATATCAGAATGATACGTCGTATTTATTGGCGTAGGTAGAGCACATCTCTAGCATCTCTGATTCCGTAAGCGCGCTGTCCCACATAGCAAACTCAATGAGGCGGATGTTTCCGAAGCCTGCGGCTGCTTTTGCTAGGTTCGTTGGAAAGGCAAATGTGGTGTTGCCAATGGTGCCAGTAAAACGGGCGCCATTGAGGAACGCCACAACGTTACCACCCTGACGTTTCATCACGATAATGAAGGTGGTGTTGGCCGCGATACCGCTTCCGAGTGTCGCGGTGCTGCCACCCTTTACCTCATAGCTTCCAGTGCTGAGGATCTTATCATGGAAGTTATCAATGCTGTCCTCGAAGACTTCTTGATCGGCCGCAAGCGTGACTGGCTGGGCGACGATGAGAGTAGATACATTCGACCCGCCGATTGAAGCAAGTGTTGGCGAAGCCATCGTGTCATCCGTACCATCAAACTTTACCGTGGCAAAACCATTGGCGAGTTCAGCCCCAGTAGTGCTAAAGAACAATGGCTTGAAACCAGCAGTAGCTTGCGTAAAATTGTTGCGTGAAGGACTCTCGTCTGTCCATGTAGTGAGAACTCCGCCATCGGCAATTCCTGTGACACGATCTGCAGCAATATAAAAAGACGGCTTTCTGATTTCCAGCGGAGCATTTTGCCCGACTTGTACTTGAAAACTCGATGCAGCCGATCTGGCTCCTGACGCTGTACGAGTTGACGCGGCAGTGCGTGCCATAGGCTAGTCTTTATGCTGGAATAACCACCTTCCCATTTGCATCAATATCAACCGTCGGTGCGGTAGCGGCGACAACCACCGCATCATAACTTAAAGCGGCAGAGAGAAGTGCCGCATCAATCGTTGCAGGAGTAGAACTGTCCACTTCATAGAATTGCGTGGACTTCGTCGTACCGTCTGCGGCAGTAAACTCAACGCTTGCGCTGAACTTTCCAGCACGGACAACTTTTGTATTGGCGTCTACTTTGTATGTTGGTGTAGGCATAGGTTAGTTTTTAGATGCGGTTAGCTACCAAGTAACCATTTATCAGCAACGTCGTTGAGGTTCCGCTCGACGCATTCTGCGCCCACTGGAATTGTACAGTACCAGCAGTCGTACTATTTACAACTGTTCCTGAAGCTAGCAAAGACGCACTTGTTCCAGTTGTAGTATCAAGCTGAATAGCTGTGCCGCCTGTCTGGGTATTGCCATGAGCGGGAGTAACGTTACCCAAGGCGTTTGCGGATAAATCCATTGTAGCTCCAGCAGGAATAGTAATCGCAACTCGAATCTGTCCAGCCGCACTGCAAGTATATGGAGCTAGAATCGAGAATGTCCAAACTTCATTCACTCCGATAGCAAATGACAAATGGTCGTCATTCTGAAGCGCAATCGAGCTTGTCACCGATTCAGCGGCAGTCTTCCTGACCACTATCTTTTTTGTGTCTGCCGATGAGTTTGTAATGGATGCCATACTTTATTTGAAGTCAATCCATGCAAGACTGTCGGCTGCACCGATGGTTTTTGTGTTCTGCGTTGAGCTGTTGCACCACACGATGCCAGTCGAGAAGAACCGACCCATTTGACTGAAGTCCACGGCCGCAGTTTTTCCTGCAGGAACTTCAATCGTAATGACTGGAACAGTCGCGTCCGCTGGAAGTGTCGTGGAGTTGAAGAACTGCCAATAACGAGTAGCCGCATTTCCATTCGAGAACGTACCGCCATAGAGAACACCTGCGCTTGCTTTAGTGATGGAACTCGCTTCAGCAGCCGTTGAGGTATCCGCATCTGGAGTATAGGTATTGACTGCAAGCGGTTTATTTACCGTTTGCAATAAGTTATTCGTTTGATCTTCGCCGGAGATGAGAGTGTTCAACGAAACCAGAGCATTACCTACCGAGTCGAGCTGCAAGTCTCCACGTTGTCCATTCGTAAGAGTTGGCGGAGTAGTGTTGAATTTACCTCCGATCTTTACTGGGTTGCCTGCGTCCGTGGCGGAGGCTGCGATGTTACCGACAATTCGTGAGTTGCCTGCTAGATCGACACCGACGGGAGAATAATCACCATCAGCGGAAGTGAAGGTTGCGTTTGTGTCGTTACGGACAGCAAGTTCCATCACGCCGGTATCGCCGCTGGCTGCGACTGCGTCTTCTGCCTTACCAAGATGCGTCGCTGCGGTTCCCGGAATGACCGAGGTGGTGATGGACGTAGCAATAACACTGAGTTCGTTCGCGGCAGTGACATTCGCGCCACGCTCGTTGCCAGCGGCATCACGAATTGTTTGATATTGGTTACGATTCGCTGACATGCGGACATAACCAGCATCGCCTTCGTCTACCGAGTCAGGCGCAACATCATCAAAGACAGCACCACTGAGTGATGGCTTCGTGCCGGTCTCAGGCGCGACATCATCGGCAGTTTGCGAAGCTGTGATCGCTCGTCGATTCAGCGTCATGCGCGGAAGACCGACATCACCTTCATCCACTGAGTCTGTGGCTGTTTCATCAGCGAGAAGTCCGGTCGGGACTACTGAATCGGTCGCAACACCAAAGGCGCTATCATCCACATTTGATGTTCCGCCACCAGTAACCCTTACGCGACCCAGGGAGTCGGTTTGAACTGGTGTGTAATCGCCATCGGCTGCAAGCGCCGTACCTGCGTCATTACGCACCGCGAGCATCTGTGTGCCGTAATCTCCTGTGACATGGACGGTATCTTCCTGGAATTCCGATGCGGTGATCTGCTTACGATTAAGTGTCATGCGAGCTGCACCAGCGTCACCCTCGTCGACCGAGTCTGTTGCAGTTTCGTCAGCAAAGAACATGGCTGGAGTGCCTGATGAAACTGCCGGCGTGAATACCGCGTCATCGGTGAATGATGAACCGCCACCAGTGACTCGAACTGCTCCAGTTGAGTCTGTTTGAATTGGTGTGTAGTCTCCATCAGCGGCTAATGCAGTTCCTGCGTCATTACGGACACCGAGAATTTGCGTTCCATAATCACCGCTTACATGAACCGTATCTTCGTTAAATTCAGAGGCATTGATCTGTTTTCTATTGAGCGTCATCCGGGCTACGCCAACATCCCCTTCGTCAACCGAATCTGTGGCGACCTCATCAGCGAAGAATCCAGTCGGAGTTACCGAGGTGACTGCCGGGGTAAAGGCTGAATCATCTACAGCGGAGGTGCCACCAGCGCCACCAGAAACCGTAACCGTACCAACGATGTTGGCCGAGGCTGATCGGTAACTGTAGTTCGTGGTGTCGCTAGTACCAGCAGTAGCCTTCTTACCAATGACAAGTCCATCACGATAATCAATAACGTATTCCCCGTTTGCGAGGAGCGAACCTACCGCTGCCATCTTATTGATACGGGTATCAAACTGATTGTCCTCCCACATGCCGAACGGGAATTCGACCTGAGTCGTGAGAACGGTACCCGTCACCCATGAGAATGAAGTGTCATTCTTATTACCCACCGCAATCTTGGCCGAATCAAGGATGCCGGTATTCGCCAGGCGCCCATAGACCACCGTGCCTGCGGCTGATCCGGCATCGTTGACATTCGTCGCCGCGACAACGAATTGTACTGTTTCACCCGCGACATCCGTTACCCGTGAACTTTCATCTGCAACATCGACGGGCATCGGATGTTGGTGGCTTACCCATTTTTGTCTTTCAAGAAGCATATTCAGTTGATGCCTGCGGAACTGTCAGTTATGACCCCCCGCCCCGCAGGCAGAACTTAATTACTGGATTAGAACTTACTTTGCGTTGAAGTCCGCCGATGTCGCTGAACCTTCGTTCAGGAAGAGTGTTGATCCAACACCTCCATCAGTCTTGATGAAGACACACCCCTTGGCGTATCCAGCATCTGTGTCGGTAGGAACCGTTGCGCCTTGCGCTTCGGAAATGTCTCCTGCCGGATTCCACTTGAGAACCGTGACAATCGGCGTTCCAACCTTCTTCGTGAAGCCGTCCACTTGGAGGCTTGTGACGTTTGATTGGAGTACGGCTGGCATAGGAGATTGGTTAAGAGTTAATCAATTTCTTATGCAGCAGACGTTGACTTGCTGAACACCCAGTTTCGCGGATCGTTATGACCAAGGTCAAACGCCGTGTGCGAGGTGTACTGCAATTCTTTCGTCTTATACACGATATTCACCGGATCGAGCATGATTGATTCCGATTCAAGGAACTGGAAACCGTATTCGTTACCTTTCAACTTCGAGTCGAACATACCCCAGAACTCCGTGTTCGAGACGTACTGCGGAGGAAGGGCGATAACCTTGAACGGCAGGACTGCCGCCGAATCATGGTTGAAGGATTGCGGGATCAGATTCTTCTTAATAGCACCGAGGATTTCCTGAGCCTTGAAGTACGTCTGTGAGCCATTTACACACACGAGCGTATCGAGATTCAACATCATCGGATTGCCCTTCGGATCTGGGATATTGGCCGCCGTGCGATGCGCCGACTTCACGCCAGAGTAATCGAACGGCACGTTCACCGTACCGGATGAATCCGTCACAATGTTCGACCAGTTGGCACCACCGTCTTCACGGGTGTGCGAGGCGCTGGCTGCCGCGAGACCGTCTCCGCCGGTTGTCGTAATCGTGCGAGTTCCGTTGATGCCCGATGCTGCGTATGACGTGGCGAAGGCGTTATTGAGACGCTCGGCACACAGGCGTTCGCGCTTTCGGATGACTGCGGCACGGAGTTCCTTCACGACAGATTCCATCTTTCGCTTCTGGATACCGAACTTCCAGTCTTTCCATGTGAAAGCCATGAGAACTCCGACCATCTCCTGCGTGTAGCTCTTATCGAACCCTTGCACTGGAGAATCTCCCGGGATTACCCCGTTTTCTGCACCGACGAAGTCAGCCTCTCCGAGACCCGAGAGCGAAGAATCCTTGCGGATCAAATCTTCGACACCCGTTTCCACATTGAAGTATTCCTGATACATGGTCGCGTCGTCTTTGGCCATTTTCAAGAACATCTTCTGGATACTTGGGTCGTACAGATCGGCGGCTTGGTCGATGAACATTGGTACATTTGCTGGCATATATTTTTACGCTAGAGATGCGTTACGCAGTTACCTGCCCAACGGTCACGAAGTAACCGATAAGTTTCTTATCAGTGGCAGCACCAGAGAGCGCTACCGGAATAAAGACACCGAGCGTCGTCGCGGTATGCGTGCTGGTGTTCGCAACCGTCGTCGCGTTCGTCATGGCCTGGGCCTTGAGCAACTGGTTGGCTGCAGTGTTGTTTGTGCAATCAACTTCCCAAAGCTGGCTCGGATTCGAAACGAGCGGAATAATGTCTGCCATCAATGCACCGGAAACTTCCGGCTTTGCTGCGATACCAACGAGGTTCAGCGTGGTGCCGAGTGCGGCAGTCGCGGACTTCACAACACCGTTCGTGGTGTCGCGGAAGACCAGCGAGTTGATCGCAATGGCTGTTGAGCCATCAAGCGGCAATTCCACGGCTGGAGAGCTGTAGATATCTTTTACGAGTCTGAGACCCATAAGATTTTTGAGTTAAATTATTTTTCTATTCCCACACTCCCATCTTCTTCATTACGTCGATCTGGTCAGAGGTGTAGGAGTCAGTTTCGGTTGATTGGCTCGGAGCGGCTGAGGCTCCCGATCCAAGAGAAGCGGCTTTGACCCCTGACTGAAATCGCGCAGCTTTCTTGAGAGCTTCGGCGGTTGACGAAAATTTATTCGCCACCGAACCGTGCGCTTTCTCCAATACCCTCGCGAGCTTCTTCACGTCAGAACGGTCATAGAGCGACAGTTCATCGGTGAGTGCGTTGTATTTCAGGTTATCAGGATCATTCTCCGCTTTGTACTCAGGGTGAGATTCGAGAAAGGCATTGAGAATCGAATCGCGTGAAGCGATAGTCTCGCGATGTGCGAGCTCTTCCGCTTTCACGAAACCGAGTTTTCTTGCCATCTTCTCAAGAATCGCCAGTTGTCCCTGATCGAATTCCTCTTCCTGAGTCGTCGGAGCTTCCGGTTCACGAGGCGCCGGAGTCCTGGTTTGTTCCAGTTGTCTCCGCAGATCCGCAAGCTCCATCGTCTTCTTGCGGTAATCCCGATCCCTCATTTGACCCTTCAGAAGTTCCTCATATGTCACTTTCGTGCCGTCAGGAAGCTCGATGAGTTCCAGCTCTGTCGGTTCGCTTGTCTTTTCTTCTTTCTTTTCTTCTTTGCCTTCATCCTCAGGTTGTCCTTCGGCATCATCAGGCTTTTCATCTTCCTTCGGTTCCTCCTCTTCAGGAGTTTCCTTGGGCTGATCTTGCTCTTCTGATGCTTCGGATTCCTCGGACGATACTGGCTTCTCTAGCTCTTCCATATAAGTTCCTTTACCCCCAAAGCGATTGTCCTTGTAGGATTCGTTGGGGAGGTTGACTAAGTTTGTAAAAAAGCGGCCGACACCCAAAATGGGAGTTGGTCGCTCTTTCATCTGAAATAAGTATACCACATGTAGTGCTCAAAATAAAAAATCACGGTGATACTATCCTCATGTCCCGCGCGACCAACACAGGATTAAGAATAGCAACAGCGTGATTTTTTATACTTCCTTCTTATTTTGACCTCATTTTACCAGTTGTCGTGGGAGTCCAGCCAGTCTTTCTCAAGGTACCGTACACATACGCACCCGCACGTTTCCCTGTGAGCCCTTTCTTCTTGGCTTGCGCCTTCAATGATTTCTCCAATTTCACTGGCATATCAATACTTACTGCTCTTCATCTTTCCGTCTGAAGTCCTGTGGAAACCCTTGAGGGTCTTCGCAAGGTTGGCACGTTTTCCCATGACTCCACCCTTTTTGGCGGCTGCGGCAAGTTTCTTCGCCGGGATATTCTTACCTTCTTTGGCACCCAATGACTTCCTGAGTGCCCCCTTATGTTTAATTGCTTCCTTGATCCAAAGTTTCTTTGCCATAGAATAAATTATTCCATTTCTTCTTCATTAGATTCAACTTCCTGGACTTCAAACTCAGCGCTATCTCTCATCTGGTCTTTGTGTCGGCCAGTTTCCTTGATCTTCATGCGCACTTTATACGTCTTCCCCACCTCCCAAGACTCAATCTCTTTGAGCATTTTCACTGGAATCGACAATGATGGCTTCATTTCTTCCATCTGCATAAGGGACACCTTAGACACCTTCATTTTACCACTATCTGTCTTTTTATATGCCATATTAGTTGATTAAGAACTCCGGAGAACCAGACTGCATGGCCTGGAACTGGCGGAAAATGTTCTTTTTAATAAGTTCGCAGAACTTCTTCAGTTCGTGTTCGATGGCCACGTTCGGAATCATGCGCGAGCGGAGATCCTTGGGCTTAGAATTCTCCGCGAGACGAGAGGGAACGTGGACGGTGATGAAAGTCTGCGGCAGGCGCTCGTCGGACTTCGCGTAGACCATGAAATCCACTCCGAGAACCTTGCCGACAATCTCATGGAGCCTGTTCGGAGCGGAGGCGCCGTAGAGGGTCTGCTCAGTTGCGGAGAGCTCCACCCTTTCACTCGATGTCTTCTTTAGTTCGCGCTCAAACTCCACATTCGTGTTCTTTTTAAGGCTCTCTTCAAGAGTTTCCACCTTCAGTGACAGCGCGGAAATGATGGTTTCAAGCTGTCCGATGCGCGAGATCCCAAGTTTGAAAGTCTCCAGGGCTTCTTTTGTGAAATCATCCTGTGGTTCTGACGGTTGTTCTGGGCTCTTTAACTGTTCCTTCCCATGTTTAAGACAATTCTTCTTGTGCTTATTGGCCTTAGAGTCACAAGAATCACAGAATCGCGTGCTGATTGTCGATTCCATTACCTGCGTCTCCTGGGCCATGGTCGTTTGCTCTTGGTCATTGGTCGTGGTCGTGGTCATAGTGGTCTTCAGTTATTTACTAATTATTGAAATGCCTGATTGGGTCGTCTTTGACTTATAGAGTTCAAGTTCTGGAATCTTGAAGGTGGCTCTCGCCACAATCTCCTCTCCCTTCCTGATGTCTTTCGTAGCCCTGATCCTGACCGTTTTGTAATACTCCCTGACTGCCTGGCTCTCGACGGGTAGAAGTTCTTCCTGTGCCTTAGGATTCGATAGCATGAAGGCTGCCTTCCAGAGATCCTCAGCCGTAATGATCTCATCGACGACTTTGCCGGAACTCTCCGTGATCTTCGCGTGAATAACATCCTCCTTGCCACGATTGTTCCAGTCGACCTTTAGTTCAATGTGCTTGGAAAGAGGGATAGAGACGTAGTCACTCTTGGCATGTTCCTTCATTTCATTGTGTACGTTTTGTTCTCTTTCGGTCATACGTTTTCGCCTATGGTTTCGATTTGATGAAGAAAATCATTGATGCCAAGCACCATCCCTTCGGTTCTCGCCGCGTACCAGATGGTCTCAAATTCCGTATCCTTTTTGATGCCGGACGTTGACCAGTTCAGGAACATGTCCCGGGCGAGGGAACGCAAGCATTCCAGGTGATGTATGGAGAGGTCTTTAAGAATTTCCTTTTGTTGGTCAGTCATAGGAATCTTTTATTTCTTCACCATTCCTGATTGGATCTGCTGCTGAACCCCAGAGTGCACCTGATTCACATCAGTTTTCAAAGAGACTTCTTGTTTAGGAACCACAGTCTCCATACCACCTCCTTGCGGTTGGAACTCTGGATTTTGCGGTTCTCCTGGTGTTGGTTGGATTGGAGGAACCTCTGTTGGAGTGGGATTCAGCCAGGACTCTGGAATCCACTCATTCGGATCTTTGCCATAGATCTTCAGGATCTGCTTCACCGGCTTCATCATAATCTTTGGATCCCCCGCAAGAAGCGGAATGATGAGGTTGGCCATATCAAGATCCATTTGCCTTTGCAGTTCCTTGTTCATCACAAGAACACTCTCCGCGGTGAAAGTAATTTCGCCGTCCCAGCGAATCATGCTTGGCGTCACATGGAAGAAGTTCCTGGTCTCCGACTTTACGAAGCTGCCGTTTTCGTCGAGGTCGAGATGAGCCGCAATCTTCGGATAGCGCAAGGCATAGAACGCATTCGTCTTCGGATCGAGGTGATACATTTCAGGATTCGATTTGATCTCTTGGAGATACGCCTCAACCTCATTCGGATTCACAAGAAGTTTCGCCTCAGTCGGGAACATGTTGAGTTCTTGGATGAGATCCCAACGCAAAATGGCTTCATGGCGAAGCATGAAGAGAATGTTATCAAGCGGAGTCTTGAGTTTTGCAAGACTTGCTTCCTTTGATTGCTGAAGGGCGAGTGCTTTGAGGTTTGGATCCATCGAAAGTCCACCACCGAGGGCTTTGGTGATGCCCGACGATTCGTCGATGTTCGCCCGGAGCATTTCCTCTCTTTCGACCGCTTCCCTGCCGGCACTCGGCACATCCAGCCACTTGAGTTTCGATGGGTCGAGGATTCTCTGGCCTTTGCCTGGCTGAATCTTAATATCCGAGTCCTGTGAATTGTTGGCACCATCATAGAAGAACATCTTGTAGATACTGAGCACCAACTGATCGACCGTCATGTTCCTGATCTTGTCGAGAAGATACTTGTCCTGACGGATAATTTCTGGAAGACCGATGCCATAGATGGACTGGTCATCGCGGATATTCCAAGAGGCGAGCGAGAGAGAAAGTTTCTTGTGGACCGGGAGCTTGTCTTCGTAAATAACAATGCCATTAGCTTCGACAATCACAAGATCCTTGCGGTAGTTTTCGTAAAAGAAAACTTCATTCATGTCGGAGCGCGTGAAGGGCTGCTTGGTATCATCCTCCGCCTGATTCGTAAGCACCATGAGATCCTTCGATCCTGAGGAGAGGGCGTCATTTACTTTTTGCGTATCGCCGAATTCCGCTTTAAGCTGTTCACTACTGTAGAGCTTGCGGTACATCCAGTCGTTGATCGTATCCCACTGATAGGGCTTGGCGTTCTCATCAATCCAAACATTCCAATTATTCAATGGTTCGAAGAACAGCTTCCTAGTGACGGTCTTCTTTTTCTCATAATCTTTTTTTCCGGAGATGGGATCATAGGATACGAGCTCCTCGAATTCCCGATAGGTTTCTTTGATGCTCGTCTTCGCGGGAGCGTAGCCATACTTCGCAAGATTAAAAACAAAAAGTTTCATCTTGTCCTTAAAATCCTCATCATGCTGGCTCTTGCTGAAAATGGTCTTCGCGACTTCGGTGAGATGCACGAACTTTTCCGAACCAGGGTTCAGGATGGCTTCTGGGTTTCGGTCAAAGAGAACAGAGATGGCAGTCTGAATCTTTGAAAATACTACGGCATCAGAATTATCTGACTGCCATGAAGTTGAATCGAGATTCACTTTTCTTGCCTGGAGATATGCCTGCGGTTCCCGAAGGTTTTCACCACTGGAGCGCTTCCTCTTTTTTTGGCTGAGGGGAGTGAGTTTGTAATCACTATCAGCCAGGCGCCAGAGGTGCTCAATGTTAAGACCAGTCTCGGCCTGCCGATAATTCTTGAGCTCGCTCTTCCGTTGCTTGAAGAAATAAGATGGCTTTACTGTTTTTTTGTTTTCCTGTTCCTTACTCATGGGCATAGGGGTACGGATGTGATGATTCTTGTTTCGTTTTGAAATACTCGATCATAAAAGGAGATGCTCGTCCCTCGGCAGGATTCCTTTGTGGTTCACTACTTATCATACCACGAAGGCCAGTGCAGAGATATTGCA
>Ga0247727_10003173_pt1 | contig 36723 bp, 32 predicted proteins | sample WisWelCaveWW1625_FD_202498 | JGI IMG/M metagenome (GOLD analysis project Ga0247727, IMG submission 202498) | Biofilm microbial communities from Wishing Well Cave, Virginia, United States - WW16-25 | ecosystem: Environmental > Aquatic > Deep subsurface > Groundwater > Cave microbial mat | place...
TACAGCCCGAGGCAGTCTCCAGAACCGCTCTTGAAGAAATTTCCGGAATCGATGACAGCGACAGCTTTGATCATGCAATCAGCGATCTCTTACAACTAACGCTGATCGAACATGAATCAGACAGGGAATATTTCAGCATCCTGCCACTGACACGCAGGTTCATTCGCACGCAATTCGCAGGGGACCGCAAATTTATCAGGCAGGCCGAATTGAAAATAGCTCAATATTATGTAAAACTCCTGTCACAAAAAAGCGGCTTCAAGGAGTGGCGGGGATATGACGAACTATTGCTGGATCGAAACAACATGCTTGGCGTCGCCCAGTGGTGCTATAAATCCATACAAAAAAAGCTGCCGAACACCACGGCTCTGACAAAGCAAGCCAGGAACATCGCGGAAATTCTGGTACAGATCGGCATCCAGTTTGGGAGTGTGCTGTGGCAAAGAGCGTACTGGTATGATCGCCTGACTTTAACTCACGCCGCGTTAAGTGCTGCAAAATTATTGTCAGACTGGAAATCCGTAAGCACTTTTGCCAGAAATATATCCTGGATATATTTCTATCAGGGAGACTATCTGAGGGCTCTGCACTGGTCTGAAGAATCACTAGCCGCAACGACAAAAACAGAAGATGAGCTGCTCATCGCCGCAGCAAAAAGGTCTTTGGGAACCGTGGAATTGCGTCTGGGTAATTTTGACCATTCAGAAAAATTATTAAACGACGTGCTTGGAACAACCGGAGGATTCACCAGCGATGACTACGGGATATACAGTAAAGGCTTTGCACAATACGGGTTGGGCGATCTTGAATATGAGCGTGGAAACATTAATGAGGCGAAGGAGTGGTATCAAAAAGCATTGGACACCTGGCAGGATCCCGTTCGTAAAGACCCCGTTCGGCACATTAGTTATGCGCTGAACGGACTGGGCTTCGTTGCGTTAAAAGAAGAAAAATACGAAGGTGCAAGGCGCTTTTTTACGGAAGGTATTCAATCTGCAGAAGAGTTTGGAAGAGTTGATGAACTCGCAAAAGGACAGCTTGGACTGGCTTCCGTCTACTATCAAACAGGCACGGACCTAAAAACCGCTCTTGCTTTGGTCAATGAGTCCATTGAAAGTTTTCAACAGCAGGGCATGCAGTACGAAATTCAAAAAAGCCAGGCCCTTCAGGAGAAAATCCTGAACGCACAATCCCCGACGACGCCCCAGCAATAAAAATGGATAATGAGCTAAAGATATTCCTGCAATCATTTAAGGAATTAGAAAACCTATTCCAGGCACTGCCCATTAGCGGGGCTCAAAATCAACTGTTGAAAGGTCTTATTTCAGGCATTCAAAAGAATGCCGAATATCTGGCTCTGTACGACTCGATTACTCATGCCCTTAATGCGCGGGCGGGAAAGTGGTTGATACCCACTGAACAGATTAAAGGAATGGCAAAGGTCGATATTTACGACTTGCGACAGGCCAATAAAGTGTATGGAGCTTCAGTCGTAGATTCAGAATTGCACAAACTGGCATTTAAATTCATGTCCATTTTCACCATGGATAAGGGGGATTTTGTCCGCAGGTCTTCAGGCAGTGATGAATTCAGGATATTTTCAACTTGGAAAACGCCTCAGGCAATTAAACGACTCTTGTCGAAGCTATACATTAACCAGGAAATGGACTCCCAGCTGAGCTGGGATTTTGGCGTGGGTCTTACAGAAACCGAGGCTGAGAATGAGCTTCAACGGCAACGAAAAGCCTTCAGACCCATCGTAGTCAGACAAACCATTTTGGAAAGCCACTCTGAAATTCCGAGGCGCATCGAGGAAAACAATAGCTATCAAAGTTGGAACGAGTTTAATATGCCCTATGAAAGACTTATAGATAAAATCTCTTCGTTAGGGCTGTCCACTCCATTACAGCAACAGGCAATTGAGCAGGTTCAGATCACAAGGAACATAGTGGAAAACATAGTCACTAAAGAGGCTTTAACAGGCTCGCTCAATGGGCTTGGAGGAAAGTGGTACCTGGGCAGTACGATTATTAAGAACGTGGCATTGACAGACATGCTTAATATGCACGAAGGGAACGCCCGTTTTGGAAGCGCTGCGATAGACCAGGATCTCAAACGGTTTTCAAATATGCTTTCAAAGCATTTCACAAAGGATGAAGGCTTCCTACTGTTTCGATCTGAACATGCAGGCGATGAATTCAAGATAACATCAACAATAAGTGATACTACAGATCTGGAAAACAGGATACGTACGGTCTGGCAAAAGGACTTAAATCGCGGGCTGCTTGCATGGAATTATGGTGTGGGAAGAAACGATGGCGAAGCGCATGTTGATCTGTATCGAAACAGACTCAAGGAAACAGAAAATATGAACGTGTCAATTTCAGACGGCAAATCAACTTTTATCATCGTCAGGCCGGAAAGCGATGATTATTCCGGGCTATTCAAACTTTCAGAAGAAAAAGCCCGGGTTGTCGACGGGACGCCAATTATTGATTTGCACTTAACTGTACAGGCAATTCGAAACGTAGATGATTTTGATTCCTTGAAAAAACGACTCGAAGAATACGCCTCGAAGTTACATCCTTTTGAAATCAGAGTTAGAAATATTGCCAGAATGAATGTAAACAATCAGCAAGGCAGGTTGTGGCTGCTCGCAGAAAAAACCCCAGCATTAGAGAATATGTATACCGACCTCGGCAAAATCGCACACGAAATGGGGTGTGATGGGTATCCCTATAAATCCGAGAATTGGTTACCGCACATAAAAATTGTCGATTTGCCGGAAAACACATCAACGCAGATAAAAGACCCGACCTTCGGAGTTGGCAATGGGATCACCTTCACAGTAAGATATTTTGAGTGGACAGTGCAGAAAGGTCCGGAGCAATGGGAACTTTTAGATCAATTCCCATTTCCACAGTAATCCTCTTTATAATCCCTGTTTTATTACTGGATTTTCTTACCGTAAAACCTCTTTTCTGAACAGAAAGGAGGTTTTCTTTTTTGAGATAGCTTGTATAATCAAAATACCGTTTTGCATTACCGCCGCTTCGGGACTCACCCCAGCGTTTCGGTCACGGATGACGGAACCCTCGACTAGCAGGCATGCTCATAAACAAAGCAAAAGTGAAACTCAATGGCAACCATCCTTATTGTTGACTCCCACCCATCCGACCGCAGATTGTATATTACGCTGCTGAGTAATTTTGGTCACCGCCTGTTGGAAGCCAATGATGGCACCCAGGCGTTGGAAATGGCGCGTGCCGAACTCCCAGATCTGATCATTACAGACATCCTCATGCCCAACATGGATGGGTTTACCCTCGTCCGCCGCCTGCGCGCCGAGCCTCTCCTGATGGGGGTGCCGGTCATTTTTCAGACTAACAACTACGACGTGTCAGAAATACACAGGCTGGCACGTGCCAGCGGAATACAGCATATTCTCAGAAAGCCTGCCGAACCACAAGAGATACTGTTGGCAGTGAACGAATCTCTTAAACAGCCAACCATCCCTGCCAGGCCGCCTCAAACTGGACAACTCCAGCGCGAACACCTGCAACTGCTGGCTGACAAACTCTATCAAAAAGTCTCGGAGCTGGAGAAGGCCAACGAACGTCTGCTCAGCCTGTCACTGACGGATGGGCTAACCGGCTTGAACAACCGCCGCGGCTTCATGATTCTGGCTACCGGGCTGTTGAAATTTGCCCGTCGGGCTGGTTATTCCTTGTGTCTGTTGTATATAGACCTGGACAGCTTAAAATATATCAACGATACCTTCGGTCATGTGGCCGGGGATACGGCTATCATTCATTTTTCCCGCATTTTGACAGAAACCTTTCGTGATTCAGACGTCATTGGCCGCATGGGCGGGGACGAGTTTGTAATTCTGATTATTGACGCGACTGAGAGCGATCTCGCCAGCATGCAAGCGCGCTTGCAGCAGAATGTGGATGCCCATAACCTTCAATCGGAACGGGGTTTTGCCCTCTCCTTCAGCCTGGGTGTGATCCGGGTTGACCAGAATTCCACGATCACGATGGAGGCATTGCTCTTCGAGGCAGACGCGGCCATGTATCAACATAAAAAGAGTAGAAAACGTACAACATAATGGCAACCATCTCAATATTCGTTGAATAATTCATCGATTCGTTCGTTCTCGCAGGGTGCGAATCAATTTTTTATACCCACCTTCCTCGAACAAATCCACACGATGCAGATGACGCAGAGACTTGGGCATGTCACATTTTTCAAGCCTTACGGGGATGATGAAGACATCATCAACAATCAATTTCGCTTTTTCGAGCGCAATCTTCAATTCCTCGTGGCGGAATCCCTGCTGTTTGTTGAATCCACTCGAAAGGCAGACGATGACCATGTCGCTTTTGAGAATTGCTTTACGGATTTCACGTTTCCAATCATGTCCAAGGAGAAGTTTCTCCTTGTCCAGCCATACCTTCACATGATCTTTTGTTAATCGTATGTATAAAGCATGCACAGCGTCATGGTCGATGCGGGAGTGGCAAAGGAAAACCTGAAAAGTGTTTTTCGAATCAGACATGTTTTGTTCCATACCTAGATGCAGATATCATGAAGGGCTTCCTGTCTGCGTCTCGTTTCGGCAATCCTGGCAGAGATCAGCGAAGAATGGCTCACCGGAAGAACGTATATCAATTTTGGAGGTGCAACTTAATTACCAAGGGATGAGGAAACACTTGATCCAATTTACAGAAAACCCCTTGCACTATCGTTGCCCTCGAACTCGAAGCTACAAGGTATCTATATACAGATATTTCATATCACTAAACAAAGGCAATGCCAGCCTTGTTGGATCATGGGAACTAAGCAAGCCTGGTTGGGTAATATATCCGGCTTTTCCGAACAACCAATTGCGTAGAATCTTCTCAGTCACGCCCAAAGGTTGCAACACGTCATACACGGCCCGAAAAGCCAGTTCCTTGTAACGAGGTATATCAATTATGCGGGGATCAGGTTCAGTTGGCAAACCCTGGGCGTGTACGCCAGGCCCTGGTCCAATATAGATAAACTGTATCTGCTGGCCCATTTTCATGGTTTTACCCTGTGCTTGTAATTGATGGGCAGCCGCCGCAAGGGGAGAGAGAACACTGTATTTATTCAGTTCACGGCTGAGTGTCTGGCTGACAATCAGTTCCTCAAGAGGCACCTCTCTATTTTTCAACATGGTGAATCGGTCCTGCACAAATGCCAATACCTCAGGGAAAAGATCAGTCAGCTTTGCAGGATCTGGTTCCTTTGCCAGAATATCAAAAACACCTCTCTGGATGTTTGCCACAAATCGGGAAGTATCTCCGCGGCGCAGAGCAATGCCGCGAATCTTATGTTCCCCATTTGCGGCAATGCCGTAGAAGCGGTTAGCCACAGATATGTTTGGATTCTGACACGAACCTAGAAAAGCAAACCAGGAATATACATTTTCCAAATCCATAGGCAGGTATGTTTCCTGTTCAATTGAGTTGGCAAGTGCTTGAAAGTCTTCTTGGGAGGCACCAGATCGCGAAACAAAAAGACTATCTACATACACATGCAATACGTCGAAGCCTTTTTCTTCGGCAATACACCTGGCTTGTGTAATCACCTGTCTTGATAAATAAGAGACAACCTCATGTGCATTGATACGCCCAAAAATCGAGTTGGCAAAGCCCAGGCGCCCATAACAAACAACAGTGAGCCATTTCAGCGAATCTGCAACCGCCTTATAACGGCGGCTGACAGGGTAGCGGGAAAAGTTTTTGCCCGACGATTTTAGTAGTCGTTTAAGAGCAAGTCTTTTATCCCGCATGGGTCTTAATGTCTGTGGAATTAGTCCCGGATAGGAGAGTATCTTTACACCCAACTCCAGAATCTTAAAGCCTTTACCCTTTTCTTCTATACTTACTACTGTCTCAGGCGAGACGTTGTATTCGATCATGATGGAGGCCATCATGGAACTAAAGTCCAAAATGGCTACATTCTGGAAGATGCCAGGGGTTGGCTGGAAAACCAATCCACCACGGTCGGCTCTTACAAACTGGCTGAAGGTTTTGGGAATCTCCCCCTTTTGATGTTGGTAGGGGACAAGTATTCCACGCCTCATGGCAGTAAGATTCTGCATCGATGAAATCGCTGCACCAGGCGAGCGCCTGGTCACTTCCTGCAATGGAAGACTGCTCAACCGTGTCTGTTCAATTGCCCCAATCAGATGATATTGGTTGTAAGTCATGCAGTTTTCAACATCAACATGCCAACGCCCTCGCAAGTGAACTTGTGGGGCACGATAATGAGCATGCCCATAATTGAAGAAACTGACCTCTTTGCGCCTTAATATTGGCACCGACGGATCGCGATTGGGGCTGAAAGGAATTCCTATTTCTTTTGATAGCTTCAGCAAATGCGGGAACAGCCATGCATCACCAAAATGAGTCTGGATGACATCCGGGTCATATGACGATAAAATGCCGTTCAAAAGGTTTATAAGTTCATGCGGTTTATTGAAAGGTACTCGCAGATAAGATGTACCGAACTTTGCGACCAAATACTGGGGGGACTTATGAGATGGGTCAGTATCAGGTCTCAGGCTCAATATTCTCAGATGGGGCAATTGAGGATCGAGTTCATCTGGTGTTTCCAGTGCTTTGATATCAGTCACTTTGCCATCAGCCTGTGCGGTGATCTCGCACCTCGCCATCATAAAAACGTTGTAAGCCGCTGCATATCGCACAGTTAGGGGAACATCGGTATCATAAAGAATCAGATCAGAAAAATTTCCGCAGACTTCGCGAAACAGTTTCTGATAGATCGTCGGGGTGGAAACTCCAATGCCCATGACCTCTTGAGGACCGGCAAACAGATCTTCCTTTGTGGCACGCACTAAACGTACCGTCTCTTTGGAATATTTCCTTCTAAGAAACTCCCCTAGTTCATGCAATCGTTGAAAGGATCCACGGGAATAAAACACAGTCTCGAAATCCTGATGGAAAGAGTATGGCTTTCCATTTTCTCCAACCAACCACAAGACAACGCCCTTCGCAGGATGGGCGTATAAATCAAAAAGCCAGCCGATGTATTTCTTCATTCAGTAGGTGTCAGCCCCTTGATCTCCCGCCTTAATTCTTCAATCTGATTGAAGAGTTCATTGAATTGACGCATATTGCTTTCATGCTCCTCCAATAGAATAATCATAAATGCAACAACCACAGGTAAATGATCGGTGGCATTATGGATTACAACCCGGTGCTTTAGGATGTATTCAGAAAACTTCTTCATAATCCTTCGATATTTGGGAGCGAGCATCCCAACCAAAGACATGAGTGAAGCAATTATCTTGTCGGCTAGTTGTGTAGCAGAGGGGCTATTCTTTCCCATAGAAGCTATCTAAAAAAGCAAACCTTGAGATGCTTTCGTTTCAAGGTCTTCCTCTATTGGAATGATTTCATCTGCGATGGAGGCGAGAATGGGGAAAAACCGCCGATATTCCTCTGTAGGCATGTGTGGAACAAATACAACGACAAGATTGGAAAGAGAGAGGTGTTCTACATACCGGCAACATTGTTCCAGTGTGCGATCCCGAAGAGATAGTCCAGCATTGGAATCGTAGAAAAGATGTAGAAAATCCAGGATCAGCATTGGCTTACTCTGCAGGTCGGCTTCGATCAGTATATCCAACAGTTGAAGGCAAGTGAAAGGTCGCGCCAGAATCAGGTTATCCAGCGTTTCGTCCAAAGCAACCGTATATCTGTAGACTGAATAACGTAAGTCATCTTGATCAGGAAGCCATTCACCGCCGGCAATGAGATAAAAGGGACCGCGCAATGCCAATTGAGTGATTAACTCTGTAATCGCCTCATGTTCTCTGCCAGCAGTCTCCACGATTTGCAAATGACCGGGCCCGTCGTAAGGTTTTACCCAATGTACTGTGCGTATGTCCAATAGTTTATTCATAGATCTCCAGATTATCCTAAATTAGAGAATAAAAAAACCCCCTTCGGACGTGTCCAAAGGGGGTGGCTATGTGATACAGCCAGAGGTTGTGGCAAATACAGGTTAAGAACCATATATTGACCTAAATATATGGAGGGGTATTGCGTTTGAAATCGAGATCACCAAATTTCAGATACAATTCTATCTTACTGCGAACATTCAACTTGAAAAACACATGCTGAAGATATGATTTGACCGTTGAGATGGATAGCTTTGTCCATTGGGCTATTTGTTCATTCGTAAATTTTCTGCAAACAAGAATTGCTACATCCTTCTCCCGCGCAGAGAGAGAATCCCAAAGATGATAAAGACCAAGAGCATCTTTATCTGTTGAACGGCGTCCACCAGCGAGAATGTTATTATGCTGAGTTTTTGATAAACGATTCTCCTGGGCAGCTGTGTCTTTTAGTTTCACAAGGTGCAGGGGGTTGCCGAGGATGTAATGGTATTGATTTTTCTGCTGTGGGCCTTTCCGTAAGGGATTTTTCTTTCGCGGAACAGACATGCCAGAATTATATTAGAACAAGCGTTCTGTTGTCAAGCGGCACCAGAATCCTCACGCAGTTCCTACGAACGCAACACATCCAATGGATTCTCTCCGAGCAGGAGACTGCGTCCATGCAGGAACAGGCTGAACTGAGAAAGACCGAACCAGAGGAGGAAGATCGTGAGGCTGACGGATGCACGGTCAATCCAAAGGGGCAACGCTTCTTTCGCATCCGCAACCTGATCCCGCCACCCATCCACCTTCGCCTCGTATTCCTTCACTGCCGCAAGAAACCCTTCGAGGCTTTCGCGCGTCTCGTTGAAATCTCCGCCCAAAAGCAGGGACGCGTCGTTGAGCAGCGTGGAGGCCTGTTCGGCAAGGTCCCCCACATCGCCGATCTTTGTCTCCAACGCATCGGCTGAATCGATCAGATCGGTGAGCATTTGATCGGGGATCGGGATGTCAAGAAACGGAATAAATTTGAGCGCCGTAAGCAAGGCGCGCAGACCCTCCAGCGTATCGCGCGCGGCGACGAGTCTTTCTTTTGCAGTTTCCAATTCCGGGACAAGTTCGTCATCCAGCGTAGTCTGCACATTTTCAAAAAAAGCCTCAGGATCATTTTCAGTGAATTGATTGAGAGCCTGCTCAGAGGCGTCCAAAATTCGCAGGGAACGCTCCAGTTCCAATTGCGCCTGTTTCAACGTTGTCTGTCCCAATTGAAGTTCGGCATCCACTTTGTTCAATCGTTCAAGCGCGTCGCGCGTCAACGGCTCGTTGTAGACCCAAGCCGCGCCGATCCCCACGACGCTTAACAACAGGAATAATGCACCAAGAACGATCAATGCCCATGAAAAGATTTTACGAACCATATCAACTCCTTATTTTCCCAGACAGGCTTTTTCGATTCGCTTGATAAAGAAATTATACACGTGCGCTTGCATATTCGGACTATAATAAAGAAGACACATCAAACCACGGAGGAACCCATGCTCGTTATCGTCAGCGACCTTCATCTTGGAGACGGCACGACCGCCGAATCCATCCCAGCCAGCGCGTTCAACCTGTTTGCCAAGCGACTGCGCCAGGATGCGCGCTTTGCTTCCATCCGCGACGGCAAGTATCACCCCATTGAGGAACTCGATGTCATTTTGCTGGGGGATATTCTCGACCCAATCCATTCCACGAGATGGTTCTATCCCGTTGGCGATCAGACCTTCACTCGCATGACCAAACCGGGAAATCCCGATTATATTCGCCCGTGGAGCGACCCGAACGATGAACAATACGCACAAAAACTTTCGGAAGTCACCCACGCCATCCTGGAGGAAAATAAGGAATCCATGGAGGTGATGCGAAGACTGGCAAACGGAGAATTTATTGAGTTCGACTCTTCGGATGACAGTGGAATCCGCGATTTCAACAGCCAGAAAAAGATTTCGCTCAAGGTTCGTTTCCATTACATGGTGGGCAACCACGACTGGTACTATCATTTGAAAGGCGAAGCCTTCGACCAAATTCGCAGGGAAATCATTGAAACAATGGGGCTAAGCAACCCGTCCTCTCCCTTCCCACATGATTTGCGCAAGTTGGATCCTAAACTTCCATGGGATGCAGACGATTCACCGGACATCGAAAGACTATTCAGGGTATACAAGGTTTTTGGCAGGCATGGCGATATCTATGATTCCTTTAACTTCGACCGCGAAAAGGGACGCGACCATCCAACATTGGGCGACGCCTTCGCCATGGAAGTATTAAACAAATATCCTGAGGAGTTGAAACGAATTCCCGGCGTGGACGTTAAAGTACTGAAACTACTTAGTCAGCTCACCAACGTCCGCCCGGCATTGGCTACTCCGCTATGGATCAGCGGTCAGATTCGGTCGCTCGCCATGAGAGACGAATTGAAAGACCTGAACCAGGACCAACTGAAAAAAGTATGGGATAAACTTGCCGATGAGTTCCTCGAACTCGATTTTGTCCGCGAAAAAGATAAATCGTTCCAACTCGATGCCGTGGATAAACTGGAAGCAGTGATAAAAGTATCAAAGCTTCTTTCCTTTGAAAGCATAGATACGCTGACTCTCAGATTACAGGGAAAAAACAAGTCTGGCGGCGATCGGTCTTTCGCAAAGTATGCCCTGCAGGAGCCTTCCTTCCTCGATAACTCCGCGCGCTATATCATCTATGGGCACACACATCATCATGAAACGATCCCCCTCGATTACGATGACATTGGCGGCAACCAGATCTATTTCAACTCCGGCACCTGGCATACCTACTTCGATCTTGCGAGAAAAAATCCGGTCGAGAAGAAATTCATTCCATACAAGGCGCTCACCTACGTCACGTTTTACAAAGACCACGAGCACGATGAACGAAACTTTGAAACATGGTCGGGCGCGTACGCATAATGAACCTGAATGGATGTTGACGTCCTCATCACCGGCGGCGGACCAGCGGGACTATCCACCGCATTGCATCTCAACCGGATCGCTCCGCATCTTACGCCCCGCATCCTGATCCTCGAAAAGGCGCGTTATCCACGCCCCAAGCTTTGCGCCGGTGGACTCGTCCTCGACGCGGAAATCATCCTCCAACGCCTCGGCCTGGATGTACGCGAAATCCCCCATGTGGATGCGCAAACAATCAAGTTCGATTTTGAAGGCAAGGGATTTAATTTTCGCGTGCCGCGCAAACATGCACTGCGCATCATCCGCCGCGATGAGTTCGACAACTGGCTGGCAATAAAAACCCGGGAAGCGGGAATCGAAATTCGCGAAGGGGTGACGGTAAAAAATATACTTTCACAATCAGGCAGGGTCATTGTTGAAACGGAGCAGGGAACATTTCACGCGCAAGTGGTGGTCGGCGCAGATGGCTCGAATGGCATCACGCGCCGCTGCATCTTTCCTAACGCTCCCGTTCACACCGCGCGGGTGCTGGAAGTCTTGGCCCCCTCCGCCCTACGGGCACCTCCCCCAAATCCGACGATGAACATTTTGAATGCGGATTCCAAGTTTGAATTGTCGTATTTGGGGGAGGCCGGGAGGGGGTCGGATGTCGCGTACTTTGAATTCTCTCCCGTACCGAATAACATCGCTGGTTATGTATGGGACTTCCCCGCACAGATCAACGGCAAGCCCATGCGATGCTGGGGAATCTACGATACGAATATCCTTGCAAGTGAAAAACGACCACAGTTAAAAGAGCCGCTTGCCGAGGAGATGTCACGCTTTGGTTATGACCTGAACGACTACGAAGTTAAAGGATATCCCATCCGCTGGTTTAGCCCGGAGCATCTAATGTCTGTGCCGCGGGTATTGCTGGTGGGTGATGCGGCAGGCGCAGATCCGCTGCTTGGCGAGGGCATCAGCATGGCGCTGGGATATGGAGCGCTCGCGGCGCGCGAGATCAGCGAGTCGTTTCAGCGAGGCGAATTTTCGTTTCGCGGATTCAAGCGTCGGGTGGTAAGAAGCGGACTGGGCCAAACGTTGTTGGTACGCTGGTTCATCGCACACATCATCTATCCCTTGAAGTGGAGGTGGTTCCAGATCCTCACATGGAGGATCTCAAAGCCTCTCGTCCTCTTAACTGCGTGGATGTTTGTGTTGAACTGGGGAAAACGCTTGAAATAATTTAACCGTATCATTGAAAGTTGTTAACCCATGAATCAAGCAGGTTGAGCAACAGGTTCTTTGGGTGGTTTCGCTCAAATCCAGCCTTTCCGCTACAAAAAAGACCCTTGACAAAACAAAAGTATTAGACTAATATCTAATTAGACAACTGGCTAACAAAGCCATATACCTAATTTCAACGAGTGTCTGTACCTTTTAGCAAGGAGCAATAGAAATGTACGAACTTAACCAGCAAGTGTTTTTTGAGAAAGCCATGCGAGATCACCACAGGCTTCTGGCATTGAGCGAGGAAGCGCGGTTGATCGCATCCGCCAAAACCATCACTCCACAATTGTGGGATGCCGTCACATTGAACCTTGGAAATTGGTTGATTGACCTTGGTTGTAACCTGAGATCACGAAGCCTCTACACGAAGCTCTCCAAGAAGCACGCATGAGCCAGACCACTTCCCCCGAAATCCAATGGGATTTGGGTACCGCGTACGAGTTGTTCATCAGCCTGCACGTATTGCACGAGCCCGATTCTTTTGGAATTCGCCCCTCCTACGCCGCCGGTGTCCGGTCACGGATACCGGCGGTCGAGAGGAAACTGCTGGAGGATGTGTACACTATCACCGGCGTTCCGCTCAAATGGATCCACAGCCTGCCCGCACCCAAGGATGCCATTAGCGCGCTCTGGGCATTGAAGCAAATCCCGCCTGCCGAAAGATTAATCAAACTCGGAGGTCTCGATGAGCCGAATCAAAGCGATAAGCCCGAGGAACAGGAAAACCACGACCGATTCAAGGAAACACTGTTGCGGATCACCTCGGAGGGAAAATGGAAACCGGAGGATGTTGAATTTTTTCTAAAAACTTTCAATAAGAAACACCCTGAACCTAAAAAGGAAAATATAGAACGCTTCCTCGACTGGTGTAGCCGACCCGCCGAACTTGGCGAGGGTTTTCTTTCCGCTATGCAAGCATATTATCAGGCATTCTTCGAAGAGGAGGAAAAACGCATCAAGCCTATCCTCATGGCAGGTTTGGAGAAAGCCCAAAGCCTTGCGTCCACGCTGAGTTTCGAGGAATTATTTGTTGAACTTTCACAGGGCATCGAAATGGGAGATGAATTTCGCGCAAAAAAATTCATCATTGCACCCGCCTTCTGGACGACCCCTCTGATCTTCTTCCATAAATTCGACAAAGACACACTGCTTCTCATGTTCGGCGCCCGCCCGGCGGATATGTCCGCGATTCCCGGCGAGACGTTGCCCGATGGTTTGATCCGTTCGCTCAAAGCGCTGGCAGACCCCACGCGGCTGAAAATCCTTTTCTATCTTTCGCGTGAACGCCTCTCCTCTTCTGAGATCGCGAAGCGCCTGCACCTGCGCGCGCCGACCGTCACACATCATCTGACGGAATTGCGCCTAGCGAGCCTCGTCAACATGACGATGGAAGGACAGGAAAAAAAATACACCGCACGCGACGAGGGAATCCAGGCAATGTTCGCCAATTTGCAGGGTTTCCTCAAAAAATCAGAATGATGGCTTAAACAAAAAATCACCTTCGCGGTGATTTTTTTATTCACGTATCTTTTTCAAAAACCCCGGTGTATTCAATTCACGTTCGAGCAAATGAGTAAAGTAGCCTTGCATGAGGGTCTCAGTCTCACGTTGGACTTCGAGAGTCGTTCGCGCGCGCGCGGCTTCTGCATAACTGCTTCGCTGAAAGTGACGCAGATATTTCAGCGCGTCCATTGAAATGTTATGAAGGTGTTTCAATCCCTGCCCACAGCGCGGACAGATAATTCCACCCGCGCTGAATGAAAAGAACTGGTCTTCTGCTTTGATCTCGAGTCCGCAATTGACACATTCCAAAAGCTGGGGACGGAACCCCAGATGATCGAGCAGGCGCATCTCATAATAACGTAGGGCAAGCCACGGGTCTGATTTTAAAGCGAGGCGCGAGAGAGTTTCCGTCAACAAACGGAAGATGGAAGAATTCTCACTCTCATCCTCGTAGGTCAAGCGATCCACCAATTCAAGCACATAAGATGCATGGCTTGTGAGAATCAAATCATCGCGTATCGGCAGGTAGGCATCCACTGTATCGGCTTGCGTGAGGATGAACAAATCCCTGCCCCTCGAGAGTTGCAGTTTCACATGCGTGAATGGCTCGATGTGCCCAGCCTTGCGCGAGGCGATTTTTCGCGCCCCCTTTGCCATTACTCGCGTCTTTCCGAATTGACGCGTGTAGAGTGTGAGCAGGCGGTCTGCTTCGCCGTAATCACTGTGGCGAAGCACAACCGCATCAACGCGGAAGGAACGAAATTTTTGTTCGGGCATGGGGAATGTGAACAGGTAAACACGTAGACGAGTAGACGAGTAGACGAGTATTTCCGTGTGTACCTGTTTCCTTGTCTACTTGTTTAACAACTTCTCCGGCGTAAATGCCTCGGGCAGAAGTTCCTTCACCGTAGCCTCTTTGACAAGTTTGCCATTTCCATCTGCCATGAGGACGATGGTATCGAGCCCGAATTCCGCCATCACTTGTCGGCATCCGCCGCAGGGGGAGCCGCCGTTATCCGTGACAACAGAAATCACTTCAAACTCCATCTCCCCTTCTGAGACAGCCTTGAAGATCGCAACGCGCTCCGCGCACATGGTATGCGGATACGCGGCATTCTCCACGTTGACGCCTGTGTAGATTTTTCCTGTTATAGTGCGGAGCGCAGAACCAACCGGGTAGTTGGAATAGGGAACATAAGCGCGCTCCCGTGCGGCGTTTGCAAGATCAATGAGGGATTGTTTTTCCTGTTTGGTGAGGGCCATTGTTTTGTCCTTACGCAGTACGTAGTACGTGCGTGTTATTTGCCTTTCTTCCTTCTTTCCAGTTTTTTGATTGCGCGCGCAGGCATACCCACGACGAGCGTATCTTCCGCCACATCCTTCGTGACGATTGCGCCTGCGCCCGTCTGAGCGCCGTCGCCGAGTTTCAGCGGCGCGACGAGCATGCTGTCCACGCCGATGAAAACGTCCTCCCCAATCTCCGTTGCATTTTTTTTCTCGCCGTCAAAGTTTGCCGTAATCGTCCCCGCGCCGATATTCGTATTCGCGCCGATCTTCGCGTCGCCAATATAGGAGAAGTGACCCATCTTTACGCCTTCTCCCAGCGTGGATTCTTTCACTTCACCGAAGTTGCCCATATGAACATGACTCTTCAAATGCGCGCCTTTTCGTAAACGCGCAAACGGACCTATATCCACATCATCTTCCACAGTGCTTACTTCCAACACAGATGTCAGCACGGTACACCGATTCCCGATCTTTGAATCTCGAATCACCGTATTCGGACCGATCACATTCCCTTCACCGATGGTTGTACTTCCGTGAATGTAGGTATTCGGCATGACCGTCGTATCCTTGCCGATCTTCACACCCACGTCAATATACGTGGACGCAGGATCCATCATACTCACGCCATTCAGCATATGTTCGCGGTTGATTCGCTGACGCATGGCGGCTTCGGCTTCACTCAAGTGGACGCGGGTATTGATTCCAATTGCCTCGGTGAAATCGTCGTGAAGGACAGCCTGCACAGGCAAGTTATCCTTTACTGCCAATTCAACGACATCTGTCAGATAATATTCGCCCTTCTTTGAGTTTTTTGGGATACGATGCAACGCGTCCCACAACCAGTTTGCTTTGAAGCAATACGCGCCCACGTTCAACTCTTTGATCTGTCGCTGTTCAGGTGTGGCAACATACTCTTCGACAATGGCATCCACTGTGCCGTCGGCTTTTCGCAGAATCCGCCCAAAGCCGCGCGGGTCGTCTGAGAAAACGGTCACCAAGCTCAACGGTCCGCGGTTGAGGCGTTGTGTTTCCACGAGTCGCTTGAATATTTCGCCGCGCAGAAGAGGCATATCTGCATACGTCACGATCACGTAATCCGTTTTTCCCGTGAGCAATGACTCGGCTTGCATCGCGGCGTGTCCCGTGCCGAGTTGCGGTTCCTGTAAAACGCAATTCGCAGAGTCACCCAAATATTTTTTTACTTCCTCCGCGCCGTGACCTACAACTACAACGGGCTTTTCACTCGCAGCCGATTTCAAAACTTCAAGCACATGCCAGATCATCGGCTTGCCGCACAATGGGTGCAAGACCTTCGGCAATGAAGATTTCATGCGAGTGCCCTGACCCGCGGCAAGCAACACAGCAGTAACTTTCATAAGACTCCTACTCCCCTCTCCTTTTGGGAGAGGGGTTGGGGGTGAGGGGAAAACAAAACAGGCTTACCCGCATTTTGCAAGCCAAGCCTGTTTACAAAAGAAGCCCCGCAATTGCGGGAATTGGCAGGGGCGCCTGGACTCGAACCAAGATCCACAGCTCCAAAGGCTGGTGTGCTGCCGTTGCACCACGCCCCTGTAAGGCGCACATTGTATCACAGCGATTTACGCGGGACAATGTCACTTCTTTTTGAGTGAACCGGTTTGCCGCATAGGGATCGCGGGTGACTTGCCGGGGGTGAGGCCCAACTTGTGCGCTTCGTCATACGTGATCACATCCGGGTTGATCGGGATGTTGCCCGTCTTTTCAACAGCCTCATCCCAGAACGCGTTCAAATCTTTCACTTTGGATTTCTTTCCAGCAGATGCGAACAACTCGTCGACATCCACCTCCGGTTCAGGCTCATCGGATTCAAAACGCATCGCCTCCGCCTCAGGGACGGTTGATTCGGTGACCATAACCGCAGGCGCCACCCCCAGCGACTGCAAAATATTTTCAACGTCGCCGCGCACGAAGAGCATACCTTCCACGGTTTTTATGATTCGATCCGCGTGGGCAAGGTCCTTGCCAGCCAATAACAAGGCATGCGCTGAGTCAACGGGAATTAAGATCAGATCGTGATCTCCCCCGCGAAAGACGTGATAATTATCGAGATGTTCCTGGCGAATGAACCGCGAAACTTTCAACCCCGCGCTGTAAATTGCCATCAATGCCGAGAGCAGTGAAACTTCCATACTGCTGTCGTATAAATCGCCCGCGCGCGCCAAGACGCGTCCGCGATCGCTGATGAGGAAGACGGCATCTGCTTCGATCTTATGACGAAAACCTGTGAGCAACTCGGAGAGAGTCTGACGATGTTCCTCCGCCGCGCTCGATTCGGGAGGAAAGATGGTGCGAACCAGCCCGAGGCTTCGTTCGACCGCATCCAGAAAATCTGCCAGCGGGATGGGTTTATCGAAAATGGCAACCGCGCCTGCGCTCAGCATTTCGTCACGCGCTTTGCGTTCCGTCATGCCCGAGATGAAGACCACTTTTAAATCCGCGTTGCGAACCTTGATCTTACGCATCAACTCAACGCCTGAAATGCCGGGCAGGAGGTAATCCGCCACGAGCAAGTCCACTTTGCGGCGCGACGCTTCGAGCAATGCCTCCTCCCCAGACGGCGCGTCGACAATATCCAATTGATGCCCGAGCGTTTGCAGGGTCGAATGCAAAAGCCGGACTATGTCTTTTTGATCGTCAACGAGAAGAATGCACGGATGCGCCATAAAATCAAACTATGTTGTCATTGCAAATTCTCTTCGGCTACCCAGCAAGCCACCCAGTGATCAGGGCTGAGTTCCTTGAACTGCGGTTCTTCGTGCGAGCATTTTTCAATCGCCACCGGGCAACGCGGGTGAAAGCGGCAACCCTTCGGCGGATTAAGAGGGCTTGGCACATCCCCTTTCAAAATGATGCGGTCACGCTTCATGCGCGGATTGGGCACGGGGATGGCAGACATGAGCGCCTTCGTATACGGATGTAGCGCGTTGCGGAATAACTCTTCGCGCGTGGTTAACTCCACCATCTTGCCCAAATACATCACCGCCACGCGATCTGAAACATGCTCCACCACCGAAAGGTTATGCGCGATGAACAAGTAGGTGAGACCGAATTCAGATTGCAGGTCTTTCAAAATATTGAGTACCTGCGACTGGATGGAAACATCCAATGCCGAGACCGGCTCATCGCAGATAATGAACTGTGGGCGCAACGCCAGTGCACGCGCAATGCCGATGCGCTGTCTTTGCCCACCTGAAAATTCATGCGGATAGCGGCGGGCATGATAATCCTCCAGCCCGACCTTTTTGAGAGTCTCGAGCATGATGTCCACGCGTTCCTTCGGTGTGCCGATCCGGTGGATGTGCAACCCTTCCATGACGGATTCACCGATGGGCACGCGCGGGTCAAGCGACGCGTACGGATCCTGGAAGATGATCTGCATATCACGTCGGACAACTTTCAAATCTTTTGGTTTCAGTGAAAACACATCCTGGTTCCCAAACTTAACCGAGCCTGATGTCGGCTCGACCAGGCGGAGCATCGTGCGCCCCACCGTCGTCTTGCCGCAGCCCGACTCTCCCACCATGCCTAGTGTTTCTCCTTTCCTGACAACGAAACTTACATCGTCTACCGCTTTGACGTGATTCACCACGCGTTGTAACAAGCCTGCGCGCACAGGAAAATATTTCACCAGATTGTTTACTTCTACGAGAATCTCCCCTTTATGATGTGTGTCTGCCATGGTTGGATGCTCCAAAAAAGGGGATCAATGAACTTTCAGCGGCGCGGTGTGTCCCTCCGCGCTTTGATATAACCAGCAACGCACCTGGTGGCCGGGTTTCACTTCTTCCAGCTCGGGTTTCACCTCAGTGCAAATGGTCAGAGCATGCTTGAAACGCGACTGACAACGCGGCGCAAACCGGCATCCCGGCGGCAGGTTGACCAAGTTGGGGACGGAACCGGGGATCACATCCAACTTTTCCTTGATCTCGCCCAGCACCGGGATGGAACCGATCAACCCCTGTGTGTAGGGATGCAACGGTTCATCAAACAACGAGTTGACATCGGTCTGCTCGACGATTTCACCCGCGTACATCACCGCGACGCGGTCAGCCATTTCTGCTACAACGCCCAAATCATGGGTGATGAGGACGACCGATGTGCCCATGTCGCGGCGCAGGTCGCGCATCAGGTCGAGGATCTGGGCTTGAATGGTCACATCGAGCGCGGTAGTGGGTTCGTCTGCGATCAGGACCTCCGGCACGCAAGCCAGCGCCATTGCGATCATTACACGCTGCGCCATGCCGCCGGATAGTTCATGCGGATACGCTTCCGCGCGTCGCTCGGGGTCTGGCACTCCGACCATTTTGAGGAGAGCCACGGCTCGTTTCCAGCCGGCATCTTTTCCCAGATCCTGGTGCACGTTCAACACTTCAGCCAGTTGGTCGCCCACTTTGAACACCGGGTTCAATGCAGTCTGCGGCTGTTGAAAGATCATCGAGATGCGGTTGCCGCGCACTTTGATCATTTCCTCTTCCGGCAAATTCAATAAGTTCTCGCCATCCAAAAAGATTTCCCCCGCATCCACACGCCCGGGCTTTGAGATCAGGCGCATGATCGAAAGCGACGTGACACTTTTTCCGCAGCCAGACTCGCCCACGATGCCAAGCACTTCGCCCGGGTACACTTCAAAGTTCACGCCATCCACCGCACGGACGATTCCATCCTCCGTGTAAAAATATGTCTTGAGGTTTTTCACTTCCAGCAAAGGCTTGGTATTACTCATCGAGCAATGCTCCTTGTTTCAGGAATGAAGGCATTATAGCAAAGTTTTGCTGTGAACGACTCGGGGAGAAGACTTTGACATAAAGGAGGCAGGCTCAGGTGAGTCGTGAAGCGGTATCAGGGCTAGCAATTCGATCCATAGTCAAAGGTCTCAATATCCGCAAGCGCGGAGGAGGATGACGGATCGAGTGTGAATCTGCAAAAATCAGGGCGAGCCGCGGCGACTTTGAGTCGCAGGTACAGCGGGATGGAGGGCAGGTCAGATGCAAAAATGACCTGCGCTTCCTGATGTGACGTGGAATCACGGTCACCGGGTAAGGAATGCATAGCTTTCTGACAGGCAATATCAAAGTCCGAATTCTTATAGCCGCTGATGTTCGTGCCAACCCAATGATTCGATCCTGTTGGAATCTGTGATGAGGTGAACCAACTACATTGCGGTTCAAGGCTGTTGACACCGATGGCATAGGCGGCGAGATCGAATTGACGACCAAAGAGGGGACCCTGCGGACCTTGCGCGTAAAAATCGGACGCGGTGTAATAAATTGGATTTAATCCAATACCGCATTCAGCCAGTGATTGTGTGAGAATTTCAGCAACTTGATGGCGTTGTGTTGCCGAGGATGCATAGTAATTGATCACAAGAGGCGTGCTGCCCGGAACGTTCGTAACGCCAAGAGATTGGCGCGGCGTGGATGGATTATTGTCATGATCGAGCCAGCCAACCTGCTCAAGAATTTCACTACCTGCTTCCGGGTTGAATGCGTAGGCTTGAATATTGCCATTGTGCAATGGATGATCGGATGGCAGGTAACTATCCGGCACTTGCGAGAGACCGAAGAGAACCGTATCCACAACTTTCTGGCGATCCAGGCATAGGGCAATTGCCTGGCGCGTGCGTCTATCGCCAAAGATATCAGGGCGATCCTTTTGGGATGTGGTGTTGTACCCATTGTCGTAGGATGCAGGCACAATCCCGATGCCTAGCCATTCCATCGTCATGGTCTGCGCAGTCAATAATTTCGCCTGATTATCGGTTTGCATTTGCTGGAGCAAGCCCACCTGCCCATCCAGCCGAACAGAGGGATCGAGAACATCGCATTTTCCATCCACCAGCGCAGTGAGCGCGGCGTTTGCATCGGGCAGGATGAGAAAGGTGAGTTCGTCGAAGTTGGGAAGCCCACTGCCGGAGCGAAAGTAGTTCAGGTTTTTTATAAGGTGAAGGCTCTCGCCATTTTTCCATTCCTGCAAAATATACGGTCCCCAGCCAAGCGGCAATCGCGCTGAAACGTTCTGTCTCAGAAGATCAAGTGGGGCAATCTCTCCCCAAACATGTTCAGGAAGTGGCATCCAGAAATTGGTGTAGTAATCGGGGTCAATGAATCCGGGTTTTCCCCACCATTGAATGGTCTGATCGTCTGCAACTTCATACGTCTGTGTGCGATCAATGAGGAATTTGGAGACGGGCGTATCTTTGTGCGATGCCAGTTCAAAGGAAAAAACTGAATCGTTCGCGGTGAGAGGCGCGCCGTCTGACCACATCAAGCCTTCAAGCATGGTGAAGGTCACGACCAGTTGGTCCATTTGGATTTCACTGGACCCGTCGTAGATAATCTCGCAGTCTTCGCCGCGGCAACCGCTTGGGCGAAGCTCAGTGCCGGCTTTCAAATTTACCAGGTTGCCATCTGCATCTACAATTTGATCCCCGGCTTTGACCGTAACACGGCTGAGTTGCGCATCGCCATCTGCGATGTTTGGGATCTTTTCAAGGATGATCGCCTCATATTCATACTCGACGACATCCATCGGTCCATCATAGATTGCGGATAAAACGCTTCGCGCGGCGGAATTCAAACCGCCATGTGGATAGAGGGTATTCGGTTCCTCACCGAGGCAAACCGTCAGAGAACGGGAAACAGGTGTCGGCGTGGAAAGAGGCGGGATCGCTGTCGGTGTTTCAGAAAGAACGGGAATCTCCGTCACCTGCGGCGCGCAGGCTGTGAGAATCATCAGGATCAAAATTACTGAAATGAATTTTTTCATGGATGTGTCCAATGTGTTGAATTCCCCATATTATATAACCAAACCTGTCTCCTTATTGGAAACAGGTTTGGTTTGAGTTTACAGATTCTGTTCCGCCACCCAACATGCCGCCCAATGTCCGGGAACCAATTCCTTGAATTCGGGTTCCTCCACCGAACATTTCTCAATTGCCACGGGGCATCTAGGGTGGAAGCGGCAGCCTTTCGGCGGGTTCAATGGGCTCGGCACATCGCCTTTAAGGATGATACGTTCGCGCTTGAATTCGGGATCGGGGATGGGTATGGCGGACATGAGGGCTTTGGTGTACGGGTGAAGCGGGTTGCGGAAGAGTTCATCGCGATCCGCCAGTTCCACCATTTTTCCGAGATACATGACCGCGACGCGATCCGAGATATGTTCCACCACGCTCATGTTATGGGCGATGAATAAGTACGTGAGTCCAAATTCGCTTTGCAGGTCTTTCAAAATATTCAACACTTGCGATTGAATGGAAACATCCAGCGCAGAGACCGGTTCGTCACAGACGATGAACTTGGGTTGCAGGGCAAGCGCGCGGGCAATACCGATGCGCTGACGCTGGCCGCCTGAAAATTCGTGAGGGTAACGGCGTGCATGATAATCCTCCAGGCCCACTTTTTTCAACATGTTGATGGCAATCTCCCAGCGCTCCTTGGGGTGCCCAACGTTGTGGATGTGCAAACCTTCCATCACTGATTCGCCAATAGGCAGGCGAGGGTTGAGCGACGCATACGGGTCCTGGAAAATGATCTGCATATTCCTGCGCGCCGCTTTGAGCGACTGCGGGCGCATCTGCATGATATCTTCGCCATTGATGGAAATGGAGCCGGAGGTTGGCTCGATCAGCCGCAGCATGGATCTGCCGACGGTTGTTTTTCCGCACCCGGATTCGCCCACCAGCCCCAGCGTCTCCCCTTCTTTTACGGTGAAACTGACCTTGTCCACTGCCTGCACGTAAGCGCTCACGCGTTGAAACACGCCGGAGCGAACCGGGAAATATTTGACGAGGTCCTTTACAACGACAAGATCGTAGCTATCTTTGGATGGATTTGTTAGCATGGCAAGTTCACCCTATTGGATTTTTTTGAGAGGTGCAGTATGCTGATCAGAATCCTGATAAAGCCAGCATCGAATCTTGTGACCCTCGCCGATTTGGATCAGGTCGGGTTCCTTCTCTGTACAAACTGATAAATTATGACTGACACGGGCATGACATCTCGGCGCAAACCGGCAACCGACTGGCAGGTTCACCAGGTTTGGCACGGTTCCGGGGATGACATCGAGTTTTTCCCGAACTTTTCCAAGAACCGGCGTGGAACCGATCAAGCCGATTGTGTATGGATGAAGCGGCTCTTTGAAGAGGTTACGAACACTCGTCTGTTCGACGATCTGCCCTGCATACATGACGGCAACGTTGTCTGCCATTTCTGCGATGACGCCCAAATCATGTGTGATCAAAATCACTGCGGCTCCAAGTTGGGTGCGTAAATTCCGCATCAAGTCCAGGATCTGGGCTTGAATGGTTACATCGAGCGCAGTGGTTGGTTCGTCTGCGATCAGGAGATCAGGCACACAGGCAAGAGCCATGGCGATCATTACGCGCTGCGCCATGCCGCCTGAAAGTTCATGAGGGAATGCTTCCATTCGCCGTTCTGGTTCGGGGATGCCGACTTGTTTGAGCAATTCAACGGTGCGTTTGTTGGCGGCTTCCCTGCCAAAATCCTGGTGAATGTTCAACACTTCGCCGATCTGTTCGCCGACGCGAAATACAGGGTTCAAAGAGGTCTGCGGCTGTTGAAATATCATGGATATACGATTGCCGCGCATTGCCCTCATTTCTGTATCAGAAAATTTCAGGAGATCCTTTCCCTCATAAAGAATCTCACCTTCAATGATCTTTCCAGGCTGGCCGATCAACCGCATCACGGAGAGCGACGTGACACTCTTCCCGCAACCTGATTCACCGACGATTCCCAGCACTTCGCCGGGGTATACCACCAGGTCCACACCGTCAACAGCCTTTACGGTGCCGTCCTCAGTGTAGAAATACGTCTTTAGATTCCGAACTTCCAGTAGGGGTTGGGTCGCTTTATCTTCTACCACAGGATTCTCCAGGGAGGGGATGATATCTTTTACAACTTCAAGCGCGGGTCAAGCGCGTCACGCAGACCGTCGCCAATGTAGTTGAATGCCAGTGAGCAAAGGAAAATGGGCAAGCCCGGCACAAGCGGCAACCAGGGTCGGTCCAGCATAAATTCCTGCGATGCCGCCAGCATATTTCCCCAGGTGGGAATCGGGTCTTGAATCCCAAAGCCTAAGAAGGCAAGCGCGGCTTCTAGCACAACAAAACCCGCCAGGCCCAACGAACCATCCACGATGATCGGCGCCATGGCGTTCGGGATCATATCGCGCATAATGATCCGGTAATTCGAAGCGCCTAATGAACGGGATGCTTCCACAAAGGTCTGCTCGCGCAGGGAAAGCACCATGCCTCGCATGAGTTGCGCGGCATTCAACCAGCCAAACCCAGCCAGGATCAGAATAATCAGGACGGCATTCCGCGCATCTCTCGGGGTTAACAACAGCAGATTCCCCATAAAATTCAACACTGGCTCAGGAATTGGGATCAATTCCTCGTTTCTTAATAACATGGAGGAAATGATCAACAATAACGGCAGAAGTGGAATCGTCAACATGAATTCGACAAAGCGCATCAGGACCGAATCGATCCAGCCGCCAAAAAAGCCAGATACTGCTCCAACAATGATCCCGACCAATTCTGAAATGATGACAGATACGATAGCGATTGTAAGGGAGATACGACCTGCATAAATCAGACGCGAAAAATAATCCCTGCCGATCTGGTCTGTGCCAAGATAGTGGACACGTTGCGTCTCCTCATCCACAGTTCCCCACTCGACAAAATATTTGTTTACTGACAACTCCTGTACCTCAAATGGAGCAATGACCGGGGCAAGAATGGTAATAATGAAAATAACGGTCATGACGACCAGTGAAACCATCGCAAGACGATGGCGTCTGAAGCGGGTCATCACGATCTGGAACGGCGAACGTTCCTCGATTGTTACAGCTTCGGGGGAGAGACTGGCAACTTGTGCGGCAGACATGGCGTTTACCTCATTCTAGGATAGACGGATTCGAGGATCTGCAATCGTGTAAAGAAAGTCCCGCATCAAGGTGGCAATCACGGTCAATATCGCCAGGATGAAAAAGATCGCCATTGCCACGGGATAATCAAAATCACCCAGCGCCAGGAGGTATAAGCGTCCCATCCCGGGCCATGCGAAAATGCTTTCCGTTATGAGGGCGCCGCTAAACAAACCCGGCAGGGTGAATACAACAATTGTGATAAAAGGTATGAGCGCATTGCGCAGGGCATGTTTCAGGATGACCACTCTTTCGCCGAGACCCTTGGCGCGGGCAGTGCGGACATAATCCTGCCGCATCACCTCCAGCATGCTGGCGCGAACAAAACGACTGTAGAACGATATATTCACGATCGTGAGGACAGCGGTTGGCAGGAGAATATGCAGGGATCTATCCTTAAATGAGCCCGCTTCCACTGCCCCGATAATGGGAATTGTGTAGTCACGGACCGACTCAGACAAGCCCGACGGCACGTAGGGCCAGCCTGCCTCTTTGGGAACGAGTGAAAACAGGATGATCATTAATAAGCCGAAGAAAAAGGTCGGCATGGCAGATCCCATAAATGCCAGCGAGGTGAAAATATAATCAAACCTTGAATATTGCCTGACCGCTGAATACACCCCCAGCGGAACCCCAATCAACAAAGAGAGCAGGGTGGATAACCCGATCAATTGAAGCGTCTTGGATAGACGGCTCAGTAGAAGGTCCGAGACCGGGCGGTCACGGAGGATGCGCCAGGATAAGCCAAAATCGCCCAACAAAATACCGCGGCTTGAGCGACGGCCCACTAAATCCTTCATAAAAACGTCTTCTTTGCAACCTGTAATGACGATCTCATAATTCCCGGTTTCTGCGTTCAAAATATCCGATTCAATGGGCTTACGGCATCCTACGACCAGATCGGAAAAATACTCGTTGCCGCCAATGACCACCGGACCCGTAGGAACTCCAATCAGCCAGCGTGTAAAACGATACGGGAGAAACAAATCAAGTTCGAAATAAGCGCGGATGCGCGCGATGTCCTCTTCGGTGATTTGGAATCGAGCGCTTTGCTGCTGCTGCCTGAGTCCTGCAAGCGGTCCCCCGGGCGCAAGGTTTAAGAGGGCGTAGGTGGCGACTGCTGAAACCAGCACTACCAAAATCATCTGAAAAATTCGCCGGATAAAAAATGCGGTCATAGGGACACCTCACTATGTAGGATAGGTGTGCCTCTTTCGAGGCACACCTATTTTTTCTAGCACGTACAAAGAGTAATACTAGCGGAGGAACAGGGCAAGGTCTATGTGTTCCCAGGTTGCGCTTGGTTGCACATAAAGGGTGATCTTGCCTTCCACAGCGGCAGCCGCCAAAGTTTCGGTCGGGCTGACGATGGCTTCGGAAGCCAGTGTATCAATCTCACCACCGAGAAGCAGGGCTTCCTGGCTTTCGGGTGTGATGATCTGGATCACGATGTTCGGGGTCTTGGGAGCAGGTCCAACCCAGAATTCATTCGCGGTATAGACGATCTTTTCGCCCTTGACCCATTCAACGATCTTGTAGGGTCCGTAGGCAAGAGGCGTCTCAGCAACCAAAGGATTGGTAGCCCACTGAGCGGCGGGAACATCACCCATCACATGAGCGGGGTAGATGGAAAGCAAACCGCTGTTGAAGTATAGCGGGTCCTGGTTGCCGGGGAGCCAGGTATAGGTCCAGCTGAGTCCGTTGAATTCGATGCCCTGGGTCTTATCGCAGAGGATGAAGGAGGTCGCGCCGGATTCGGGATCGCAGTCAATGCTGAAGCCAAGTTCGAGGTCAGCTTGTGAGACGGGTGTGCCGTCTTCCCAGGTGAGTCCGTCAACGAGTTCGAAGGTGGAAACCAATTGCTTCATGGTGACGGCGCCACCGGTGTATTCGACGGTTTCGCCAGCGGCATTGATGATTGAAACACCAGCCGCAAGGTCAACCACGTCACCGTTGGCATCCACAACCTTGGCGCCTTCAGCAACTTCTACATCATTGTTGCTTGTAAGGCCGCTTTCGATGGTGGGTAGTTCCTTGATCAGGCTCGCCTGGAATTCATAGTTCAAGCTGGTTTCCAAATTCGGGCGGATCAGGGTGTAGGCAACTTGCGCCACATAAGCATCTTCAACGAGCACGAAGAGAGAGGCGGGTTCCTGCGGGAAGCCCATCACAATGGTATCACTACCGGGGAGTTCCCAATCGTAGACGTTATGGGTGTAGTATGGCTCACCGGGGGTGGGAGCAAAACCAGCCAAACCAGCAGTGGTCGCGAGGGTTTCAGTGCGGTTGAAGAGAGGAATGCTCGGGATATCGGTCGTAAACTGAGCCTGGAAATCTCGATAGAACCCAATGCGTTCATCCTGAACTAGAGTGTTGTTTGCGTTCTTGATCGCGGCGCTGGCGGCTTCGTTACACCAACCCATGTAGTTCTGTCCTGCCCAGCCGTTGGCGGGGGAAGGAATCTGGTCACAGGCATACAGGGTCTGGCCGCCGGGATCGGCTTCACCAACCCAGGCAAAAGCGCCCAGGGTAAAGTCGCGGCGGGCTAAGCCGGTTGTATCGCCGAACCACCAGGAGGCAGGGGCGTGCAAGCGGACTATGCGGACGCCACAGTCAGCCATTTGCTGTTCCCAAACGGCGGCCCAAGTCTGGCGGAAGGTGGCGCTGGTGGTGGTGAATTGAAGAGCAAGTTCATCACCGTTGGCGTTGGTGCGGAAATCAGCGCCTTCTGCCAGGGTCCAGCCGGCTTCATCCAAAAGGGCTTTGCCCTGATCAGAATCATAGGGGTAGATGGTGATGTTTTCATCACCGGCATACGCCCAGTGGGTGGTGGGGATGTTGGTGTTCATGACCAAACCGGCTTGCTGTTCGTCAGTCAATGTGACATAGACGGACTTGATCAAGTCAGCTTTGTTGGTGCAGTATGAAAGCGCCTGACGCACTTTCAAGTCGCTCAGGATCGGGTGAGGCGTGGTGAACGCTTCGCGTTCGACCTCAACCACTTCCGTGACGATGACTTCCTGAGTCACCACCACTTCGACGGGTTCGGCGGGAGCAGCCGGGGCACAAGCCGCAAGCACAATGCTGAATACGACGAGAAGCCCGAGGGCTGCCATAAAGCGATTCTTAAACATGGAATTTCTCCTCCTACAATAGGTTAAATTTGGATCGTAAACTCTAATTTGAATCTAGTGAATCAGTTAATTCATTAAGTTTCCGCCCCTTGCCACCTCCTTCCATTTACAAAAATTATTGTCATAGCAACAACCTTTAGATACTGGACGTCAGGTATGCATTTTACAAATGGTGTTGCCTGTTCGTTACCAAGTAAAACGCTGGGTAATTATACCTAATTCCTTCGGAGCGTCAACGGCAATACCCTGGTGGCGATAATATTATGTCAGAATTAATAAAAAACAGTTCTACAGAACTACTTGGCACAATACTAAAGGAGCGCGCATCGGGACTTCCTTAACTCATGGTATATCCCCAAAACCGAATACAACTTCGCCTGCGTTGACATCCCCTCCTCGCAACGGTAGAATACAAACGATCGCCAAACTTTCATCAGGAGGCTTCTCATGTTAAAAGAATTCAGGGATTTCGCCATGCGGGGCAATGTGGTTGACCTGGCTGTCGGTGTGATCATCGGCGGCGCGTTCGGGAAGATCGTCGCTTCCCTCGTGACCGATATCCTGTTCCCCTTAATTGGGCTTGTTCTTGGCGGGGTCAACTTCAGCGAACTGGCTTTCACCGTTGGGGATGCGGTCGTGAAATACGGTGCGTTCATCCAAGCCATCATTGATTTCGTGATCATCGCCTTTGTCATTTTCCTCATCATACGCGCGATGAATCGAATGCAAAAAACCGCCCCCACCGCCGAGCCAACCACCAAGGAATGCCCTCACTGCTTCAGCACAATTTCCATCAAAGCCAAGCGCTGTCCCAACTGTACCTCACAACTCTAGCCCGTGTATCAGGGCGGGTCTGAGACCCGCCCTTACTTTTTTCCCTCATGGATTTCCTCGATAAACTCAACCCTCAGCAACGCGCGGCCGTCACAGCGGGGAACGGGCCTGTTTTAGTCGTGGCAGGCCCCGGGTCCGGGAAGACGCGGGTGTTGACTCAGCGAATCGCCTATCTCATCGCAGAGGAGGGAGTCCGCCCGTGGCAGATTCTCGCCGTCACCTTCACCAATAAAGCCGCGAAAGAAATGGGCGAACGCGTCAAACGTTTATTGCCCGACCAAGCCATCGAGGGAATTATGCTTGGCACCTTCCACTCGATCTGCGCGCGCATTCTGCGGCGTGAAGCCGAGCACCTGCCCATCGAATCCAATTTTGTGATTTTCGATTCGGACGACCAGGAACGGATTGTCAAAAACGTTATCCGTGAATTGAACATCAACGAAAAGTTGTATCGCCCCGCCAGTGTGCACGCCGCGATCTCGCGCGCCAAGAACGAACTCATCGGCGCGGACGATTACCCCACGCTGACGTATCGCGACGAAGTGGTAAAGCGCGTGTACGCTGAATATCAAAAGCGACTCGTCGCCAGCAACGCCGTGGACTTTGACGACATTCTCGTATACACCGCACGCCTGCTGGAAGATCTTCCATCGGTTCGTGACAAATATGCACAGCGATTTCGCCACGTACTTGTGGATGAATTTCAAGATACGAATCTGGCACAATACGCACTCGTGCAAAAACTTGCCTCACATCATAAAAACATCTTTTGCGTTGGTGATCCCGATCAATCGATTTATGCCTGGCGCGGCGCCGACTGGCGCAATGTACAACGCTTTGAGCAGGATTTCCCCGACGCGCACACCATTCTGCTTGAACAAAATTATCGTTCGCGGCAAACCATCCTCGATGCCGCGATGGGAGTCATCAACCGCGCCCGCAATCGCAAACAGAAACAACTCTTCACCGATAGAGGCGCGGGCGAAAAGATTTTCTTCTACGAAGCGCCTGACGATTACGCCGAAGCCTCGTTCGTGGTGGATAGCATCGCCCAGTTGGTGGCATCCCGTCAATTCGAGCCGGGCGATTGCGCGGTGATGTATCGCACCAACGCTATGTCACGTTTACTGGAGGAAGCGTTTCTACAAGCGCGGCTTCCTTACCGTCTCGTCGGCGCGCAACGATTTTATGGGCGCCGCGAAGTCAAGGACATCATCGCATTTCTGCGTCTCGTTCACAACCCCGCCGACGAAGCCAGCCTCAACCGCATCATTAACATCCCGCCGCGCGGCATCGGCGATAAGACCTTGCTTACATTACATAGCGTCGCGCGCGAAAATAATCTTCAACCCGGCATGGTGCTGATTGATCTCGCGCGCGGCGCAGACTCTCCCTACTGGTCTGCGTTCACGGGCCGCGCCTCGCTCTCGATTTTAGATGTCGGCGGCATGTTGGCGACTTGGCGCGTCGCCGCGCAGACACTCACCACCGCCGAACTCTTCGACCGCATCGTCAAAGACCTCAACTATAAAGAATACATTGACGATGAATCGGAAGAAGGCAAAGATCGCTGGGACAACGTGCTTGAACTCAAACGTCTCGCCCTCGAATATTCCACGCGCACGCTCGATGAATTCCTCGAAAACGTCGCGCTCGTCTCCGACCAGGACACCATCGCCGAGGGCAACGTGCCCACGCTCCTCACCCTTCACGCCGCGAAAGGTCTTGAGTTCGGCGCGGTTTTCATCGTCGGTCTCGATGACGGCATCCTCCCGCACAGCCGTTCTTTTGATGAACCGGAACAAATGGAGGAAGAACGCCGCCTCTTTTACGTCGGCATCACCCGCGCCAAGGATAAACTGTACCTCATCCGTTCCATCCAACGCGGCGGACGCGGCTCACAAGAGGAAACCTTCCCCTCTCGTTATCTGGATGATGTCCCAGCGGATTTGCTCGTCGGCAAGACTCGCACCGGACGCTCGATTCGAGGAGGCGCGCCCGAATCAAAGTGGTCGCTTCACACCAAACCGACAACTGCCTCCGTTATCGAGACGCGTTTCCGCGCCGGGACGCGGATCCGCCACGCTTCCTGGGGCGAAGGGATCGTCCTCGACAGTAAGATTCAAGACGACGATGAAATCGTGGATGTGGTGTTTAATAGTGTCGGAATAAAAAGACTCTCAGCAAACCTGGCGAATTTGAAAATACTATAACTCGTGGTGCGGGATGGCATCCCGCAATTTGGGCGGATTACCAATCCGCCCCACGAAATGGAGTCCCCCCATGCAATACGCCAACCTCGGCAAAACTGGAATGAAAGTCTCGCGGCTGTGCCTCGGCATGATGAGTTATGGATCCAAACAATGGCGTGACTGGGTGTTGAATGAAGAAGACGCCAAACCGTTCGTCCAACGCGCCCTCGAAGCCGGCATCAACTTCTTCGACACGGCTGATGTTTATTCTTTGGGTGAAAGCGAAAAAATCACAGGGAAGTTCCTCAAACAGTTCGGCGTACAACGCGACCAAGTGGTCGTCGCAACAAAAGTCAGGAACAAGATGAGCGACGACGTAAACGACAGCGGTCTCTCGCGCAAACACATCCTGGACTCGATTGACAAATCCCTGCAGCGCCTGCAAATGGATTATGTTGACCTGTACCAAATCCATCGCTGGGATTATGAAACTCCCATCGAAGAGACGATGGACGCGTTAAATGATGTCGTCAGATCAGGCAAGGCGCGTTACATCGGCGCGTCTTCGACGTTCGCGTGGCAATTCTCGAAGGCGCAGTACACAGCCCAACGTCGCGGCTGGACGCGTTTCGTCTCGATGCAAAATCACTACAACCTGGTCTATCGTGAAGAGGAACGTGAGATGATCCCGCTTTGCAGGGATCAGGGCGTTGGGCTGATTCCGTGGAGTCCGCTGGCACGTGGATTTCTTTCAGGCAATCGCCGCAAGGACGGTTGGGGTGAAACGATGCGCTCAAAAAGCGATACCTTTGGGCATTCCATGTATTATCGCGAGGAAGACTTCACCGTCGCTGAACGCGTGGCAGAGCTTGCAAAAGAACGCGGCGCAACACAATCACAGATCGCGCTGGCATGGATTTTGAACAAGCCATACGTCACTGCCCCTATCATCGGCGCGACCAAAATGGAACATCTCGACGAAGCCATCGCCTCCCTCGACATCAAACTTTCAGAAGATGAAGTGAAGCGTCTGGAGGAACCGTACAAGCCGCATCCCGTTTTGGGACATTCGTAGATTTATCTCACCACGAAGGCTTGCACTGACTGCCCGAAAGGGCCTGTTGAAGTGACACCACACCTGCCCTGGTACGGCTTAAGCCGCACGGTGCCAGGGGGTACACAAAGGAAAAACCTTTAGGTTCATACCTTCGTGGTTAACTTTCTTCCATTTTCCCCGTCTTTTCATTGGTAAAATATCGTGAGACATCGGACAGCGAGCTGTCAAACTCCAAAGGTATCGGAGCAAACCTTGACTGAGACATTGAAAATCTTCATCCCCATGGCAGGCTGGGGGACGCGTATGCGTCCGCACACGTGGAGCAAACCCAAGCCACTTGTAACAGTGGCTGGCAAAACCGCGCTCGAGCATTTAATGGACATGTTCAAAACCCTGCCAGACCCTGAAAATGTGGAATATGTATTTATTGTCGGTCCTTATCTTGGTGAGTTGCAGATCCCCGCGTTCATCAAAGAGAAATATCCCAGCATCAAGGCACATTACGTTGTGCAACACGAAATGAAGGGACAATCCCACGCGCTGTGGCTGGGACGCGAATTCATGCACGGTCCCATGCTGATGGTTTTCTCCGATTCGATCATCGAAACAGATTTCGCATTCCTTAATGAAGAAGAAGCCGATTGTGTAGCCTGGGTTCTGCCCACCCCCGACCCGCGACGTTTCGGCGTGGCAGAAGCGGGAGCGGATGGATGGGTGAAACGATTCATTGAAAAGCCCTCTTCAATGGAAAATAACCTGGTAGTGATTGGCTGTTATTATTTCAAGAGCGCAGAGGGGTTACTCGCCGCCATTGAAGACCAAATGGAACGCAAGATCATGTTGAAGGGTGAATTCTTTCTGACAGATACGATTTCGCTAATGATCGAAGGCGGAGCCAAAGTTCGGACTCACAATGGCGAGAGCTGGCTGGATGCCGGGACAATTGAAGCGACACTCGATACGAATAATATTTTGTTGGATAAATTGGGCTCACGAGTTGGCAAGTTTACAGGTTCAAAAGTTGAAATTATTGACCCATGTGTGATTGATGAAACGGCTGAGATCAGTAACTCAAAAATTGGCCCTCATGCTTCCATTGGAGCAAGTTGTAAAATAAGCAACAGCCATATAACGGAAAGCATCGTCGAAGCGGGTTGCGAGATCAAGGATACGGCGCTGACTCGCTCGTTGATCGGGAAGCAGGCTAAGGTCAAGGGAAGAGGCGACGGGCACGTCATCCAATTAAATGTTGGTGACAATAGCGATGTCGTCTTGTCGTAAAATATGAGCATGGTCGAGTGTCGTTCGGATTCAGAATACGCGGAGCGTCCGCTTTCTCTCACATGGGAGGGGTGTCATTACGAGATCGCGGAGATCGTGGCGCGCTGGCGCGGACCGAGCGAAAAAGGTTTCCGCGTGAAGACCGCCGACGGGCAAGCCTTTGATCTGACCTATCGGGAAATTCCCGATGAGTGGCTGATACAACCAATCTGAATGTCATTGCGAGGAGGGCGCTCTCCCCGACGAAGCAATCCCCGACTCGACGAGGAGATTGCTTCGGGATTTCGACGCTATCGCGTCTCAACCCTCGCAATGACATGAATAATGGAGGCATAATGCAGGAAGTAACGGATGTGGGACGTCTGTCGAAACGGGTGGCGGGACTCAAGCCTTCGGGCATTCGAAAGTTTTTTGACATTGCTGCGACGATGAAGGATGTGATCTCGCTCGGCATCGGCGAACCTGATTTCACAACACCGAAACCGATCCTTGACGCGGGCATTCGTTCGTTGCAAAACGGTGAGACGCATTACACATCAAACTGGGGAAAGATGAAATTCAGACAGGCAATTTCCGATAATCTCCAACATTTATACAAAGTGAAATATGACCCAACGAACGAGATCATCGCAACCGTGGGTGTTTCTGAGGCATTGTATCTTGCCTTCGTTGCGATCCTTGACCCTGGCGATGAAGTGATTATCCCGACTCCGTGTTTTGTTTCGTATCAAGCCGAAGTGATTATGGCGGGCGGAGTCCCAGTGGAAGTGACTGCACATGTTGAAAATGATTTCTGTATTGACCCTGCAGACATCCGCAAGGCGATCACGCCGCGCACAAAAGCGATCTTCATTGGTTATCCCTCAAATCCAACAGGCGCGGTGGCAACACGCGACGTGATGCTCGAGATCGCAAAGATCGCGGAAGAATATGACCTGCTCGTTGTGTCAGACGAAATCTATGACCGGCTCGTGTATGATTTTGAACACGTGTGCTTCCCTGCGTTGGATGAAAGCCTGAAACATCGCACAATTTTGCTTGGCGGTTTTTCAAAAGATTACGCGATGACCGGCTGGCGTATCGGCTACGCCTGCGGACCTTCGGATTTGATTCAGGGTCTCGTGCGGATTCATCAATACAGCATCATGTCTGCCCCCACAACCGCGCAGGATGCCGCGCTCGAAGCGCTCAAAAGTGGAGAGCCTTACGTGCAGGAAATGGTGACGGAATATGACCGCCGCCGGAGACTCCTCGTTGCTGGACTCAACCGCCTCGGTCTCTCGACCTTCGAGCCGCGCGGCGCGTTCTACGCGTTTCCTAACATCCAAGCCTCCGGCATGGACGACGAGACCTTCTGCCAGAAATTATTAGAGGAGGAGCATGTGGCTGTTGTACCGGGCCATTCGTTTGGTCCTGGCGGTGAGGGATTTGCGCGCGCGTGTTATGCAACGTCCTACGAGAAGATCGAAGAAGCCCTGCATCGCATGGAAAAATTCATGAACAGGCATGGGTAAAAAAAGTAGGGGCGGACCTGTGTGTCCGCCCCTTTTTGATTCACCCGTTCCGCCAATGATATACTCCCAGCATGGAGCAAGATTACCGACAGCTTGTACGTGAGCGTATCCTCGCGAGCGAAATATTAATCCGCGCTACTTTCAGTGGACAGCAAAAAGGTTCTTCCCTGCTGTGGAATAAAGTCATCGTGCGTCCGGTGGAGATCAAGGGAGAAATTAACTTACAGGCTTCATATTTCGACGAAAAAAAAGACATCACCAAAAATTATCCATTGGACGAAGCCGCCTCCAAAGTGGATGAATTGCTCGCGCTTCCCTTCCGAAATATTTTTGTTGAAAGCACTACAGGCGGACTTCAGGTCAACATATCGAAAAAAGGAAAAGCCCTGGTGAACGAAGTCAAATTGAACGAGGTGCCTGGGACAGCAGATCTGACACATGACCGCCAGAAGAACAAGCTCCTCTCTGCTGAGAATGCAGAGCCGTTCCTCAAAGCAGTGGGCATTATGACCAGCGGCGGCAAGATCAAAGCGGATATGCAACGCAAGTTCAAACAGATCAACGAATTTCTACGGCTCGTGGATGAAACCGATTCGTTTCGACAGGGCTCAACGCAAGCTTTCGAAGCCTTGAGCAGCCAGCCCCTCCGTATCGTTGACTTTGGCTGTGGCAACGCCTACCTCACTTTTGCCATCTACTATTATTTGCATGACATTCTCAAACTCGATGCGCATGTAACCGGCGTGGACATCAAAGCCGATCTGATCGAACGGCATCAAGAGAAGGTAAAGTCATCAGGTTGGAATCAGTTGAACTTTCAGGTGGGGAAAATCGCAGACTACAAACCAGAGACGGTCCCGGATGTAGTCCTTGCCTTGCACGCCTGTGACACCGCGACAGATGATGCTCTTGCAAAAGGGATTCAATGGGATAGTAAATTAATTGTCTGCGCGCCATGTTGCCAGCATGAATTGCAGGAGCAAATGTCTCGCATCCCTATGCCAGATCAGCTGGCTCCAATCTTTCAGGATGGAATTTTCTTCGAGCGCATGGGCGATATCCTCACCGACACTTTTCGCGCGACTATACTACGCATCATGGGTTATCGCACAGACGTGACTCAATTCGTCCCTATTGAACATACCGCGAAGAATCTGATGATCCGCTCTGTAAAAACATCCCCTGCAGGAAACACTCGCTGGGTTGAGGAATATCGAAATTTGAAATCGTTCTGGCAGGTCACGCCCTATCTCGAACAATTACTAGGCGATCAGCACATTCAATATCTGTAGCAATTGAATTAATCAACTTACTCAGCTTATGCTCCCGCTGGGTCTGCGACCCAGCGGACTTTCATGAAAAATTCGGCGGTCAGAGACCGCCTTTGAGCAAATGGCTCAGAATGACAAACATAACAAGAATCAAAAATCCCCGAGACTTTCATCTCAGGGATTTTTTGTCAGGGGTCAGTCAATTAGTTAATGACGATGACGTTGCTGGCTTGAAGACCCTTCGGTCCCTGTTCGACAGTGAACTCGACCTTCTGGCCCTCTTGCAGGTTCTTGAAACCCTCGCCCTGAATGGCAGAGAAATGGACGAAGACATCATCGCCGCCTTCGCGCGCGAGAAAGCCGTAGCCCTTTGTTCCATTGAACCACTTGACTGTACCGTTGATACGATCCGACATGTTTGCCTCCTATGGCAAGTAAAAAATTTGGAGGGTACTCATTGGGTGTTGCATCGGAACCGCCTCAACGGCGGAT
>Ga0247727_10003174_pt1 | contig 36721 bp, 57 predicted proteins | sample WisWelCaveWW1625_FD_202498 | JGI IMG/M metagenome (GOLD analysis project Ga0247727, IMG submission 202498) | Biofilm microbial communities from Wishing Well Cave, Virginia, United States - WW16-25 | ecosystem: Environmental > Aquatic > Deep subsurface > Groundwater > Cave microbial mat | place...
GAAGGTGACTATGAAACGGTTATGCCAGTAGATATTTATGGCATTCAAAGCAAAGCGACTGGCGGAATTATTATTGAGGATGCGGCTGAATATTTTGGGCCTTTTCAATTCAAGGGGACGATTACTTGTTTTTCTTTTTATGTAAATAAGGTTATGACCACTGGAGTAGGTGGGGTTTGTATTACTAACGATGAAAATTTGGCTAAGGAGATGAAACTTCTACGGCATCATTATTATGATGGTAAAAATTATTCTCATGCCAAAGATGGATACAATTTAACCATGTCTGGAATGCAGGCAGCTTTAGGATTAGCTCAACTTAGAAGAATTGAGGAAATTTTAGAGAAAAGGCGATTTTTGGGGGAGCGCTATGTGAAAGAATTAAATGCCTGGATTTGCGAATCCTATTGGTATCAACCATTACTTATGGAAAACAAACAACAAAGAAACGAATTGAAAGAATATTTGATTAAAAAAAATATTGCTAGCCGAGAGTTTTTTCCTCCAATGCATGAACAGCCACCCTTTTTGATTGATGGGAATTTTTCTAATGCTAAAAAATTGAGTGACTGCGGAATTTTGTTGCCTTTATACAGTACCATGATCTTAGAGGAACAAGATTATGTGATTGAAGCTGTTAAAGAATTTTTGAATACTTGACTTTTATAGAAATTCCTGTTAAATAGAAAGTAACAACTTAATCAAGCTCAAGGAAAGACCTGGGATAGCATTGCGGAATGACCGCAAGCTTTCCTGGGTATTTTTTTATGGATATTTTTGGTCTCGTAAAAGAGAAAATTGACGACTTTTCTAGGGAAAGCATTGAAATCTCCCCAGGATATTTATTTAATCAGGCTGAAACTCTGAAAAAAATTGATTTTTACTATGGTTCTCAATTTATCACAGGTACACATGATCGAGAAGGTTTTAAAAAGTTTTTTTTCAATATCAACAAAAGCCGCGTCAATACCGCCAAAAAAGCAACTGATTTGGATACTAAAGACATTCGGGTAATTGCCGAAGAGGGGCAATCTTTTTATCCAGCTTGGTTTTTTGAAAAAGAACTAAGGCAATTTATGAAGGAGGAAAAATTTGGGGTCTTGCTTAATGAGATTGTGAGTAAAGCCCCCAGATACGGTTCGGTGGTAATTAAAGATGTAGATGGAAAACCACAAATAGTGTTGCTGCGGAATTTAGTTAATGATCAAACGGTCAATTCGATTAAATCTTCTTCCCATGTCATCGAAAGACATTTATACAAAATTTCTGAATTCCGTGAATTAGGACAAAAAAAGGGCTGGGATAATGTTGAAGAAACCGTTGCTTTATACGAAAAGATGGGACAAGCAGAAATTTTAATGGCAGAATTTTACGGGTTCGTTCCAGAAAAAGAACTCGGAAAAAAACCCAAATCGGAAAAAATGGTAAAAACAATGTTTCTATTAACCGGAGTAGAATTTTATAACCCTACTCCTAAAAATAATGAAGAAGTCATAAAACCATTTATACTTTTTAAGCAGGAAATTGACGAATGGCCGTATCGAGATTGGCACTGGGATAAAGAGGAAGGAAGATGGCTTGGGGTAGGAGTAGTCGAAGATTTATTTGGAAATCAAGAAAGTGTTAATGAATTAAATAATCTTTTGCGAAAATCTCTTTATTGGTCTTCTAAAAAACTTTTCCAAACTAAAGATCAAACCGCGCCACGTAATCTATTTACCGAGGCGGAAAATGGCAGTGTATTCCAAGTTCGAGACGGCATCAATCCAGTTTCGATGGAAGAGCGCAATTTGCCCCAGTACAATCTGGAATTTCAAAGATTGGAGAGAAACTCTGACCAAAGAGCATTTACTTTTGAAGTTAATACTGGTGAATCCTTGCCTTCAGGTACTCCCTTTAGACTAGGGGCGATTTTGGCTAATGCGGTCAATTCTTATTACGCGTTCCAACGCGAAAATCTGGGAATGTTTATTAAAGAAATCATTGAAGATTTTATCATTCCTGGTTTTATAAAAAAGAAAAATAAAGCCCATGTTTTGAGTTTTGAAGGAGAATCAGATGAATTAGAAAAAATTGCGGGAATGATTACAAATCATCTTTTACAACAATCAATCCAAGATTTTTATACGCGCTTCGGCCGTTTTCCTACGGTTTCTGAATATCTTGAAGAACAAGCCATTGTTACGCAAAAAGTTTTGAATAAAGGCCGAATTTATCTGGAAATTCCAGAAAAATTTTATAAGGATTTGAAATACCGAATTGACATCGTGATCACAGGAGAACAAATTGATCTGCCCAGTCAAATTGAAACTTTAACCAATCTTTTGACCTTGCTTGGCAACAATCCAGGAATTTTGCAAGACCCGCAAACTAAAATAATTCTCGAGAAAATTTTGAATAAAGCAGGAGAAAATCCTATTGGGATTATCAACGCCTTGCAGAAAAATATGTTTCAAGCAGGTGGATTGCCACAATTGCCACAGTTGGCATCCCAAACTCAACCATCAAGTTTTAATGTACCGACAGGAGGTGGGGCGATATAAAATTTCACGATACAACCGCCGCTCAAGATAGTTTGACTCATTATGTCAATTTTCTTTTAGGATTTGCCGTTGGTTCAACAAATGAGTTCCCTTTGGCTGACAAGGCAAGGGCTACTAATACCGCGAAATATGAATTGGCAATTGATGTCTGGCAGATGGCGGCCAGTTACGGCTGGGATTTCGATGACAGCGGAAACTCTGGGTTACCGGAATCTGATTTGAACATGGTTGACAATACCCAAGACGTGACTTTACCGACTGGCACTTTGGAAATAGATCGCATCGAAGTTTTGGATTCTAATAGTATTTGGAATAAATTACATCCTTTGGAAAAAGCAAATATTGATACCTCAATTGAGGAATATCTGAAAACCAAAGGGATTCCCCGATTTTATGATTTGACTAAGAATACCATCAAACTCTATCCACCGCCTGCAAGTGCGAGCGTAACTTTGACGGCGGGACTACGAGTCTTTTTCAAAAAAGAGATTGCAGAATTTACGGCTGCCACGACCACTTCTGAAATTGGGTTTGACGAGTTAGGAGATAGGATAGTGGCCCATGTGGTAGCGTATGAGTTTGCTAGTAACCGTACCATGAGAATGGCAAACACTCTCAAGCTTCGAGGAGAAGAATTGAGAGCAAAATTTTTAAGTCATATGGCAAATCGCTGGCGGGATTTAAAACCGCGAATCAGGATTAAAAGAGATTATTACGAATAATGCCGAGTATTGAAAAAAAACAAGCATTAGTAATTCGAGATTGGCACAATGGAATTGCGGAAAGCGAACATTTGGGGTTTGCTGATATGCGCAATGTTGATATTTATACCACTCCTGGTGCGTTAAAAGCAAATTTTCGTACCGATAAAGTTTCCGCTTCTGTAGTTACTGATTTGGTTAAATGGTTTGTGATTAACCCTGTCAATGGAGACATTTATGGACTAGGGGATACAGGTAAAGTCTGGCGTTCCACTGATGATGGGACCACCTGGGCGCAGATTACTGGGAATACTACCACTAATGCTTCTGGGGATGGCTTGGCGATCTGGAAAGATTATTTGTTTGTGGCAAGAAATACAATTTTGGACGTTTACGGGCCATTGTCAGGAGCAGCAGCTTGGACAAATAGCTGGCAGACAAATTTGACCGCGGCTGGTGGTTTTCATCCCATGCTAATTGGTCAAGATGACATTTTATATATCGGTAATCAAAGATATATAGCGTCAGTAAAAGAATTGACAACCTTTGTTCCGGCAACCGCTTCCAGTTATACCTATACGGTTCAAGCTCTGGATTTGCCAGCGAATTATAAAGTGAAATGTTTGGCAGAGATTGGAAAATGGCTTTTGGTCGGAACTTGGATGGGAAGCTCGGTTTTTGAGATCAGGATTGCGGATATTTTCCCGTGGGATAGAGTATCCTCATCTTTTGATTTTCCAGTTCGGTTGGATGAATATGGAGTCCATCAGATGATTGTAAAGGATAATCTCCTGTGGATTCATGCTGGAGTTTTGGGGAATATTTATGTCAGCAATCTCTCATCGGCAAAATTGATAAGAAGTTTACCCTTTTCAGTAACAAATATGGATACGACAATTTTTTTGAGTAATTATCCGGGAGCGATCATGAAACATAAAAATCGCGTTCATTTTGGAATCGCTAGTGGCACGACTAATTCGAGTTTGGATGGCTATGGAGTTTGGAGTGTAACTGATGCAGGAAATATCGTTTTTGAAAATCAAATCTCCACTGATACGACTTCTCCTGCCAATGCTTTACAAATTGGTGCTCTTCTTCCCACAGGTGCTCAAACTTATTTAATCGGGTGGCGGGATAATACCACTTATGGCATTGACCAAGTCAGCAATTCTCAACGTTATCCGACCTATAAAGCTTATGTTACTTCTGCTATCTATCATATCGGTACACCTTACAACAAACGAACATTTGAGGAAATTACTTTTGAATTAGATCGTCCTTTGATTGCTGCTCAAGGGGTGCGACTGAAATATCGAACAGATTTAGCGGCTTCTTTTACGACAATTGGCACTTTTGATTTTGCGACCTACGGGGCGATTAGAAGTTTCACCACTGGCCCTGGCATTGTAGATGCAGAATTTGTGCAGATTCGGGCTGAAATTGCGGAAACTGGGAATGCCCCAATTGCTTTAAGGGAAATAAGACTCGTATGACGACTTTTGAAAAAGATTTACATATTACCCCTGATCCAATACAGGATTTTAACTTTGAAGGTATCAATGCAGTAATTCCTTATCATACGCATAACGGGATAGATTCGCCGAGGATTGTACCAGAAAGTTCGGGGGGATTAAAAAGTTGTACTTTTATAATTGCTCCTGTTGGAATACCCGCAGATTATACAACTGATGGGGTAGATGACGATGTCCAAATCCAAGCGGCGATAGATGCCTTGCCGACGAATGGAGGAAGAATAATTTTTAGGGAAGGAACATATACTTTAGGAGCGGTGGTAACAATCGCCAAAAATGGAGTAACTTTGCAGGGACAGGGAAAAGGAACCATTATTCAGGCAAAAAATAGTTTAAATGCAAATATGATTCAACTTGGAAGTAATACTACACAATATTTTAATTGCGTAATTAAAGACATTTATTTTGATGGAAGGCAAAGCCAACAAGGAAGTGGCACTATTATTTACAACGGTGCTTTGACTTATCCGATAGATAATTTAGAAGTTCTTGATTGTTACCTTGTAAATGCTTTTGATGCCTGTATACAATTACTTTTAAATGGTGCTGCTACAAATTCCAATTTGATAGAAGGCAATTATTTTCAAAACTGGAAAGGGGGTGCCACAAGAGCAGCAATTATTACTACCGATTGCTTAGATTTGATTACTCACAATACATTTATCAATACAGATACTGCAGCCGACTATATTCAATCAGGTTCACAATCAATCATTAAAGGTAATATGTTTTTTATTCCAAATACTTACGCGGGAACTGTTGTAGATGGCGGAAATATCACAAGTGATAATTATTTTACCATGATTTCTGGTTCACATGGCACGGGGGTAATCATTTTAGCAGGACTTACTTGTAACAATAATAATTTCTTTTTAGGCTCAGTAGCAGATGTCCTTGGAGATGTGATTCGTTATGCTGACTCGATATCTGGAAATTTCATTGACGGGGGAGGAACAGGAATTAGAGCGGATTCTTTATCTAATGTTACGGGGAACGCCCTTTGGAATCTACGGGGAGATGGCATTGACGCTACGTCAGCCGACCTTACTATTGTCGGAAATATCATAAATAATGCAGGAAGAGCGACAAATAATACCTATTCTGCAATTTTGTTGTTAGGTTCTAACAATTCAAAGACAGTAGTTTCTGGAAATAGAATTAGAAGCTCGGCTACCAATAAACCTCAATATGGAATTAGAGAAAATACTTCGGGAACCACGGCTGGAAATGTTATCACCAATAATGTGGTCTATAACGCGGTTACGGCCCAAATTTCCACACAAAATACCTCTACTGTTGTTGCTCATAATATAACTGTTTAATATGCCCGAAATTCACACAATTCCAGTTCCGACTGTAACCACCCAATTCGACAAAACAAATGATGCAACTTTAGCGAATATTACTGGATTATCTCAAGATTTAATTGCTAGTCGAGTTTATATCTTTGAAGCTGTATTATGGGTTGATGCTAATGTTACGGGTGGAAGCAAATTTGCCATTGCAGGAACGGCAACGGCCACGAATATAAAATATGACATTATGCTTTTAGATGAAGGCACTGATGCTTATACAATCGTCTCCCGACAAACTGCTTTAGCTGGGTCAGCCGGACAAGCTGGGACGACAGCAGGACTTTGTATTATCAAAGGATTGATTACTGTAAATGCCGCAGGAACGTTTACTGTTCAATTTGCTCAAAATGCAGCTACTCCAGCGACTACCTCTAGTGTTTTAGTAGGTTCATTTTTTAATGTCGAATTGATAACTTAAATTTATGGCAACATTCACAGGATATTACAAAACCCCAACTGACCCCACTGTTTACGGGGTACTTGAGGGTGGGCAGAGAGTGGGATTTCAAGATCCAAATCAATTAGCCCAAGCTCAAGGCGGCACAACTGCTGATTTTAGTGTTGTCAAAGTTGATCCGACTTTTAATCCGGCAGGATTTATCACCTATCCCGAATATCAAAAAACTTTAACTCCAACTACAACTACAACTACCCCCACTACTCCAACTCTCCAAACCCAAGTCCCCCAAACTTTTTCTGCTCAAACTGTGCAGCAAGCTTTTACCAATCCCATCAGTAATGATGAAATTTTGAGAACTCTGCGACAACAAGAAACACTGCAACAACAACTTCTACAAGCCCAACAGCCTGGTCCCGAAGTCGAAAGTTTGCAACAACAATTATCGGGATTACAAAGTCAAGCAGAAAGACAACGATTATCTGCCCAAGCAGGACTGGAACAAATTGAAGGACAACCTGTACCCACGCCATTTATAACTGGACAACAAGCCGCTTTGCAAAGACAAGCTAATTTACAATTACAAACCTTAGCTTCTCAAGAAAGAAGTATTGTTGATCGTTTAAGGCTTGCTCAAGAAAAACAGACAGGGGTTTTTGAACGGGCAAGAACTGCGCTCGGTTTTGGTCAACAAAATCTGGAGAATCTTTTGAACATTTCTCGATACTTCAAAGGATTTTCTGATGAAGCAAAACAAGAATCAAGAAATCTTTTAGAGAATATTTTGAATTTCACGCAAGGTACTCCCTGGACACAACTGGATGCGGAGACACAGACAAGGATTACTCAACTGGCAGCAGATAGTAATTTGCCTTTAGGAGCGATTAAGACTGGATTGTCTTCAGCCTTCGCAAAGCTGAATAACATCACTATGCAGTTTTATAAATATCCTAATGATCCGACAGTTTATCGAACGTCTGATAGTAAAGCCTATTCTACACCAGAGCAGTTCTTTGCAGATGGGGGATCAAAGAATTTCAGTAATGTGCAGACGATTACAACTGCTGGACAACAAAAACTCCTTGAAGTTAGTCCAGGGGCGACTTTATATAATCCAGCAACGGGACAACCAGTTTATACGGCACCGACAACGAGACAGTTAAGTGGAACTGGAACCGGTATTATACCGACTGGGAATATTGGCTCAACCACTACTCAAGCAGCAAAGCGAGGTTATACCAGACAATATAATTCAATTGGAGGAATCGCTTTTCTAAAAAATGGTCAACCAATTTCTTTGCTTGATTGGATACAACAAAGCGGAGTTACGTTAGATAAAGCTCTTGAAGGCAGCCGTGATCCTGGAGATGTTATGTTTTTGTCAGCTTATAAAGAAGCCCTAGATGCTATTGCAGAAGGTGCTCCTGCTGGTCAAGTTTTTGCCAGATTACAAGCACAATTTCCTGGATATTTCGTAACACAAAGTACAGATATTTTATCATCTCCGACGGTAGCGACTGATTATCTTAATAATTTTTTGCAATCTCAAAGTTTACCAACTAATACAATATTAAAATAATCTAACATGGGAAGATTTGATGATTTAATCCCAACTAAGACAATTACTCCTACAACTACTAATCGCTTCGGTGATCTGATACCTGGAAGTGGTAAAAAAAAGAAAGAATTGGATTTGGAAGAACTTGCTCGTCAAGCAAATATTCCCATTCCCAGTCGAGAACCAAAATTGTCTTTTTTGCAACGGTTGGGGGCTGGCTTGGGAGCTTTTACTACTGGAGAGGCAGTGGCTACTGGTCTTGAAAAAGGATTTGGAATTGGGGCAAAAACCTATTTGAAAGGGGTTGGCAAGGGTTTGGCTTCAGCTATTACTGGTCGAGATATAGGAGAGACTCAAAAAAGAAGTTATAAAGATATTTTGGAAAAAGCAGGAATGGAAAACAAAATCGCAAAATTTGGATTAGGATTTCTGGGTGATGTATTACTTGACCCTACTACTTATTTTGGTGGTGCGATTGCCAAAGGAGTTGTAAAAGGGTTCAAAGTTGGCACTGGAGGTATTTTAAAAGGAATCGGCAAGGCAGCACCAAAAGCAGAAATAGGTTTACGCTTAGCTGGAAAGGGAGTAGAGGAGGCGTTTGGGAAAGCATTTAAGTTTGGATACGGAACAAGTAAGGGATTGCCAGAGAAAGCTTTGGAAATACAAAGTGCGCTTGCAAAAACAAAAGAAGGAATTGTTAGAAGTAATATAGAAAGACTTGGAACTGGGATACTTTCTAAATCACAGCAAGAAGAATTGGTTTCTAAACTTTTGGCAGGTAAAAGGGCAGAATTTGCAGGTCAAACTTCTGAACAAGCATTGCAAATAGCTAAAAGTACTGATCCCCTAGTTCAAAAAACAATCCAAGAGCAAATTCAACGTTCTAGTAAGTTTGCTAAAGTCGCGGGAATAGATGATCCCTATACTGTATATTTTCCTGGTATCGCTAAAGACAGATTGAAAAGATTTTTTGAAGGCACGCGAAATTTCCGAGTAGGAAGTGAAGGATATAAAAAGGAATTTAAGAATTTGCTCAAAGATGATGAATTAATAAGAAATCCAGCCGAAGCGTTTGCTCGCAGGGAATTTGAAATTGCCAAAGATAGCATTGTCAGAACGCAACTTAATAATATTGTCAAAGAGTTTGGCAAAAGAACAGATGAATTCAAAAATGCCGACGAAGCTTTGAAAGCAGGTTATCAGGCGGTAAAAGAAAAAGGAATGTTTGGTAAGGAAATTGGATATTTATTGGAAAAAGACAAAAAGTTTTTAGACAATCTTATTAGTCCCGAATTTTCAACAATAGATGCAATCGCCAAACATATTGGTTTTGATGCAATTACTAGTCTATTTAAGCGCTCAGTGACAGGACTATTTGCTCCTTTTCATGTTCGCAACTATGTTTCTGGTTTAATTCAAAATTATGAAGTTTTGGGGATAGCAGCTTTGCGACCAGATAATATCGCTTTGGGACAGAGAATAGCATATAAAATGGCACGTGGAACAAATTTCGGAAATGAAACAATTAAACTATCAACTGGAATATTTAAACTTGATGCACTTGCAGCGAAATTTGTAAATAGGTTTGGCAATTCTTCTAGTTATATTGCAGATATTGCTGATGCAACTCGTGGAGCAGGAAATATTCCAGGCAGAATTTTCAGCAAACAAAGTTTAAAGACTACAGCTAAAACTTTGGGTTTAGGTCAACAAGCAATTCCTTTTCGGATAGCAAGAACAATAGGTAATTTTATTGAAACACAACAAAAGGCGACTGCTTATGTTACTGCTTTAAAAAAGGGTTTGAATATCGAGGAAGCATTGCATTTAGCAACCCGCGCCGGATTTGATTATCGGGCATTGACGGGTTTTGAAAGTAAAATACTACGGCGTATAATTCCTTTTTATTCTTTTACCAGAAAAAATATAGAACTTCAGTTAAAAACTTTGGGTGAGAATCCGCAGAGAATAAATAATATAATTAAACTTTTAGGAGATATAGATATTGGAGGTAAGGTTTCAACTGAAGAGAAAGAAAATCTAGCAGATTTTCAAAAAGAACAATTTGTAACAAGAATTCCTGGTTTATCAAAATTTGGAGAACGGCAAATTGGTGTTGGATTTGGTACTCCCATAGAACAATTCGCTTCATTATTTGGACGAAATCCGATATTAAAACAAATTAGCTCATTTAATCCCTTAATTAAAGTTCCGATTGAATTGAATATCGGCAAAGATACTTTCCGACAAAGAGATTTGAAAGATTCATATACTGCAAATGAATATAGTGCTGCACCACAATTTCTTAAAAATTTACTTAAAATACGACCAGTAGAAAAAGATGTTTATATTGAAGGTGAAAAAACTGGACAAAAGAAAACAACCTTTGTGGCTGATCCATATAGATTGTTGGTTGCTCGCAGTTTATTTACAGCGAGAGGAGCGAGTTATTTAGATAAAATGTTCGATGGTGATTTACAGGGATTTGCTAAATTTTTGGATTTGACCACAGGCGTTAAGGCCCAAGTGTTGGATGTCGAATCACAAAAATTCTTTAAAGAACGAGACAAACAACGAGAATTAGAAGAAATACTTGATCGTTACGATCTAATTAAAAAATTTGAGAAATATTATGTGCCTAAATAATTAACATGAGCTCCCGCCTGGCCCACACCATTGTTCTCGATCATCAGGATAACTTTCATTATTTATTGCTTGTTTATTAAATACGCCAATTAACCAAAGAATTCCTATATATAAAATTATGCCAATCAAAATCGAAGCCCAAACAGGAACATCAGGATATCCTTTTCGTTTTCGATCTTCATTAAGATTAAGAAGATCAGGTTGTATATCTTGTAACATTATATTATTAACTCTTAAACATTAAGTAATTTTTGTCAAATGCCTCAAGATTTTTCTCAATTAGGTGTAGAAACTTAAAATGTCCGAACTCAATCCCGAAACGGTAGGAATAGGAGCGATTGCCTTAGCCCTCATTGGGCTTGTTTGGAAAATCTGGAAGGAACATTCCAGATTGACTGATAAAGTTGCTGATGTACTAGAAAAAAATGCTGTTAGCCATGAACATCTCAATCAATCAGTCAAGGAAAATACCCAAGTTACTAAACAGACTCGAGATACTTTTTCTAAACTCATCACCCAGATTCTTAAAAGACCAAAAAAATAATGTTGGAACAAATCCTCAATATTGCCATTTTAGTAATCAGATTTCTGATTTTTGTTCCCTTGATTTGGTTTATCACTTGGCAATGGCCGATGAGAAAAATCAATGGTGATGCAATAATTATTAGACGAATTGTATTGAAATTTGTCATTTCCATCGCTCTTTTGATTGGCAATTTGCTGTATAGCAGAATTTGGTTGTTTTTGGGACAGCCAGAAATAGCTCTAAATTTGACTACATCCTTTATTTTTCTTATTACCAATTCAATAGTTTTATTTACTGTGTGGCAAGCGGTTATTGAAATTAGAAAATTAAACAAGAACCAATAAAATGGTTAATAAACAAATAATTGAACAATTAGGAACAGGATCAGTAAAACAACCCAAAGATATTCGGGATTTTCGGGCCGAACCTGTATTTGGAGTTGTGGTCATTGACTGGTCAAAAGAGTTTAGATTATCTGAACCACCGAATGAAAATCAAGATGGTTCTAATTCTTGCGTTTCCCAAGCCTGGAGTTATTATCACTGGCAATTGACTGGTAAAAACTATTCCAGACGGAGTTTATACTCTCGCATATTTTTACCTCAAAGCGGGGCTTATCTGCGGGATGGCGGCAAGGAGCTGACCAGTAAGGGCCAAGCCACCCGCGATGAGGCATCTGATCCAATGCCGCAGACCGAAACTGCCATGCGTTTGCGAGAAGGGATCACTGCTGAAGAGGAAGCCTCGGATATTGAGCAAGCCTATTACGCCTTTCAGGAAGAGGTAATAGATTATTACGCGGTTTCTATCAGGGATTATAAAGGTGTCATATTTGGAGTACGAGGCACTTGGCAAGCCTGGGCTGATTTAACCAATCCAGTTCTGCCAACTGATAATAATTACTGGTATCACGCTCTCTATGGCATGGGTTACCACCTGCACAATGGACAAAAATGTATTATCGCGAAATCTAGCTGGTGTGGGACCCAATCAGGTCATCACGAACATCATATTAAAGAGGATTACTTCAAATCAGGAGGAATTTATAATAATTGGGTTTTAATCCCAAAGGAGACAAAAATCATGATCGAGTTCGTAAAAAACGAATCTATCCCCGGAGAATATGGCATTCTCGTTTCCTCCAAAGTGGGGACACAGTATGTACCTGCTTCCACGCCAGAGGATTTGAAACAAAGAATGCCTAATGTGCCTGTCAATCCTGATGGCACGATTGATTATTCTAAAGCTAGAAAAATAATATTATAACTTATAAGTTATATGTCCAAAAATTTAGCCACATCGATTGGCGAAAAAGAGGACTTGGATATTGATTGGATTCCTCTAGAAGAAGATTTGGATGAGCCTCCTCCTCCTTTTCCTCTCGCGCCAGCTAGTGTTAATCCTTAACATTATCATACGAAACGATTTTTAGTTTTGCTGGCGGTTGTAATTTTCTTACTGATATTCCTTCTGTTATTTGTCAAGAAAGCCAAAAGCCAACCTAATTATGACTTACCTCACCAAATTCATCCTTTGGCTGGCCTTCATCAGGGAGTTTTATACAAAAATGAAGAAAAAACCCGAATGGCCTATGATATTTGGCGAGCCGAACAGCTCGTGGGACGATATGGGGGACAATGCATCATCTTTGCCCGTTTCTTTACTGGAAGAGATGAAGTGGCGGGCATGGCGAAAAATCTTCAAACTAATTCAAATACAGCAAGCATTGGGGCAATCGTTAAAACCCGCGAATCTGCAGATGGCCACGTGGCCGTTGTCCTGGACATCCAGAATGAAGCCATATATGTGGTTGAATCAAACTATAATCTTACCGGACGAATTACGACCAGATGGTTGGAGCTGGGAGATAAAAATATAATTGATTATTTAACTTTTGATTGAGAGGGGGTGAAAAAATGACTTTTTTTCTTACTTTTTTGAAAGGGAAATTAACGTATTTTGTAGCTGGAGTAATAGTTGTTTGGGCTTTTGTTGGTTATTTTTCAGGTAATCATGATTGGGAAGCGGCATCAAAGCTATTATTTGAAGGATTGGCTGTTTTTGGAATAAGGCGAGCTATTACTTAATAGCTTTTAACTGGGCTGGAAGCCATAAAACAATATAGTTTCTTTTTAGAAACTAGGGCTTTATCCAGCCTAGCCAAAAACTATTAAGGAGGAACTATGCGAGTACAGGGAGAATTGTATTGCAAGAGTGTTTACTTAATAATAGTATTGATTTATAATACATTCATGGTAAACAAAACTTGCAATATATGTAGCAGGTCATTTAAGGTGGATAACTATAGAAGGCTTAGTGCAAAGTTCTGTTCGATAATTTGTCGCTCTAAGTGGCAGAGTCAGAACATCGTCCTTAATAAGCACCCTGGATGGAAAGGGGGTAGAATAAGACATTCAGAGGGTTATATGCTAATTAAGCAACCCAATCATCCATTTGCTAATAAGGGTGGTTATCTTCCAGAACATCGATTAATTCTTGAAAAACTTTTGGGCAAATTTATTGACCCACAAAAGTTTCATGTTCACCATATCGATGGGGTAAAGACAAATAATTCTACAAATAATTTGTTGTTACTTAGCCCTCTCGAACATTATAGGATAGAAAAAGGGTGGAAGATAATTGACGGTATATGGTGGAAAACCTGTGGCTTTTGTAAAAGATTCCTGAAAACAGAAGGAAACTTTTATAAAAGGACAACAGGACAATACGTTTCCCAATGTATCGAATGTTGTGCCTTGATTTATGAACAGAAAAAGGAGAAACAAAAATGGTTGCTAAGGAAGAAAAAGTTTGCGACTACTGCCACCTGATTATCAGTCTAGGAATGAAGCACGTAACCTTCAAGAAGCCAGGTACTAAAGGACTTGATCCCAAAGATTACCTGCATTTCCACAGTCGGACTGATGACGATTGTGCCACCAAGCAAATGCGCCAGTCGAATCAGAAGAGGAGAGAAAATGAAAAACATCTATCTCATCTTCTGTGAGCGATGCATGAAACTCACCAAACACGCGTTGGCACACCACGACCACGGGGCCTTTATCATCTGCCTGGAGTGTTATCTCAAAGCACTTCAGATACTCAAACAAAGCTCACCAAGAAGGTCAAATGATGAGGACGCTAAAGACGTTCTCACGTCAATTCTCCTGCCTTAGCCCGCCAGGGCACCGCTTAAGTTCATGCTTAGGCGGTTTTCTTACTTGACAAAATAAGGGGGTATTATTTATTATAATAAATATGGCTACTAAACTTGAAAAAACTTTTGCCTTAGAGGAATTCAAGGAATGGGGCAGAAAAGGCGGATTAAAGACTGCCGAATTATATCCTTTGGAAATTCGCAGAAAATACTGGAAAAGAGTAGGTAGACCCAAAAAGAGACTTGACAAAAAGAAATAGGGGGTATATACTATCTCCGTAAGCTCGTTAATTAACAAATTGTGGATAACCAAAAAGACATGAAATTAGGCAAAGCGTTTGAGCTAGAACAATATGTATTCCACAAAGAAGTGTCGAGTTTGTGGATAACAATACCTTTCTTAATCTTTATGCTATCCCTTTTATGGGATTTGTTAATAAGGTAATTATGAATCTCTTACAAGCCAAAATTTTGAATAGTTATAAAATTGACGATTTAGATAATCCGGATACTACAGAAATCTTGGAAATGACCTTTGATAGTGAAACACGAGATCAATATATCCGCGAATATGAACTCAAGGATTGAAGAACGAATCCAATGCGACTGTTGCATGCAGATGGTCAGAATAGGCACTTTGCGGGAAGGCTCGGCTGAAAGAGGTCCTAGATGGTGCTCGTGGTGCTATTATGGAAGTGGAAACCATCTAACTGAATGTCCGGGCCTTAATCACTCTCAATCATTAAATCTTAATAAGGAGAAGCATGTCAAACTTTCTGCCTGATGATTACAAAAAGATTCCGACCAGTGGCGGTAATTATATGCGTCTCAAAGATGGAGCAAACACTTTTCGGGTCTTGTCATCAGCGATTATTGGCTGGGAATACTGGACAGAGGATAAAAAACCCGTGCGGGCCAAAGAACGATGGCTAACTATGCCTAAAAATATCCGCATTGAAGATGACGGAAGTTATAAGATAAAGCATTTTTGGGCGTTTGCGGTCTGGAACTGTCAAGACAAAGCTGTTCAGATTCTGGAACTCACCCAAGCGACAATCATGCGTGGCGTAAAAGCTCTGGTGGATAATCCTAAATGGGGTGATCCGAAAAATTATGATATTACTATAACTCGGACTGGGGAAGGATTTGAGACAGAATATCATGTAGCTGGCGATCCGCCGCTTGGCCCGACTGATTCTCAAATATTAGCGGCTTATAAACAAAAACCCGTTAATCTGGAAGCTCTATATGACGGCGATGATCCGTTTGCGGCTGAATCAATGAGAATTACAGTAGATAAATACGATGAGGAAATTAAAAAAATAGGAAATAGCATTAAATAATTAAAAGGAAATCAAAAATGCCTACAATCGAAGTCTCGGAGGAGACGTTAATAAAACTCAAAGAGCAACTAGGTGAAGATAGTTTTAAGGAAATCAAATCCTATGAGGATTTAGTCGGAGAAAAAGTCTTTTTTCGCACAGTAACTTACCACGCAATCGGTGAAGTTAAAAAGATTGTCGGACGGTTTGTACATTTGAAAACCGCCTCATGGGTTGCTGATACTGGCAGATTTATGAATTTTATTAGAGATGGAGTGCAATCTAATTCCGAAATTGAACCAGTTGGGGAGATGTTTCTAAATATGGATACTGTAGTTGATTTCTTTATTTGGAAACATTCTCTGCCAAAAGACCAAAAATGATTGGAATAATTGGAAATATAAACACCTTATATTGGTCTAGGTCTTGGTCTGGGTCTAGGTCTTGGTCTGGGTCTTGGTCTAGGTCTTGGTCTGGGTCTTGGTCTAGGTCTGGGTCTTGGTCTAGGTCTAGGTCTGGGTCTAGGTCTAGGTCTGGGTCTAGGTCTTGGTCTGGGTCTAGGTCTAAATAATTAAAATTCAAAAACCAACATGAAAATCAACAAAAACAAACTAGCCACTTATCTCGTAATCGCTCTTTTGATCCTCATGACTTTAGGCATTATCTGGAATGGTCTGGGGCTTCTCTACGCAGAAAGCGAAAATCTGTTCTTTAACTACTTTTATGGCCGAGCAATGAGAGATTATCAGTTTATCGAGTACAAAGCCAAGCAATTATCGGAATTGCCCGTAGAGGCCATTATCTCGCGTGTGTGGGGCAATGAGGCTAAAACCGCCATAATGGTCAGCTGGGCCGAGAACGGGGCTAGAAAGTGCGATTTAGAGGTCGCAGAGCCTAATGGCTCGGTATCCTATGGGATTTTTATGCTAAACAGCGTGCATTTCAAGAAAGGCTACACGGAAGCGGATTTCAAGGATTGCGTCAAGAATGTTCAGATCGCCAAGAAGTTCTATAACGAGAGCGGCTGGCATTTGTGGAGCGCTTGGAGGAATAAAAGCTATCTGGCTTATAAGAAATAAATGTCACTTAACCAACAATTAGTGGATTTAATAAAAAAACAAGGTCGAATCCATTGGAAAGATTTAGAAAGATTCTGCGATAAAAATGGTTATCGCTGGGCCGATAACGGCACAAAAAGACTAAGAGAAGTCAGAGAAACGCACCACCCGAATTACGACCCAGAAATTGATGTCGAATATTACAAGGATTCAAAGATTATAGAGTTTTATGTTTATCGGCCAGTTAAAGAATGGTGGAAAGAGGCCCGTTATCAGCACAAACAGCCCGCACCTTTACAACCTTTATTTTAACTCTGCGAACCCTCTCCTCTCCCAGTCGGAGAATCAACCATTACTTCAGTCTCGAAGATGGGAGAGGACGGGTTGGCGGATGTGGACAAGCTCCTTGACAAATAAATAGAATGGATTATGATGTATCTAGTAAGTTGAAATTTGACATTTTACTGGATTCCGCTTATTATCTATAGAGTCCCTAGATGGGGATTCTCTGGCGGAATCCAGAGTCTCCATCTAGGGATTTTAATTTACTCGTGAGTTTTAGTGGTCATACGATAGTTTGATCCTACCCCGGGGAACGGACTACCCATCTACTAGCAAAGGCTAGAGCTTAACAACGCCGTCGCTCACAAACTTCTTTTTCTCTTTTTTCTTATAGTGAGCGGGGGATATTGCACCACAATAGCACTACCATGGCACTACAATGCGAAATAAACATTACAAAGGTAGAAATTTTAGATTATCAGACGAGATTTATGAATCCTTGCAGGAATTAAAAAATACTTTAGAAATAAGTTGGAATTTGCTTTTTAAGAATTTATTAAATGACTCTAAACGAACTCAAAAATCTAGAAGGCACAAAAGCCGAACGTAAAAAACTTTGGCAACTTTGTGAAGAAAAGAAACTGAAATACGTAGACGCAGTAATGATTTTAAGATATTGGTCGAAACGAAAAAACAAAGATACTTTAATTGACGAAATCGGAAAAGCCCAATTTACAGAAATATTCGGCAATACGCCCGAAGTGGTAAAGCAAAGTGAAGAATTATTTGGATGAAAATTAACGAAATAATAATGGGAGATACTTTGTCAGTTTTGAAAACTTGGCCTGATAATGTGATAGATTGCATCATCACATCGCCGCCGTATTGGTCCTTGAGATCATATCTTCCCAAAGACCATCCCGATAAGCCGAAAGAGATTGGGCTTGAACCGACATTCAAAGAATACTTGAATAAATTATTTGCGATTTTTGAGGAGACAAAACGGGTTTTGAAACCGACTGGCAGTTTATGGGTAAATATGGGGGATAGTTATGGTACTCACGCATCTGCTGGTGGTAAAGGACAGTTTGGTTTGAATATGATGGATGATAGCAGGAGTGCTAGGAGTTGGAAAAAACCAAACTTGGGCTATGAAAAATCCCTCATTGGTCAGCCATGGCGATTGGCCCTGAAACTGATTGACGATGGTAAGTGGATTTTAAGAGCGGATATAATTTGGGCGAAGCAAATTTACTTCGGCAAAGAACGAAAAACGAAAGGATCGGCAATGCCATCAAGCGTGAAAGATCGGGTGAATATGACCCACGAGCATTTGTTTCATTTCACGAAAAGCAAGAAGTATTTTTACGATTTAGACGCGGTGAGGATAAAACAGCAAACTTTTGAGGATAGACCAGATGGTTTTACTCGCAGTAGAGAGTTCAAATATAATAGCAAATTTTTAGAGGATTATTCGCCACAGACCAAACAATCGGGTCACAGGTTCAACTATCGCGTCCAATCAGTAGCGGCCGGAAAAATCAAAGGGCCGCAGTTTAAGGCGAGCGAGGAGGAGATAAGGAATTATCGTGATGAAAGAGCAAAAAAAGCAACAGAGGAAAAAATGATAACTTTTTATAGCCATTCTAATCGTGGTGAAGAATATAACAATCCCAATGGCAAAAACATTCCTTCGGTCTGGCTCATCGGAACTGAACCTTCCAAAGAACTGCATTTCGCTAAATTCCCGGAAGGGTTAGTGGAAATTCCGATAAAATCTACTTGTCCGAAAGATGGGATAGTGTGTGATATTTTTATGGGTTCAGGGACCGTGGCTAAAGTTGCTAGATATTTAGGAAGAAATTTTGTAGGAATTGAATTGAATGGAGAATATATTAAATTGGCAGAGAAAAGATTAGCACAGCAAGTTCTGGGATGACCAAATCTGAACGCAAAGAGTTGAACGCACTTTTACATGAATTATTGAGACTGCGGGATAAATCGTGTCTGCGGTGCGGTAATCCAGAATTTCAATTAAGCCACGTTAAACCGAAAGGAAAATATCGTAAACTAGAGTTCGATTCAAAAAATATCCTTGCACTTTGCTTTTCTTGCCATTTGGGATGGTGGCACAAGGATGTAACCGAGGCTGGGGAATGGTTTGAAGAAAAATATCCTGAACGATACAAATATTTACTGCTTCGTTCGCAAGCAAGTGGACAAGGAACAAGAAATTATAAATTATTAAAAGTTTTTATTAGCGAGGAGATAAAAAAATATGGAACAATCACTCACAAATGAAACAATCCCTAATTGGTATATTTGTGTCCATTGTGGCGAATATATCGGTAAGATTAAAAAGATGTATTGTCAATATTGTACAACGGTCACACAGCGAAAAGAAATAGATAAGCAGAATGAAGAAATTTTTGCTAAGCATGGACTACAATATAGCCATAAAAAGACTTAGAGATGTTGCTCTTTCGCCAGGAGAGCTTTCGGAGCTAAAAGCATGGATGGCGGCTGAATATGCCTTTTTGGCAGGACAAATGGCTGATATATTGTCCCTGAAACCCCAGGAATGGGCTAGGTTGCGTGAAAAGGCCACAAGTGATAGTCAGGCCGAGAAAGCGTGGGAACTCATGCCAGAGGGCAAATTTGAGCTTTCAGCGAGATACCGAATGAAAGGTTTAACTGCTATGATGAGCGCGATAAATACCAGAATAAGAATTTTGGAAGGCGAATCAAAAGCACAATTTTAATAGAAATCAATAATTAAAGAAAGGAGAAGCAGATGAAGAAAAAAATAACTACATTTGGAGAAGTACTCTGTAGTAAGACTGGATGCAAAAAGGTAATTGGCCATAAAGGATACAATGGAAGAGTTCGCTGGTACGAAGGCGTTCATCAATGCGGATATTTTTCTACTTGTAGCGATAAACATTTAAAAATGGCGATGGACAGGCAGTAACTCTAAAAGAAGCGAAATGATTCTAGATAAGGGATACCAAAAGCTAAACATTAACCTCGATGGAATCTGAATAAATTCACAATAATCCTTTTAATCTTTTCTATAATAATTGGGACATGTTTAGGAAAAATTGTTAAATCTATGATAACACAAGAATGTCAATCTCTCTTTTATGTTTTTGAAGTATGTGCAAAGAAAAACCCCCATGACCAAATCTAACACCAGAAAAGAGGGAGAGAACCCAACAATAAAACATTCAATGAAATGCCCGAAACTGTATGGGCAGGAGTGTAATTGTAATCCTCAACCAATTACCCCTCCTCCACAAGAACATTATCTAGACAGTCGAACTCCCGAAGAACGGGTCGAAGATATGAAAACATTTGAGGAAAGTACAACAACATCTCCCCCACAAGAGCAAGAATGGGAGGAGAGATTTGATAGGATCGCACCAGCACAATTAGAGATCCCTTTTGGCACATTTAATTTAGAGCCAGTTATTTCTCCGATTAAAGAATTTATTAGACAACTCCTCTCCCAAACTCAAGCTGAAGTAATCAGGGAGATGAAGAAAATGATCCTAGAAAACCGTAAAGACTCTTTATGGGTTGAACAGAATCCCGAAACAGAGGAATTTGAGATTGCTGAACCAGACTTGGAGAACCATTTATGGGGTGAGGATATGGCTTTTGGCTACAATCAAGCTCTACAAGATTTAGAGGCTAAATTAAAGCAGAAATATGACCTTTTAAATCTTAATTACTAAACAACATTGCCATTGATTAAGTCAATGGTTTCTAGCAAAAACAATGAATGGGCTACACCGCAAGATTTATTTGATAGATTGAATGATGAGTTTCACTTCACGTTAGATGTAGCAGCCACGCATGAAAATGCTAAATGCAGAAATCATTTTACAATAGAAGATGATGGGTTAAAACAAGACTGGGGACAAAATGTATGCTGGATGAATCCGCCGTATGGGGGAAACACAGGTAAGTGGATTGCTAAAGCATGGTTAGCTGGTCGAAAAGGCGCGACAGTTGTATGTTTGATAGTTAGTTCAACAGATAGAAGCTACTGGCACGATTATATTTTCCCTTATGCGTATGAAATCCGATTTATTCGTGGCCGATTGAAATTTGGTATGGCTACCTCGACAGCCCCATTCGCTAGCGCATTAGTCGTTTTCAATGGAATAAGTAGTCAGACACAACCTCGGATTGTATATCAACAAAAACAAACATTAAATCTTAATTACTCATAAAGGAGAACATTGAAGAATGAAAATAGAAAATGAAATCAAATTTTGGAAAGAAGCCAAGAAAATTATCCGTCAAGGATACGGTAAGTCGTGTAAAGAGTTTAATTTAAGTTGTTCAGCTTGTCAGGCGAATCTTGTTTATTCTTGGATTGATAATCATATTGCATTATTGAAATGGAAATGAAAAAAACAATCATATTTCCTTCAACCAACAGGGTTCATTTATCAAGACAACAAAGAGAAAGAATTGAGAATAAATGGCTACTTTAAGACAAAAAAAGGCTCTAGAAAAATTGGCTGAAAATGGCGGAAGATCAGTAAGTCGAGCTATGGTTGAAGCAGGGTATAGTCCGATGACTGCTAAACGGCCTGATAAATTAACTAAAAGTAAAGGATTTCAAGAACTGGCAAGAGAATATTTACCAGACAATCTGCTTTTAGAAAAACATGTTGAAGGCTTAGAAGCCACTAAAATTATTATTTCTCATACTGAACCTGACAAAGAAGTTCCTGATTTTTTGATAAGACATAAATATCTTGAAACAGGATACAAAATCCGTCAGAAATTAGTGGACAGTGATGTTAAAGACGAAAAAATTATCGTTAATTTGATTCAATTTAATGCCCCAGATAACACTGCCCCACAACATAGATTTCAGGCGAAGACCGTATCAGTGGCAAGTGATGGCTCATCCGGCAAAGTACAAGTCGTTGATTTTGCACCGGAAAGCGGGGAAAACAGCCCTCGCGCTTAATAAACTCATTTACGAGGCTTTCAAAAATCCAAAGAAAGTTTTTTGGTATGTTGCGCCAACTTATAGACAAGCTAAAGAGATTATTTGGCGTGATCCAGAAATGTTGCAAAAGTATTTACCGATGGAAATTGTTGATAAGAAAAACGATACGGAATTGGTGATTTATCTTAAAAATGGATCAGTCATTGGCGTCAAAGGGGCAGATGAGCCTGATAGTTTAAGAGGGCCGAATCCTTTAGGCGTAGTTTTAGATGAATTTGCTTTGATGAAAAAAGTAATATGGGAAGAGATTATTTCGCCGATCATGTTTGCTAACCCAGATGCTTGGTGCTGGTTTATAGGAACACCTAAACCAATAGGCATGCATTTTCAGCAATTACATGAACGAGCTAAAACTCTTGAGAATTGGCTTGCTTTGATGCAAACTGCTGAACAGACCAAAATCATTCCAGAGTCTCAATTGGCGGAGGCTAAAAAAACAATGACCGAGATGGCTTATCGTCAAGAATTTTTATGCGAATGGTTCACTGAAGGCGGCGTAGTGTTTCGAGGGATTGAACGATGTTTGGAAAATAAAGTTTATGAACCAGACTTGCCTGATCCACGATTTACTTATCAGTTTGGCATTGATTTGGCGCAATTGGTTGATTGGACAGTTAAAATTGGGATTAACATTCAACGACAACGAATCGGGTATTTTGAGAGATATAATCAGCTCGATTATCGTACCCAGCGAGCAAGAATTGAAGCGGTGTTGCGGCGTTATGGTAATGCTTTGGCGAATGTAGATCAAACTGGAATTGGGGAGGTAATTACTCAAGATTTGCTGGATGCCAATCTTAATATCAATGGCATTAAATTCACCGAAGCTATAAAGCGAGACTTGATCAATAATCTTGCCATAATGATGGAACAAGGACAAATTAAATTTCCTAATATTCCCGAACTTATTGAAGAATTGCGGATTTTTGGATTTGAAATTATGCCTTCTGGACGGATTCGCTATGGAGCGCCGGAAGGCTATCACGATGATTGTGTGATTGCTTTGGCTTTGGCGGTTTGGAATTTACCAGGAAGATTACCAACTTTTACCCAGTTATCGGCAATTGCTAAAGAGACAAACCGAATTTTAGAATCTGGAGAATATAAAGGACAGAATGTAATGGGTGGAGATCAAGAATAATGGAGATGAGTGCGACAGAGCGAGCGATTATTGAGCTGATCCGCGAAATGCGGCCCTTTGAGAAATTAGAAATTACCAAAGACCAGCTAGGAAGACCCGAATATTATATCCTCGTTCGTTCTCAAAAATTGGTGATTCATAAAAATCAAAAACAATATCTACGCTATGACTTGACAGTGGGAGAATAGTCTGCTAATTTTGAGATAGCAAACTGAATATTGCCTACGGAAAGACCGAGGAACGTTTCGCAAGAACTGCGAAAGTCCTCGGATTTTTGTTATGGAGATAAAGCTTTCAGAGAAAGAAATAGAGGGATTGCGCCGCCTAGCTCGCGGTTATCACGGCAAAACTCTCATAGATTATCTAAACCGATTAGTCAATGAGCTTAAAGATTTGACTACTTTGAAAGAAACTGAAGCGGAAAAACTTTTCATTGCCCATAAAGGTCGAGAAGAGGCTATAAAGCTGATTCAGGATAATTTAATAGATTTTTTAATTAAACTTAAACCTGAAATCGAAGAGCAAAATTTTGGAGAGTACGAATAAATGGCATACCATCATCATTCCAAAAAAGCACGCAGTTTTGTAAGCGCAAAAATCAGAAAGATAAAAAAGGAAGGGATAAGAGATCGAAAGGTGCCAACTAAACAAGCTATCGCTATCGCTTTATCAATGGCTCGTAAAAAAGGACTTAAAGTGGGAGGGAAAAGGAAAAAGAAATATGCAAGATGATACCAAAACCCCAGTCGAGGAAACTCCAGAAGTTCCAGAAGTTCCAACTGAAGAGACTTCGTCTGAATCTACTCCCTCCGAATAATCGGAGTGAGTGATGTTTAGAGGAATTAACCTCATTAAAAATTAAGGAGCTATCCAGAATAGCAATAAGGAGCCATCCAAAATGGCAGAACAAGAAGAGTTGCAGGACTCACCAACACCTGAAGAGGAGTCGGTAACCTCATCTGAAGCCGAAGAGGCGGAAGGAGAAACCCCGCCAGAAGATACAGTCTCCAGGGCCGAGTTTGATAAAGTTTATGCTCGTGCCAAAAAAGCTGAAGACGCAATGAAAGAGTATAGGGAACAGCTTGCCGTTCTGAAACCGAAACCTAAAACAGAGACAACGATTCCCCAATTTGACCCAGAAGAAATTGAATCCCGCGTGGATTTACGCTTGCGAGGTTATAACAAAGAAGAGATTGATTATGCTAACCGCTACGCAAAGGCAGCGGGACAGAAATTGGGTGAAATAATCAACGATCCATTCGTGCAGGGAGGAATTGAAAAGGTACGAGAAAGAGCGAAAGTCGAGCAGGCCAAGCCCGCTCCTTCTTCAAGAGCCGCAGTCCAGAAAGAAGAAGTAAGTTTTGCCAAATTGCCGATGAATGAACAACGGCGAGTATGGTCTGAAGCTTTGGCTAAACGTCAACGTTCTGGACAAACTTTTGAGTAAGGAAGCTAAAAAAAGAAATATAAGAAATGACAGGAACTAATACTTATAGTGCTGCTGATCTAGTAGCAGTTATTCCAGAAATTTGGACACCGGTGGTTTTGGAAGCCTATTTTGCCAAGACCGTAGCTGGTAACTTTTTCCTTGATCTCTCTGATGAAGGAAAAGGTGGAGGCGACATCTTCCATGTAGCGGACATCTTTACCAACGTTTTGACTTCGGCGGCCAAAACTGCCGCGGCAGAAGTTACTTTGGTAAGTCCTGCTTCGGTGGATATCAGCATTACGGTTAATACTTGGCGTCATATAGCTTATCTGATTGAGGATTTAGAGCTTCAGCATTCGCCTGATGGTTACCAGATCGTTCGTAGATTGGCGGAACAAGGTGGTCGAGTATTGGCTGATGATTTAGAAGATAACCTTTTGGCCCTTTGGTCTGGCCTTTCCCAAACAGGGGGATCAACTGGTTCGGCCGTAACCGATCTTCAGATCAGAACAGCAATTAGAACTCTGGACGCCAACAATGTTTCCAAAGAGAATCGCGGCTGGTTTATTCACCCGCGAGTTTTTTGGGATCAGATTGCGGCTTTGGCCAAGTTCTATGACGCCTCGATTCGCGGGCCTAATACCATGCCAGGGCCGACAGTAACAGGAAACTTTGGAGATTTTGATCTGAATCGAGGTCTCTATGGCTACCTTTACGGCGACCCAGTGTTTATTACCACGAACGTAGTGACCAACCTGACAGCTTACCGAAATATCTACGCTCACCGTGATGCTTTTGGTTTCTTGGTAATTACGCCTGGCGGAAATCGTGTCCGGATGCAGAGCAAATATGTCCTAGAAAACTTAGGCATTTTGACTGTTATGGATACGATTTACGGTTCAGCCGAATTGCGCGACCTGAATGGCTATGTCCTAAATGGATCAACCACTGCAACTGCTGCTTAAAGATTGGAAGAGTGGGCCACCAGCTCTTTAACTCAATGGTGGCAATCCATGGATTTAGAAGAAAAAAAGAAAAAGCTGAACTCGGAAATGCCCTTTTTATGTGCTAGTTGTTGGGAAGGTTTTACAAATAAAAATGAATTCCAAATACATCGCAAAACCCATGATAACCAAATTGATTTTGGGATAATTCCGGAACAAATCTTTTTGTTTCTCACCCACGATGAAAGAATAGTAACTCTAAATGCAAAACATGCTCTGGAATGGTTGGAGAATCGGCAAAATTTCAAAGAGTATTTGGGGATGATTGAAACCGCTGATGATTCAATCCTGGATAAAAAAGTAGAGGAAATCCGAGCTATGAATCTGCCGAAATTAAAACCTCGCGAAATGAGACGAACCATCAGTGGGCGGTCAATCGGCGCAAATGTGCCTTATAGTCGTTTGAGCGATGTGATATGAGCGGTTTAGATGTAAAACTGGCGAAATTAGCTAAGCAACTTCCGAAAAGTTTAAGAGACAAAATTACGCAAAGAGTTGATGTTTTCAAGGAACAGCGCGAACACTTAAACGAATTGGCAAATAAGCGAGGAATGACCATAAAACAAAGAGAAGGGCTTATCCGCTTAAAGAATCAAGAATACTTATATAAACAAAAAGAGGAAGTCAACCAAGAAGTGGCAAAGAAAATGGATAAAGAATTGAATAATTTAATCAAAACAAAAATCAATCGGGGGGAGCTCAATTTGAACGAAGGTCGAAAAGAATATTTAAGATTTATGAATTCAAGGAGATAATATGCCGCTTTCAACAAATGAATTACCAATCCCGGAAGACGTGGACGCCAAAAATGCTACCATGCCGCAAGCTAATAAAGAACTTTTTGTCAAAAGAATCGTGGCAGAGGGAATGAAGTTTTTGAGCAATCGTTTTCGTAAAGTTGGAAAATTGGAAATGGAAAAAGACCAAGATAAATATACTGGCCGCATTTGGCCCGGACACTAAATGCCAATCACTTTTGATAATCGGCCTTTGGATAAGAATATCTTGTCCAAGGTTTTAACTGAACAGACGGAAAAGCTGGAACGGTTGCGGATTGATCGCTCATTTTTGGAATTTAATCAGGCCATGGGCGGAAAATATGCGGCTAAACTAACTAACATCCGCAGTGAAATTGAAGTGATTAAAAAGTTTATTGAGTATTTGGAAATGAAATTGAGAGAATAATATGCCGCAAGCCTATGATCCAAGAGTTAATAAGCTTGGATATACACAAAATACCATTACTTTGTCTGACACCACAGAAACGATTTTAATTTCCGCTGGGGGAGCAGGCGTTTTCCATGATTTGACTTTGTTATGGGTGACAAATTCTTCCGTAACAGCAGTCAGGGTAGATTTTAGGGATGCAACTGGAGGAACTGTTAGATTCTCTTTAGCTTTAGCAGCAAATGGAGGGGCAGTCCCTCCAATTTTGATTCCGATTGCGCAAATTACGGCAAATAATAATTGGACAGCACAATTATCGAGTGCTGTGACTGATGTAAGAATCTTTGCTCAAATGGTGAAAAATGTATAAAGGTCGAAAATTATCATTAACTTTTAAGGAGAACAAAAAATGCGCAAATACGCGATTGAAGGTCAGGCTGCTGCCGGGACTAATTTGACCATCCTTCAGTTGGTCGCAGCCACAACTACCAGAGGTTGGATTTACGATATTATTGTTGGTTCAGATGCTACGCCCGCAGATGTCGCAACTGAATTTAATGTGATTCGGGGGACAGTCTCTGGAACAGGAACTGCGGTTACACCTAGATCATTGGATGGCGGAAACCCCGCTGCCTTGCTTGCTGGGGAACAAGGAACCTTTACCGGTCAAACAAAAACTGCTAGCAGTGCTTTGCTCAACATTGCTCTAAACCAAAGAGCTACGTTTCGATGGGTAGCGGCACCCGGTGGTGAATTAGTAGTGCCCGCTACTTCTGATAACTGGGTTGGATTAGAAAGCATTGCTTCAGGCGGAACGCCGAATATCAACTGCACAATCCATTATGAAGAATAATTCTTCATAAAAGTTGTAACTATGCAAGATTTAGAAGGCAAACCTTTATATCATTTCCAAGAATGTCCGACTTGCAAGGAATGGAAAGAAAAGGAGCTAGAGGAAGTAGTTTTGGAAAATGGATATTCTAAAAAACGCTTGAAAGGCGTTCTTCCCTGTCAGGGATGTTGGCAAGATATTGAACCAATCCCAGAAGTGCCTTTTGGTTATCAAGGGTTAATTACTCACCATTGGCATATTCGTTCCCAGAATCTGCAAACCGGTGGTCTTGGTATTCAGGGCATACTTAAACGACTATGCCCTGTTTGTTATAGGAAAGAATGGATTGTTGTTTATCCCGATTTACCTTGCAGAGTATGAACAATGAGTTGTTTGGAGTTCCAGGGGAACAAGAATTTAAGCCATTGGCGGTAAAAAAACCAGCAGGACATATTTTTCTTGATAACAAAGTTATTGCTGATACTTTACAATGCAAGCATTGCGGTATACATTGGATTCCCATCAAAGGTAGTAAAAAAAGGCGAGGTTTTTGTATGAAATGTTTTGGAACAACTTGCGGCAAACTGGCTTGCGATGTCTGTATCCCTTTTGAAGTAAAACTGGACATTCACGAAGGGAAAAGTGCGGGGAAATGGTGGAAGGAAGTTGAGTTAGTGAAAAAGAAAAGAGATAGTTTTATTTAATATATAAATATGCCAGTCTTACAACCTTCCGAATACGATATTTCTTATTTTGACCCGCAACTGACTTCTCTGCGGCATAACGCAGGCTATTCTTTGGGCTACAAAAAATGGCCTCGGATAAACGATGACTTTGTGCCTCACGCTGAAAGCACGGGTGAGTTTTACGGGGATTTAGGAAAATATCTTGTCCAAAAGTTTAACCTCGCTGGCAAAAAGATTCTTGATTTGGGCTGTGCCAAAGGTTTTGTGGTAGAGGGGTTGCGAAACGCTGGTGCTGATGCATGGGGACTTGATGTTTCCGATTACGCCGTGAACGTAGCCGAACCAGCAGTCAAGCCATATTTGATAATCGGGGATGCACGGACAGCTTTTTCACAATTCAACAACAATGAATTTGATATTCTGTTTTCCCGTTGGACGCTTTCTTGTTTTGATGATGCGGATTTACCCGCTCTGATTTCAGAGATGAATCGGATAGCCAGATTGCAAGTCCATCTTATCTGGGAAGACTTTATGCCAAATTACTATAATTGTAAACCTCTGGCTGATTGGAAAGCGATGGGATTTAAAAAAGGCACGATTCTGATTCCGAAGAATAGAGTTAATAATTTCTTGACTAAATAAAATGGCGGCGGTTCAAGTAACATCGGTAAATACTAATAGGCAGATAAACAGTTCAAGAGTAAGTGTCCGTACTTCCGCAGGAATACCATATGTTATTGTCAACCAAATTTTAGGAATAATACAAGTTTTTAAGGGAAATTCTGTAACTCCAACTTCTTTTACTATACAAGATGATGCCAATGACCCTGCAGGGACAACATATGGGTCTTCTTCTGCGGCTATTGACTCAACGGGAGTAATTCACATTTCTTACCACTACTACAATGGTAAGACATCCGAACTTCGCTATGTTACCTTTAACACTGGGACAGATACTTTCTCTGGCGATGCACAGCTTGTAGCAGACATTGGTGGCGATCCGACAGCTATCACCAATCTCTACACGGCCATAGCGATTGACTCAAATAATGTCCCACACATAGCTCACTCCCAATTCCCAAGCAAAGGCGGCCTGCCCTCGCTTTACTACATGAACAAAGTGGGCGGAGCTTGGAATGCGGCGGTGGAGATTGAGGGAGGGACGAATGGGAATGAATGTAAACATTACGACATTGCGATTTCTGAAGATAACATTCCAGAAATTTCATATGTTAATGACACTGATGGGGATTTAGGTGCGGCTCTTGGTAATGTCAATAATGCTACATCCTTTACTTTATTCGATCCTGATATAACTGCTGTTACTTCAAATGTTACTTCTATCGTTATAGATTCAGCAGGCAATACATACATAGGATATGAAGATATTAATCCTAAAATAGTTGAACATCTTGACGCAGATGCGTGGACAACATGGCAAACACCGATTGCTCCTGCCACTGGTATTATGAACTCTACAAATATTTTATCAATAGTAGCAAATGGGACAGATATATATGTTTTTTATGAAGACGACGGACATGATATTTCCTACAATAAATATACTGGAAGTTGGGGTTCTCCAGTTGAACTCGAAACTGGCACCTTCAACACCGCTAAAGCAAAGTGGGCGAGATATGTAGATTATGATTCTTCGGGAGCAAACAGGGCGGGAGCTGGAGGAAGATTGGAACTTGACTACACCTTCACCGATGAAACAGCCAGTGCTGATGTGTGGTTTAATAGTTTGAGCTTAGTGACTCTTGATGTCGCGACTATCGCGGCTTACGCGGTCGTTGCTCCAAGCATTATCAATTCACCAATAGGCACGGTTGGTTATTAAATATGCGCATAAACAGAAGAAAGTTTTTACAATATCTCATCCGTGTTGAACCACGGATAACTTCGTTTGGGGAAGATTTCCAGCATGTGGTTAAGTGGTTTGTCCAGCATTTTAATCAAGCCATCAGACGAAAAAGAAGTCCGGAGCGCTATCCTTTTCTTTATTGGTATACTGAAACGCCAGTCGCCGCAGAAGAAATTACTCTTGATAAATGGTATGTTCAGCCTTCTGAACGAGTTGGTCAAGCTCGCGACAAAAAGCGCTGGCAGTTTCTTTATCCGTTTTTTGAGATTGATGCCAATCTTTTAACGCAAGGGGAAGATTTCCAGCATGTGGTTAAGTGGTTGCCAGGTTTCCCTGATATTGTCTTTGACCGCAAACGACAGCAATGGAGTTATCCGTACTTTAATATTGATACCAATATACTCACGCAAGGCGAGGATTTTCAGCATGTAACAAAGTGGTGGCAGCCTGCTTCTGAACCCAGATGGGATAAACCTAGAAGGCAATGGTATTTTCCAAATTTCTTTGGATATATTGAAGAGGAAGCACCAGAAGAGCCGAATGTTCCTGAATGGTATCAACAACAATTACCGAGATTTGACAAAAAGCGCTGGCAGTTTTTGCATCCCAGCTTTGAGATTGACAGCAATCTTTTAACGCAAGCTGAAAATATTACTCTTGATAAATGGTATCACCCAACAGGAGAACCTCTTTTTGAAATACCAAATAGAAATATTGCTTATCCGTCCTTATTCTTTGACCCTAATCCAGTAGTAGTTGCGGAAGTTACAGTTGATAGTTGGCATCCAGAAATTCAAAGACCTCTTAAAGGTAAAAAGCCTAATTACACTTTCACTTATCCTAGTTTTGTTACTGATCCTGGTTCAGCGATAGAAGTAACAATAACAGTTGATATGTGGGGACAGGCAATTAGTTGGCCGTTGCAAAAATTAGTTAGCAGTAGAGATGCGCTTTATACAACCTCAATCAGTCAACCTTTAATAACTGGTGGAAATAATCAATTGATGCTGGTTGGAGTCGGTACATGAGGATTGTTGGCGCAATGGTAGTGGGAGCAGGAGAAGGCGAAAAATGGTTAGATCAATGCCTAGAGCAGCTTCATGGATTATGCGATAAGGTCGTAATTTGCCAAAATAAAACTGATTTCAAAACTAAACGGATAATTTTTAAACATAAATTTCTAACCTATGAAGATAATCGGGAATGGGGAAAAGAACAATGGCGAATCAAACAAAACCTTCTTGAGCAGAGGATTGCGCCGCTCAAGCCTGATTGGATTGTGGCACTAGATGCAGACGAGTTCTTTGATAAAAGATTTACCAGAGCGAAAGCCGAGGAGCTGGCCTCAAAACCTTATGACGTTGCTTATTATTTTTGGTGTGTAGAATTGTGGGATAAAGAAAATCAGTATAACCCCGATTATTTGTTTGAGGATATAAGATTTTATAAGTTTTTACCGCAGACAGGATTAAATTTCAAAAATCAGCCAGTACACGGAGGAATTGCGCCTGAATATGCCTACAATTGGGGAACTCATACCGATTTAATTTTTAAGCATTATGGGCTTCTAAAATTAACGGATCGGCAAGCGAAGGTCGAACGCTATAGAAAATATGATCCAGAAGGGAAATATCTGCCGAAGACTTGGTATGAAGGATTACTTTCATCAAATTCTCTAAAACCTTTTGTGGAGGAGGAGTTTGTGAAAAATATCGCGCCAGTTAAATTTCGGCAAAAACCTATGCCATTTGCAAAACAATCAGAACAATCAAAAAAAGTTTGGAAGTTTCTTAACCCTCATGGGGTTTTGATCACTCTGGATAAGGAAAAACATTTTGAGGAAACGAGAAAACGGCGTGGTTTTCAGTTTTTGGGAGAGGAAACTCTTGGAGTTTTTGATCGAGAAGAAATACCGGTGGTAGAGAAGACAGAAGAAAAACCAAAACCGATGTCTTGGTCATGCGATCAATGCTCTTTGGTGGCTTATTCGGAAGTGGGGCTTAAAATTCACAAGAGCCGGATGCATAAATGACAAATGAAAAGTGGAGGAAGTATCAGGCTTGGTTGAATTATCCGGCTAGTTTAACTTCTAAAGATGAAAGTAGAAGGAAAGAAGCACGGGAATATATCAGTAAAGCCACGCAAGGTTTTGATAAAAATTGGGAGATTTTGGTTTTGGGGTGTGGAGATGGCTATGAAGTTAAAATGATTAAAGAGGCAGGTTTTAATAAAATCAAGGGCATTACTTTTGCTGATCAAGAATACCAAAATGCTAGGACAATGGGGTTGGAGGAAGAAGTCGTACAGGGAGATATTCACGAATTGCCCTTTGCAAATGAAATTTTTGACGCGGTAATTTCCAAAGAAACTTTAGAACATCTATTATCCCCTTTCATTGCTTTGTGTGAAATCAACCGGGTAATGAAAATTCACGCTAAATTTGTCCACTATATTCCCACTGGTTCGGATAAACAACGAGATTGGTATCATCTAAATTGTTTTCCAGAATATATCTGGATAGATTTAATGCATAAAACGGGTTTTGAGGTAAAAAAAGTTTTTTCTGACATAGCTCAACTCCGTTATGAAGGAAATAAATTGAAAAACAAAGATTCGATAAATGAAGCGGAACTTTATGATTTAGGATTGTATATGGCCAGAGTCAGACAATAAAATATGAGACTTTGTTACATTGCCAATCATCATAATTTTGGAGTTGATGACACAGAAGGTCATATCACTTATGGTTTTCGTCAGAGAGGCTGGGTAGTCATGGAAATCATGGAGGAAAATTATAGAGAAGCACAAAACATGGAAGTTGATTTGTTGTTGTTCCATCACTGGGATATTCCTGAACGATTGGAATTTATAAAAACTCACCCGGCTAAAAAAAAAGCCTTTTGGTATTTTGACAAAATTTATGGACAGAAAAGACCTCAACTTATTCAAGAAAATTTGAAAGTTATAGATTACGCCTTTATAGGAGATGGCAGTTATGCACAAAATAATCCTCATTCCAAATTTCACATTTTAAGGCAAGGAATAGGGGATAGATTGGTTGCACAAGGACTGGGTATAGCCAAACCAGGGGTCTATAAGGCCAAAATTGCGTTTGTGGGAGGCGTTTATAGCGCAGAACGAGAGAAATGGGCTACCGACCTAAAAATGCGCTATGGTGAGGATTTTCAAGTTTATCAAGGAGTATATAACCGGGATTTGTTTGATTTATGTACTACCGTGCCAATTATAATTGGCCCAAATTATCCGGTAGATAATCATTATTGGGGTAACCGGGCATATCTGATAACTGGCAGTGGGGGATTTTTGATCCATTATGCTTGCCAGGATTTACAAGAAGAATTTTCTGAATTGGTCTTTTATGAAAATATGGAGGATTTATATCAAGAGATTGACTATTATCTCTCGAACGAACAGAGACGAAAGGAAAAGCAAATTGAACAGTTTGGAAAGGCGAAACAATTATCAATGGCATTTCGAGTAAAACAGCTTTTGGGGATGTTATGAAAATCGGATTGGTAGCACGGGCAGATAATACGGGATTGGGGATGCTGTCTTGGGAGTTCTTTGAAAATTTAAGAGAATATATGGCTAAAGTAATTATTTATGATGGTGGGGCATTCCAGATTTTTCCTGAACGGTTTGACAATCCAGAGATTATAACTAAAGATCAAATCCCTGATGATTTTTTAGAAGGAATTGACCTGATTTTAGCCATTGAAACGCCTTATGATTGGAGTATTTTTGGCAGAGCTAAGACAAGAGGTATTAAAACGGTTTTGATTCCCATGTTTGAATGCAATCAAAAGCCGCTTGAGGCTTATCCTGATTTGATTGTTTGTCCTTCGCAAATTGATTTTGAATCTTTTTGGGGAGAATTAGCAAGATTAGAAATATTACCACTACCAGTAAATCGGAAACGAGTCTCATTTAAGTTAAGACAGAAAGCCAGAGTTTTTCTTCACAACGTAGGACACGGTGGATTGCATGGTCGAACAGGCACCGGAAAATTTTTGAAAGCCATCGAAATGGTAAAAACTAACGTAAGATTTTTAATCCATTCACAAATTAAAATTCCCAAAGTGAATGATGTCCGAGTAGAAATCAGAATCGGCAATCTAAAAAATTACTGGGATTTATGGCAGAGAGGCGATGTATATGTATTTCCTACCAATCAAGAGATGATCTCCATGCCAGTACAAGAAGCACTGGCCGCCGGAATGCCGGTTTTGATGCCGAAATTTAGTATTTATGATTTTCCTGATAATTGGATAATTTCTTCAAAAAATAAGTTTCGAGCAAAAATAATAGACCGTTTTATGAATTTTTTTGAAATTGAACCCCGAGCCATAGCGGAAAAAATTGACGAATGGGCGAATCGGGATATAACTGGGGCTTCAAAGATTGCTGACAAGCTGGCTAGCACTCTGGACTGGAGAGTGCTAAAATCTGAATGGATTGAATTATTAAAGTCAATTTTGTGAAAATTGATAAACATAACAATTCTAAATACTATGGAAAAAAAATGTAAGCATCAATGGGAAGTAGCTGTTTGGGAGTATAAACGAATGAATGGAGCCGTAGTGCCTACTCATACGGTAGCGAATACTTTGTACTGCAAATTGTGTTTGGCGATTAAACAGCTAAGCGAAGAGCATTACAAGAAAAGTCGTATATGAAAAACCCAATTTTTGAACAAAGTTTTTGGCAAATAAGACTAGCCGAAGCGCAAAAGATCGGACTTTTAGAACATGCCATTGGGCAAGGATTTGATTTCAAAAAGATTGATGTTCTTCATCAGGAAATTGTCCAAAAACAGATCAAACCAGAAGAAACGATATTGGATATTGGATGCGGTTATGGTCGTATCGTAAATTGGTTTTCTGATAAACAATATACTGGTATTGATTTTGTACCTAGTTTTATCCGGCTAGCTCAAAAAATTCATCCCGCTAAGTATTTTATCTTGGGAGATATGCGAAACTTGTCAGAAATTTTTAAGGATACTCAATTTGATTGGGGTTTGCTTATTTCCATAAAAGAAATGATTAGAAGAGACATCGGTAGGGACGAATGGCAAAAAATCGAAAATGGACTTTTGCGAGTCTGTAAAAAACTTTTAATTCTTGAATATGGAAACAGCCGCGAGGAAGAAATAAAAAAATATGAGATCGTATCGCACGATCAACAAGTGCAGAGTTTGTCGCTCTAAGCGATTAGAATCAATTTGGAATCTGGGTAACTTTTATATCTCGACTTTTGTTAAAAAGCCTGGACAAAATATTGGTCGCACGCCACTTGAACTTGTTAAATGCCAAAATTGCACTTTGATGCAATTAAGACATACTGCTCCGCAGGAACTTTTGTATAAGCGGATTTATTGGTATAAGTCGGGAAATAACCCAATTATCGTTAGAACTTTGAAAGAGATTGCAACGGAAGCCATAAAAATTGCTAAACCCAAAGATGGTGATGTTTTTTTGGACATCGGCGCAAATGATGGAACGCTTTTGAAATTTGTGCCTAAAGATTACTTTCGAATTGCTTGTGAACCTGCGAAAAACTTTCATAAAGAATTGGAAGACTTGAATCTTGATTTTTACATTTTTGATTTTTGGAAAGCGACATATCTCAAAAATGTGTCTAAAGCCAAGATTATCACAGCAATTGGTATGTTTTATGATATGGATGATCCACTTAAATTTCTGAAAGATTGCGTTGCGGTATTGGATAAGGATGGAATTTTTGTAACCCAAATGGAAATGATGGAAACGATGGTAAAAAATAATGAATTCAGCAATATTTGCCATGAACATTTAGAATACTATTCTTTGCAGTCCTTAAAATACTTGTTTGAAAAATCGGGTTTGGAGATTTTCAAAGTCGAAGTCAAAAAAAATTCAATTGATGGAGAGAGCTACCGGTTTTATGCTAGACATTATCAAAAAGGAAGTATTATTTTGCCTTATCGAAAAATGGATTTGGAAAATTTCAAAAGAAAGGTTGAATTGAACAGAAAACAGACTGTAAATTTTATTCTTACAGAAAGAGCGAGAAATAAAAAAATTTATAGTTATGCTGCCTCGACTAGGGGAAATACGATTTTGCAATATTATCAATTGAATTATCCTTATCTTTCTGGAGCGGCAGATATTAACTCTCGAAAATGGGGAAAATATACTGTAGGGACATGGATACCGATTATGTCTGAAAAAAAGGCCAGAGAAAAGGCTGATTACTTTTTGGTATTGCCTTGGGGATATATCAAGGCTTTCATTAAAAAAGAAAAAGGCTGGCTCAAAAAGGGAGGTAAGTTTATAATTTGTATTCCTCAATTTAAGGTGATTGGCAAATAAATGTTTGGCAAAAAAACAAAACGCTACAATCTCGAACAAATTTTGGAATATCCAGTGGAATTGAGTAAGGAACTTCTAAAAAAAATGATTGCCGAAACAGAACTTACGGCTA
>Ga0247727_10003175_pt1 | contig 36713 bp, 37 predicted proteins | sample WisWelCaveWW1625_FD_202498 | JGI IMG/M metagenome (GOLD analysis project Ga0247727, IMG submission 202498) | Biofilm microbial communities from Wishing Well Cave, Virginia, United States - WW16-25 | ecosystem: Environmental > Aquatic > Deep subsurface > Groundwater > Cave microbial mat | place...
GCCGAAAATATCATGTGCGCATCTTTTTTTAACCCCGATCCAAAATTTGTTTGACAGAAAGGTGAACGTCAATATACTCGAAAAGAATTTTTCCTCAAAAAAAGTTCTTTTTCGGACGGACACTAGCGATGATTCTCCGAAGCCGAATAACGATAAGAAACCGGATGATGAACAGTACGTCCGCGAGACAGCCATTGAAGCCCTCGCCAAATATTGGCCCACATATCCCGACACGTTGCCGCTGTTGCGTGAACGGGCGGAGAATGATCCCACCCCGTGGCTGCGGGAGAGAGCGAAGGAGTTGGTGGAGCAGTTATCGAAGAAAAAGTAGCAGGTAGGATTGCGTAGCATCCAAGCAATCACGCAGCAGTTGTTGGTTGCTGCGAAGCATCTGAAGACTGAGAAGCCGTAGCAATGCGCTGATGGACAAATTCGAAGACATTCTTTGCCTTTTGCAAGGTCTCTTCTGCTTGTTCTTTGTTTGGCATTCCCTCTGGGAGCGAGCCGGTAGGAGCTTCAGGATAACGAGTTGGCTGATAAAAAATATCAAGCGCCATACAATCGTCCACAAGCTGCGAAAAAGCTTGATCAATCTTCACACAACGCTTGCAAAGTTCTTCAAGAATATGGATGAAAGGAATGTTTTCGTTGTGGTGACGTAAAAACGCTTTCAGGGATTTCTCCACCGCTTGCTGCGAATGAAAGCAAACCATGTTAAAAATTGCTTCGCGAAGCAAAATCTCGGCGGAACGAATATCATCATTAACAAACTTCAGCCATTGTTCCGCTGCGCTCATAAAGCACCTTACCCTTTCCTAAAATTTCGTCAACCATAAAATAATGCTTTTCTTTTATTCTCGTCTCAAATTCTAGTGGCCGATAAACAAAAACGTCGGTCGCCAATTCTGAACGGATTAGCCTTTTTATTTCAAAAAGCCGATCAAAATAATTCAATTGAGTCTCTTTGATAATCGCCAAATCAATATCACTCCACTCGTGCACTTCGCCGGTGGTTAATGAGCCGAAAAGAATGACCTTCTCCGGCTGATATTGGTTGATGATGATCGGCAGGATGCGCGCCAGCTCGGTTTCGAGATCTGCCTTGCGGGCCAGCGCTTCGGAAGTGTTGTATTGCTTTTTCATTTCAAACTCCGGAACAGTGCCTCAATAAATTAGCGAAACGTTTTGGCGAAAGCAAGCCCAAAATCGGATGCAGCAATTTTTCGGTTTGGACAAAGCAACTTACGTCAGGAGCGAGTAGCAGCATGGACTCGATCCGAAGATTATTTTATTCTTAACACTTGCTTTTTTCACAAGAAATTCATAAGTTGCCATATCAAAATAAGGAAACGAAAAATGATAACCATTGTCATTCAAGCCGAAGAAGATTTGGCGACGGCATTGCAACAAGTTGCCGACCAAAACGCAACAACCGTTGATGCAGTCGCAAAAGAGGCGCTGAGAAATTACCTCCGCGTTCACCATACTCGATCACGCACCTACTCTTTTATCGGCATTGGCCACAGCGGAAAAGGCAATCTTTCTACACAGGCCGAAGAGATTCTGCAAAACGCCACTGATCGGCGCGAAGGGTGGAGTCTACAGAAATGACGGCACTACTCGATACAGGCTTCTTGTTGGCAGTTCTGGATGCCGATGATGACCTACATGATATTTGCGTATTGGCCCTCACAGAAGAACGAGCACCTGCATTGCCAGACATGGTGATACCAGAATTAGCTTACTTGGTTTTGCGTGAATTGGGATATCCCGCTTTAATCAAGTTTCTTGAGTCTGTCGTAAAAGGCGAATTGATGCTCGAAAGGGCAACGATTCAAGATTTGGCTCGTACCGCGGAAGTTTTGGAGAAGTATGCTGATAGCAAGATAGATTTTGTCGATTGTGCCATCGTGGCGATGGCCGAAAGGCTCAACATTAAACGAATCATGACTGTCGATCAACGCGATTTTCGACTGTTTCGCCCCAAACATTGCCCTGCCTTCGAGATTATTCCATAAATTGGCTTATCAAACATTATCAGCACTTTTCATGTCTCTCAGCCATTGTCCACTGCGCTCATAAAGCACCTTCCCCTTCCTAAAATTTCGCCAACCACGAAATATCCCGCAAAATTCCCTTGCGCTTTTGCTGCGGTTTTGCTATTATGTGCCTTCGATATTGGTGAAGTCGGACTGGCGCAAGCCGATTTTTAGTTTTGCTTGCAAACCATCACGCGCCAGTCCGACTTCGCTCCAGAACGCGAGGCAAGCACAATGAAAAATCGCGGCAGCGGGGTTTTGCTGCACATCACCTCCTTGCCCTCGGCTTATGGCATCGGCGATCTCGGGCCGGAGGCGTATCGGTTTGCGAATTTTCTCACCGAGGCGCAGCAATGCTTTTGGCAATTTCTGCCGCTGAATCCGACTCAAAGCGTTCTGGGCCATTCTCCCTATAGCAGCCACTCTGCTTTTGCGGGAAACCCTCTGCTCATCAGTCCCGAGCTTTTGGAGCAGGAAGGGTTTCTCCGCGCCGCCGATTTGTCGCGCGCGCCCTCTTTTCGCGATGGTCACCTTGATTTTTCCGCCGTCATTGACTACAAAAAAAAGCTGCTGGCAGCGGCTTACCAGCATTGCAAAAGCCGGCTGGCCAAAGACCACGAGTTCGAGCATTTTTGCCGCGAGAACACGCACTGGTTGGAAGATTACGCGCTGTTTGCGGTGTTGAAAGAACATTTCCACGAGGCCGGCTGGGATAGTTGGCCGGTGGCGTTGCGCGACCGCGATCCGCAAGCGTTGCGCGAGGCGGAAAAACATTTTCGCGATAAAATCCTGCCGAAAAAATTCGTGCAATATCTGTTTTACCGGCAATGGTTCGCGCTCAAAAATTATTGCAAGAACCAAAATCTGCAGCTCATCGGCGATTTGCCGATCTACGTCAGCTTCGACAGCGTCGAGGTTTGGGCCAATCCCGAGCTTTTCAACCTCGACGGGGAGAAACGACCGGTTGCTGTTGCGGGGGTGCCGCCGGATTATTTCAGCGCGACCGGCCAGCTTTGGGGCAATCCGGTTTTTAATTGGGAGAAGCTGCGCGAGACGCGATACGTCTGGTGGGCGAAACGCTTAGAGCATAATCTCAAGCTCTGCGACATCATCCGGCTCGATCACTTCCGCGGCTTCGTGGCGTACTGGGAGGTACCGGCCGGAGAGGCGACGGCGATCAACGGCAAATGGGTGGAAGCGCCGGTGGAGGATTTCTTCAAAACCATGTTCCGCCATTTCCCCGGCTTGAATATCATTGCGGAAGACCTTGGGGAAATTACGCCGGACGTGCGGGAATGGATTCACCGTTTTGGCTTACCGGGAATGCGCGTGCTGATGTTCGCGTTCGACGACGATCTGGCGACGAACGTTCATGCGCCGCACAACTATCCGGAAAATTGCGTCGTCTACACCGGCACGCACGACAACAATACGGTGCGGGGGTGGTTCAAAAACGAGGCCGGCGTCGAAACCCGGCAGAAACTTTTTCAATACCTCGGACGTGAGATTACCGAGCCAACAGTGCATTGGGAGTTCATCCGGCTGGCGATGTCGTCGGTTGCCAAAATCGTCATCATCCCCATGCAGGATTTGCTGGGGCTGGGCGAAAAAGCCAGAATGAATTTTCCCGGCAAGCCGGAGGGAAATTGGGGGTGGCGGTTGCGCGCCGGGCAAGTGACGCCGGCGCTCGCCAGAAAGCTCGCGGACATGACAAGAAGTTATGGAAGAGTGTGATGTGTCACCGACAGAATAGACAAACGCAGACAGACGCAAATTTAATTATTGATGTTTGCAAAAGCAAAGGGAAATGTCATTCCGGAGGAAGTCTTTTTAAATTCAAGATCGCTTGTTGGAAACAAAAAAGATTCCTCCGGAATGACAGCCTTTTTGTTTTGGCAAAGCTCGCCAGATGGAGCGCCGCTCTGATTATGCTATCCGCCTGTGCTCGCGAGGGCTTCCCGCCGGGCGGACCGGAAGATCGAACTCCACCGCAACTTGTTGAGGCTGCACCGGCTAAAAATGCTACGCGGGTGCCGCTTTCGGCGAATCTTGAATTTACGTTTAGCGAAAAAATCGATCACGCCAGTTTCGAGCAGGCGCTTTTTATTTCACCCGCGCCGGCGCAGGATGAGGATAAGAAGCTGCGTTTTCGCTGGCGCGGTCTGCGCGTGGAGGTGGTTTTTCCGGATTCGCTGCGCCGGGAGCGCACTTACGTCGTGACGCTCGGCACGGACGTGCGCGACTTGCGCAACAATCGTTTGGCGAGCGCGTACTCGCTGGCCTTCAGCACCGGAGATAGCATCGATACCGGTGAGATTCACGGCAAAATTTTTCATGAGAAGCCGGCGGGCATTTTGATTTTGGCTTATTTGTTGGAAACAGAGGGTGATTCTGCGCAGGCGGAGCCCGTACGGGCGGAGCCGAATCCCTCGCGCGATCGCGCGGAATATTTCACCCAGGCCGGCACGCCGGGCGATTTCGTGTTGCCTTATCTCAGCGATGGCCGCTACCGCATTTTTGCGCTCGAAGACCGCAACGGCGACCGCCTTTACACTCGCGGCGAGGAGGCGATTGGCGTGCCGCCGCGTGATGTCGTGCTGTCGCCGTCGCAACGCAGCATTCGCGATCTGAATTTCCGGCTCGCAACGGAAGACACGCTGCGCCCAACGTTGAGCGCGGTAACGGCGGTCGATCAAACTCATCTCGAGTTGCGCTTCGACGAGCGCGTGATGCCCGGTGATTCGCTTTGGCAGGGAAAGCTACGGGTGGCGAGCGCGGCGGGAGAGTCGCTGCAGGTTTTGGGCGCGGCGCCGCATCCGCTCGATCTGCAGCAGGTTCACGTGTTCACGCAACCACAGCAGGCCGTGAGTTTCAAAATTTTTTTAGAGCAAATAGTGGATGCAGCCGGCAATCCGCTCGATTCACTTTCGCGCCAAATGGAGTTCACTGGCAGCGCGAAACCAGACACGGCGCGGCCGCGATTGGTGAAAATCACGCCAGCAGATAGCAGCCGCAATGTGCATATCACTTCCACGGTGGAAATGATCTTTTCCGAGATGATGGAAAACGGATTTGCGCTCATTAATAATATTCCCAAGAAAACCGCGACTGCTGCGTGGCCGTTACAAGTGCAGAACGCGAGCGGCGATTCCGTGCCGGGCAAAGGCGAGTGGCTAAATCCATTTCAATTTCGTTTCCAGCCGGACACACTTTGGCAAAGCCGGACGCAGTACGTGGTGACGATTCTGGCGGATTCGACGTTTGACGCGAGCGGCAAGGCGCTTTTTGATACGACGGGGAAAATAACTTTTTGGACGCTGAATGCGGACACGCTAACGGCTATTAGTGGAAAGATCACGGATTCGCAGCCGGATGCAACCGGAACCGTGCATCTTACTCTGCGGCAGGTTGGCGCAAGCGCGAGTGGGGCGGGCGCGGCACCGAGAGCGTCAACAAGTTCGGGGCCGGCGTACACGACGGTTTTGCCGGCTACGCCCGCCGGAGAGCCGGGGGCTTATCGGTTCGAGCATATTTTGCCGGGGCTTTATCAGCTTGGGGGATTCCGCGACGCGAACCGGAATGGCCGTTACGACTTTGGCGCCGCTTTTCCTTTTTTGCCGGCGGAGCGTTTCGTGGTTTGGCCGGATACCATCAAGGCGCGGTCGCGGTGGCCGAACGAAGGGAATGATTTTGTCATCCCGTAAGCCAACTTCAAAAATCTTCACACTAGTTGCGCGCCGATCTGACGGCAACGGCCATTCTGGTTGATATACGCGCCTTCGGCGCGGAGATCGTACTAACTAAATTTTCAAGAAAGGAATTGAAAATGTTGAAAGAAACGAGCATCGTTCAAGAGTGGCTGGCCGAGAGCGAGCAAAAGGGTGAGCAAAAGGGCGAGCGGAAGGGCGAACGAAAGGGCTTAAAAAAAGGCAAGCTTTCTCTTCTTGAAGTCATTCTTGCCCAAAAGCTTGGCGCTCTTTCTCCCGAGCTGATGAGAAAATTGCAGAAACTCAACGACGCGCAGTTGAATCGCCTGGGTCTGGCGTTGCACCGCATCAACAGCCGGAAAGCATTGCAAGCCTGGTTGCAGAATGGCGCTTCCGGCAATGGCAACAAGTAATGCGTTGGGCTTTGCAATAACAAAACCGTTATTGCCGCCTCCGGATGGTTTATACAATCCGATAAATGAAAAATCTTATTTACGCTATTTATTTTTCAGCAATCTGTGGGTTTTGTGTGTATGTTAAAGAATGTTTACAATATTAGTTTGAGTATCAACCGGAAACATTGTCTCACCTTAAGACATTTTATTTCGCTTTTGCCAACCTGAAGCGTTTGTCCCCGTCTGAAAATCGCGTTAAACCCAAATTTATGAAGCGTCTAATTTTGCGGAAAAACCGCCGAGGTGGTATGCAGTTTGCAAATTGAAACTGCGTTTATAATTAACCTTTGTGCGGATCGTTTAAATCCGGCTTTCTTATAAGGAAGATTAAGGAAGATCGGAGTCGGTTGGCGAATTCGCGCATTACGAATCCACAGGGGTTGTTCACGCAACTTTGAGACGCATCAGATGGACGCCAAAAGACTTTCCTACCTTGTTCCGAGGATCGTGCAAGGGGGATACTCCCAAGGGGAGCTCGTCGAATTCATTAATCTGGTTCAGAAAATCTCCCTCAGCTATCTGAAGTACCAGGAAGTGATCGGCAAACACATTCGCTGGGAACGCCGCGGCAAAAGCGGCGAGCTCGAAGACATGGCAATCGATTGTGTGGCCGGTTTGTTCATGCGCAACGACGCGAACGAGTTCGTGCAATTGCGCCGGTATTTCGGGCCGTATTTGGACGGGCGCAGCGAGCTGAACGACGTCGAGCTGTTGATCATGCTCCGCCGGTTGGTCATTAAAAAGACCAAGCAGGAGTTGTCCCGCATTTTCAAGGAGCGGGATCCGGAGGGAGCGAAAATCATTCGCAATATTCGGGTAGCGGTGAAAAACGCCAGGGATTTGGGGATTTTCCGCGAGATGGGGCGCGAGTATATTTTCCTGCGCCACGGCGCCGGCTCGCGCATCGCCGTACACGCCGAGGCCGCGAAAAAGAAAATCAACGCGGCGAAGGTGCCGGCTTTCCTGAAAGAGTCATCTCAGCCCGAGCCGGTGACTGCCGTGCAGGCGATCAAGGCCAACGAGCTGACGGACGACGAGTTGTTTTACCTGCGCAAAAGCAAGCCCAGCATTCCGGAAAAAACCCTCAAAAATCATTATCTGGATCTCTACACGGCCAAAGATCACGTTTCTACGACCATACGCAAAATGCTCTCGGTGGTGAAAACCGACGAGCGCTTTCAAAATTTCCTGCCGACGGACGTCGTGGCCCGCCTGATTCGCCACACCAATCTCGAGATGGTGCGCACGCGGCTAATCGCCCAAATTGAAGACGTGTCACCGCTCGACTACGTGCGGTTGAAAGAAATCGAACGCGCCAAAAAGCGAGTCCTCCATCGCGTCCGGCAGAAAATCCACAGCCAATACGTTGCCAGCGGCAAGGTCTCCACCGAAAAAGGGGAAATCTATTTCAAGACGCTGGCCGACGTGCTCGAAGACATTACCCACAGCAAAAAGATCGAGTCCTACTTTCGGCACCTGCGCAAATATTTTCCGGATTTGACTCAACGCCGGTATCGTGAAGAAGAGCGGACGATTTTTGAGTATCTCGGGAAATTGACCAAAAAATGGTTCCGCGAGCTGCTCAAAGACCTGCTCTGAAATTACGAAAACGTTTCAGCCCTCTTTCAAAAAAGTGCAAGGGAAAAGTGGGATGAATTTCCGTGAAATCTAGGGATTGCCGGTACGTATTAGGTGATTTTAAAAGGCTTCCTTAGCTGACAGACCGCTATCGAGGTCGGCACGCTTCACTCTCCGCGCTGCTGCCAAGAATCGGTTGGGCGCGGGCCGGAGAAAGCGGCCATCGGGGGCGAGCCTGCTGAGCCGCAGGTTTGCGGGCGTTGTCCAAACTCGTTAAGGATTATTTTGTTATGGCCATTGCGAGCGTTTCTCAGCGAAGCAATCTTTGAAAAACCAGGAGATTGCTTCGGCAAAAAGCGCCTCGCAATGACTGTAATTTGATCTCTAAACGAGTATAAAGACATCGTCGCGTGCGGGAGTGGTCTATCGGTGATATGGAAAATCGCCGCAATCCCTAACTTTTCACGACATTAGCATGAAAAACAACCTGTCGCGCTTTCGGAGAGATGAGGTGCATTACTGGGAGGTAATAGAAGAGCGCTGCCCGGATGGTGGGCTGTTGGAATACATCCTGCTTTCGGCGCACCACGACCGTAAGTTGTTCGAGCAGTTTCAAGAGCACTTTTTGGTCTGCGATAATTGCCAACGGCGCATTCGCCTGATCGAGCTGTATTACGTCATTCTCGACCGTGAAATTCGGCAGGAGGTTTCTCCCGCCGTGGTCGACATGGCGCAAAAACTCGTTGAGACCGAACAGGCTTGACCCGGCGGGCAGCCGATCAAACCAACCGTTGGCGCTGTGCGTTTGTGTGAGGTGCGGTGAAGACTACATTTGCCGGACTGCGTCCGTAGGACGGTGAGGAGATTTGTTGGCGCCGTTTGCACGCGACCAGCGTGGAGCAATGTGGTCGTTCCTCCATTTTCCAGCTTTACGGAAGCCGGTTTAGTGAAGCCGTCGCTGAATATATTTATTTCGAGTTAGTTTGTCATGTCATTGCGAGCGTTTCTCAGCGAAGCAATCTTTTAAAAAACCAGGAGATTGCTTCGGCAAAAAGCGCCTCGCAATGACTGCAATTGTAACCCTAAACGAGTATATTTTTGCAGAATATTTGGCGGCGGCAGCACTGGCCGTTTCCGTACCCGCCGGATCTGAAAGCCGAAAACAGCGCTTTTTAGGTCCGTTACCTCCCATTTTTTAGCCAGGATTAACTTGAGCCAAATCAAGCTATAATCCGCCTGGCGCGCCCTTCTTTTTCCTTGAAAAAAACCTTGACTGGCGGTGAGATTTCCTGTATATTGGTTTGATCAGGAGGCGGGATATTAAAATTTGCCATTTCGTGTTTTTCGAATTTGGAAAGTAACCGTCCGGACGCTTCGTGATTTGAGCAAGCTTGTTGTATCAAAGATACTTCATTCTCGCACAATAGCGTCCGGACGGTGAATCGTCACATCTGCCAAAATTTGAAGGCACAAAATGTGCAACTTGTTTTATCTCACCTCCTAAATTTTTTGTACTAACAGGAAACGACAAATTTGCGGCGAACTCATGGACAATCCTACTATTCTTGTTGCAGACGGCGACCCGAAGAACCTGCAGATTCTTCGCGAAAGCCTCGAGGCCTCCGGCTTTGAAGTGATCGTCGCGTCGGACGGCCTGCAAGCCTGGCAAAAAATTTCTTCCGACGTTCCGGATCTCATTCTCTCGGAAGTCAATCTCCCCAAGCTCGACGGCTTTCAACTGCTCGAAAAATTGAAAGCCGATCCGGTCACCTCGTCGATTCCGTTGATGTTTTTGACGAATCGCCGCGAGCTGCAGGATCGCGTGCGCAGCTTGCGCGGCGGCGTCAAAGATTACATGATCAAGCCGCTGCACGTCAAGGAAGTGATCGCGCGCGTGCGCATGATCCTGCGCCGCATGGAGCGCATCCGCGAGGAAGAAATCGAATCCAACCGCAAGCTCGCCGGCCGGCTGGAGGAGTTCAGCGTCATCGATCTCATCGAAAATTTCGGCATGGAGCGCAAGACCGGCATCTTGACGCTGTACAACGCCAACAACCGCAGCGGCGAAATTTATTTTCGCGACGGCGCCGTGATCAACGCCTCGCTCGGCAATTTGCGCGCCGAAAAAGCCGTCTACCAGATGCTGCCCTGGAAGCGCGGCCATTTCACCATGACGTTCAAGGAGATCAACGTGGCGGACGAGATCGCCGTGAGCAACCTCGGCTTGCTGCTGCAGGGCTTCAAGCGTATGGAAGAGCGCGAGCGGATGTTCAAGATGCTGCCCTCGCCGGAAACCACGTTCGTCACCACTGAGACGTTTCGCAACATCATTCAGAAGCGCGAGCTGACCACCGACGTGGCGAAATTCATCGCGCTGGTCGACGGCAAGCGCGACATTTTGCAGATCATCGACGAGAGCACGTACGACGACATCAAAACGCTCGAGCGGTTGGTGAAGCTGTATCAGCAGGGTTTCATCAAGCCGAGCAAAACGGCGATGGCCGGCGACGAAGAGCTTGGCGACATGGTTACCTCGATTGCCGAACCCAAAATCATGGAACAGTTCGGTCTCGGCAGCCCTCGCGAGCCGCGGCCGGTCGCCCGGCAAACGCCGCCCAGAGAAACGCCGCCGCCCGTGCGCCCCACACCCACGCCGCCAACTCCACCACCGGCATTGCGGCCCCAGACTTTGCGCGCTCCGGATTCGACCCCGTTTGCACCCTCCGAGAGCAAGCCCAAGACGGATTTCCCCAAGCCCTCGCGCGAGCCGGCTAAAAGCCTCGAGCCGCCGGCCGCGAAATTTCCGCCACCGCCGGAGGTGTTTGATGATGAAGCCGGCGAGATCGGCGAAGCGCCCATTTATCTCGAGCCTTTCGGCGAAGATGCGCCACCGGAAGAGCCGGCCCCCAGTCTCCCTGCCAAATCCCGCGACGTGCCGGACAAAACTGGATATCGTCCGCCGGTGCAAATCGATCTCACCGCGAAAAACGGCGATACCTTCGATGAAGAAATGCCGGAGCCGGAGCGGTTGCCGATAGATTTGAGCGCGTTAATGCAAAGACCCACCGCGCCGCCGCCCGTGACAATCGACAAGCTGGCAGAATCGACGCCACCTGCAAGTCCGATTCCGAAGGTCGAGGCGAAGATCGACAAAACCGAGCCAGCACCGCCAACTTTAAAACCGGTGGATAAAAAATCAGTCACGACCACGCCGCCTGCGCCGCCATCGGTACTGGAAATCATCGACGAATTGATTCCACCTTCCGCAAGCGAGATGGCTGCGGAAAGCGAGATCTATGACAAACCGGCCGCTGCGCCATTCTTCGGTGCAACGCCAAAAGAAGTGGAACACGAAGCGTTGCCCGAGCCGGTGCGCGAAATTCCGGAGTCAAAGACTGCGCCTTTGCCGGAAGCGAAAACCGAAGTGATCGAAATTGTGCCGCCAGCGCCGGAAGTTGTCGCGCCGAGCGAACCGGTCGCGTCGCCTCCGCTAGTTGAACCGCCGGTGATTGCACAAGAGCCAATCGCGCCGGTTGCGTCTTCGCCAATTATGCCGCCGATGGACATTCCGTCGGGTTGGCCGGAGACGCCAGCGACGAGCGCACCATCTGTGGTGACACCGCAAGTTTTTGTGCCTTCGCCGCTGCCGAGTGAGCCGGTCGCTCCGCCTGCTCCAGAGCCGCCAACGAGCGCGCCGCCGATTGTCACGCCGCAAGCTTTCGTATCCGCGCCGGTGCCGAGCGAGCCAATTGCTCCCACGCCACCAAAAGTTGAACCACAATTTATTGCGCTTGCACCGGTGGCGCCGCCAACACCAGCGCCTGTCGCCAAACCCGTATCAGGCGAAGTGATTACCGCCTGTCTCAAGCAGTTGCTCAACAGCCGTCCGGTCTCGCGGCCCAAACTGGTGATCATCGGCCGCGAAGGCGCGCAAGTTTCGCCGATGGTGCGGCATCTGCTCGGCGCCGAATCCAGCTTGCGCAAAATGGAAAGCGCCGTGTTTCAATATCTCGAAATCGGCGAGCGGAAGCTGGAGACGCAGCCGTTCGAGATCATCGGCATTTCCATGGAAAAACAGTTCTCGCGCTTGTTGGACGCGGCCGGCGCGGATTTAATCGGCTGCATCGTCGTCGTCGAAGCGCACCGCAAAGAAGGGCTCGAGTATTTGAGCTATTTGCTCAACATGCTCAAAACCGTTTACCGCCGGCCCCTCGGCATCGCCGTCATCAAATCCGCCGAGCAGAAAAACATGGCCACCGAAACGCTGCGCGATCTGCTGAACCTCGCGCCGGCGGATTTCGTGCAAGAATGCCCGACCACCGACCGCGCCGCAGTTACCGAGTTTTTGAAGGGCTTCACGAGCGAAGGCAATTTGCAGCGGTGGGCGCCGGCGGCGGGAAAGGATGAAGGCAGATAAACACATGTTAGCCGCGGGCGATTTTACTACGTCACAAAAAGTTATAATTAGGAGGATTGAGTCATGGAAATTATTCTTCCAGAAGAATGTGCTAAATTACCTGAAGGAATTAAAAGCAGGTTGAGAAAGGTTCTATACGAGTTTTCGAAAATTAAGTGGTTTACAGGTACGAGAACTTTTCGAGAGACAGATAAACGCGCAGAAATACTGGTCAGAACTTACCTAAGTCGCTTGTTAGGAAATGAGAAAAAGGCTTCAAAATTCGAGATCGAATGGATTGAAGGAGATTGGGCACTTGCGGATAGTTTAGAAAGAAAACGAGAGATGATGTACTTTAATTTGTGGAACGAGGCTGGGGCAGCCACCTATAGAATAGCGGCAGAAAATAATAGAGAAGCGGCTTACAATGCTATCTGGAAAAAGTTGGGAAGTGTTGTTCCGTTTCCCAATAATTCAAATAGGGATAACTATATGGATGCTTACGATGGGTTATTAGCAATGTCAAACTATGCCGCTAGTATTGTTGTTGAAGATATTGTTAAAAGCCCCAATTTAAATGAGCCTTTAGTTGAACTCTATCTTATGGGATTATGGCCTCGAGGAATCGTTTCCAATAAATTCATTTTGTTTGCACCAGTGAAGTCATGGGACATCAAAGAAAGAGGTATTAAAAAAGAAGATAAAGAAAATGTATATGAAAAGTACAAAGAGATACCCGACAATATTTTTCATCAGACCATCGACAAAGTTATAAAAAAAAGAAGAAAATTGTCAGAGGGACAGTTTAAAGCAATCCTAAAGTGTCAAGAAACATTCTTAAACACCGGAGGATTAGGATCAGCTCCAGCCGATTTTCGGGCCTGTAATCTTGCTGGCTATTGTTTTCCAAACCTAAATCTTTCCTTTGCTAATTTTTATAATTCAGACTTAAGTGGCTCTTTTATTCAAGAATCCAAGTGTATTAGAGCAAATTTCGAACGAGTATCCTTTTTTGGTGCAGAAATGCGCGGCGTAGATATGACTTCTGCAAACTTTAATCGTGCCGACCTAAGTAATTCAACATTAAGCAGAGTGACTTTTAATGGCAGTGAGTTCATTGGTACATGCTTTAGGCAATGCTTACTTCGAAACACTTCTTTTATTAATTGTGACTTATCTAATGCTACAGGGCTAGATGAGGTGGTTGTTGAGGGGGCCATGTACTTAGATATTGGAACACTTCGAAATTCTAAAGGTCGAATACCAATGGAATTTCTCAAAAATTCCAATATTTCAGATGATGTCATTGAGGGTGTACGAAGGGAGGTAGCCAAAGCTGAAGGTCATACAGTCTTCATTTCATATAAACATGAATCTGTTGAACATAAAGAATGGGTAAAATCTTTAGCCAACAGACTTTTAGAGAATGGTGTTTTGGCTTTCTTGGATCAGTGGGAAGTTGACCCCGGTGATAACTTAACTCATTATATGGAACAGGGTATTAAGAACTCTAAATACGCTATATTTGTAAGCTCTAAGCAAGCGGTTTCTAGTGTAAACAAAAGATCAGGGATGATCAGTTATGAAGCTGAAATATTAGAGCGGCTTGGAATCATGGAAAAGATCAAGATAATACCTATACTGAGAGGAACTTATGAATTACCCAAAGTTTTTGAGGTAATGTTTTATTTAGATTTCAATTCAGATGATCAAAAGATTAGAGATGAACCATTTAACGAACTTGTGCATACAATTCTTGGCCATAGTGATCGTCCATTGATTGGCACTCCTATTGAGCCAGATCAGCCAGCGAAATGAGTCTGTCAACAGTTGTGGTCTTTTAACTTTAATATTGCCCAATAAACTATTTTGCTGCGTTCAGGCTTTGATAGAAGGAGTTTGCGAGAAATGGATAGAAAGTTTGAAAACAAAGGCTGATGGTGAATACAAAAATGAGTTAATACATTGACCTGTTATGATGTAAATATAGCGTTCTGTGATGAGTCGAAACTAACACGGCTAACCGCAGCGTTATTAGGCGCACGCCTCGGGAGATACTTATGCCGGCTTTATCCATGTTCTATGGTAGAATCGTACGAATGTACTTTTCGATGATAGACAGCATCATGTGCCTAATATTCACGTCGAATATGCTGATTCAAAAGCGGTGATCAACATCTATGAACCCTTATGTCGAGAGTGTCAAAGCGCTGGATGACTACCAACTGGCGTTGGAGTTTGAAATGATGAACGGCGAATTTTCGATATGAAGCCCTATTTGAGTCGTGGCATTTTTGTCCGGCTGCAAAATCGCGCCCTGTTTCAAGCTGCGCGGGTAGTGGCGGGTTCCGTAGAATGGCCTGGAGGCTTGGACCTGAGTTACGACACTTTGGGCGTCTCACAGACACAAGTAGACCGGATAGTTGCATCATTCGGATTTTGTGCTATATTTCGCGGAATTGTAGAGGTGAGACCATGATTCACAACGATCAAGAAATGGAAGTAACTCAAGAGCGGATAGCGTATTTTCAGCGCCTACTGGCTCAGTTGCGCGTCACGGCCAGACCAGATGAGTTTGCTGCGGTTACAAGCGGCTATCGCGCAGAAATTCAACGGATGCAAAAAGAGATTCTTGATTATCTCACACAACATGTGAGTGAATCTTTGTCACGCGAAGCTGCTTGATCGGAATGTCTAAAGATTGTGACGACATGAGCGATAGCGTTGCTTGGGTTCGAGACATGCGACGACAATGGAAGGCTTAGGATGGACAATTTCATCTTTAGCTTGTGTGAAAGGATAATAAGAAAATATGCCTTGCGTCAGTCGGTTTTACGGCATTGGCATTTACATGTACCATGAAATTCGAACGACTTGTCCGTATCAAATCCGTTGAAGTGCTGAAAGATTTTTGGGTGCGTTTAGAGTTTACCGATGGCACGCAACGGGATATTGATCTTGAGCCTTACTTGCACGGCCCGATTTTCGAGCCGATACGAAATAATCCAAATATGTTTCGTTCTGTCAAAGTTGATAAGCGCATGGGCACGATTGTTTGGGATAATCGCGCCGACATCGATCCGGACGTTCTTTATCACGGCTTAAAACCGGCGTGGATGGAAATGGAGCAAGAGCCGCAAGAGCCGGAACGCAAAGAGAAAGAACACAAAGTTATAGTTTAATACAAACAGAAATTCGTGGCATTTTTGTCCGGCTACAAAATCCCGCCCTGTTTCAAGCGGTGCGGGTAGTGGCGGGCTCCATAGAATGGCCTGGAGGCTTGGACCTGAGCTGCGACACTTTGGGCGTCTCACAGACACAAGCAGACCGGATAGTTGCATCATTCGGATTTTGTGCTATATTTTAATGTGTACTACTGTAATTGATCCGATTCATCGCTGCCCAAACGAGGGAGGAGAGATTAAGGCAAATGGCGCTTCCAAATTTCAATAACAAAGGAGAATTGCCCGACGGTGTTCATCAAGCGACGATAGAAGAAGTTATTTCTCGGTTCGGAACAGGGACTCCGCAACGCGAAGACGTAACAACAAGGCTGCAAAGAATCTATCAGCTTGCCAAGTCAACAGGCAAGTTGGAACGCCTTGTCATTTTCGGCAGCTATATTACAACAAAACTTAATCCCAAAGATGTTGACGTCGTTCTGGTTTTTTATGATGATTTCGATCTGACTGCTTGCGATGAAGAAACAAGAAAACTTTTTGATCACGGGAAAGCCGAGGATGAATTCGGTGCAAGTGTCTTTTGGATTCGCCCTTCGATGCTCATCCTTGAGACGTTGGATCAATTCATTGCGTATTGGCAAATCAAACGAGATCGCACGCTTCGTGGAATTGTAGAGGTGAGACCATGATTCACAACGATCAAGAAATGGAAGTAACTCAAGAGCGGATAGCGTATTTTCAGCGCTTACTGGCTCAATTGCGCGTCACGGCGAGACCAGATGAGTTTGCAGCGGTTACGAGCGGCTATCGCGCGGAAATTCAACGGATGCAAAAGGAGATTCTTGATTATCTCACACAGCATGTGAGTGAACCTTTGTCACGCGAAGATGCTTGATCGGAATGTGGAAAGATCGTGACGATATGAGCGATAGCGTGGCATGGGTTCGAGACATGCGACGACAATGGAAGGCTTAAGATGGGCAATTTCACCATTAGCTTGTATGAAGGGATAATAAGAAAATATGCCTTGCGTTAGCCGGTTTTACGGTATAGAACGACTGGTCCGCATCAAATCCGTTGAAGTGCTGAAAGATTTTTGGGTACGTTTAGAGTTTACTGATGGCACTCAACGGGATATTGATCTTGAGCCTTACTTGCACGGTCCGATTTTCGAACCGATACGAAATAATCCAATTATGTTTCGTTCGGTCAAAGTTGATAAGCGTATGGGTACGATTGTTTGGGATAATCGCGCCGATATCGATCCGGACGTTCTTTATCACGGCTTAAAACCGGCATGGATGGAAATGGAGCAAGAGTCACCAGAGCCAGAACGCGAAGAGAAAGAACACAAACTTGTGGTTTAATACAGACAGAAATTCGTGGCATTTTTGTCCGGCTGCAAAATCGCGCCCTGTTTCAAGCGGCGCGGGTTGTGGCAGGCTCCGTAGAATGGCCTGGAGGCTTGGACCTGAGAGCTACGACACTTTATATCTGGAGAGCCAACAATCGGACGCCATTGAGTCGCAAATGGCAGAAGCTTTGTGATGATTGTTCTGTAGGCGCGCCTCGGTCACGGCGTTTTTGAAGAGGAATTAACAAGCGAAGGCAATTTGCAGCGGCGTGGGAAAGGAAGAGGACAGATAATATATGCAGGAGCACAACATGTCATGAAATAAACCTTTCGTAATTTTATGGAGAAAATTACATGAACCTTATACCTTCTTACGCACTTGTACGTCATATACCAAGTAGTTATCCTGCTCTATATGAAAAAGTAGGCAAACATATATCCCTTCAACTTGCTCAGTCGCAGCATCAAGAGTATGTCGCTGCATTACGTGCAGCGGGGCTCCAAGTGACGTTTGTGGATGCCGATGTGAGATTGCCAGATTGTGTGTTCATTGAAGATCCGGCTGTGGTGTGGGGAACACATGCATTAATCGCAAGAATGCCACAAGATAGATCAGGTGAAGAAGATTTGGTTGAACGCGCACTAGCTATTACTCACACCATTAACTATCTTCCCTCTGGTGCTTTATTAGAAGGAGGTGATGTTTTTTATACTGAAAACTTCACGTTTGTAGGAGTTTCATCCCGAACAAACCAGCTAGGTGCGGAGGCAGTAAAGGACTTCATGTCAAAATTTAATCGACGTACTATTATTGTGCCGGTGACGAAGTGCTTGCACCTCGAAACAGGCACAACATATATTGGTAATGATACGATTTTAGTCGCACCTGGACTAATTGATATTGCATACTTTAAAGGACATAATATTTTGTTTACCGATGAAAACGAACTGAATGCCGCTAATTGCCTCCGTGTGCGTAACCATCTGCTCATTCCGGCCGGATATCCACGCACACAAGACACCCTTCTGAAATTCGCAGCGCAGTATAACCTTAAAGTTGTAATACTAAACATATCCGAATTTGAAAAAGGAGATGGCTCTTTAACTTGTCTTTCCCTTATTTGGTAGCTAATGTTTATGCAAAAAACGGAACCAGTAACATTCACAGAGTTGCTGTATAGCGTAGTCATTGGAACGGCCATCACTCGTATCGATAGCTTAGAATTGACGCAAGCTAATATACTTCTTCTTGTTGCTCTTTTGATTATTTTTGATGATTACTTCCTATATCATCATGCAGTAACAGACGTAGAACATACGAGCAAAAATGCAATTGGATTGTTTTGGTTGGACATGGTAGTACTTCTTATTTGGTATGCAGTAGCAATTTCCACTCAATATTCTTTGCCCGTTTTCTTTTTTTGCGTCTCAATTTTTTTTATCAGCACGAGTATTTGGGAATTGATATTTTCTAAAGAACCACTCTGGAAGCGCGTAGTTTGGGAATCAGATTTTGTTGTGTTTTTTATGGCACAGTTTTTTTCATTTAACTCGCATTACAATGTAGTTATGAACTTGTCTTTTTGGTCATATGTAACAGCGTTCTTAGTATTTTTTGCGTTTTGGCGCTGGCGGAGCTACAAAGAAATCTGGAATACAATAACTTGACTTTTTGAATATTTCAGAGCTTTATACCGCTGGTAAAACTCTTTAAGTACTTTGCTCCTAACGGGTTATTGATCTCCGTACAACCCTTGTAGGCTCGCGTGACGACACGACGCAGCAATTGGCAATTTTTGCGCTGTTGAATCTAGGCATAGTCCAGTCATTGGCTGGTGGCGTTATGAGTTCTGAAGACGCCATTCGTCTATTTTACAACGCGGACAATTGTCTTTATGTCTGCAAGCACCTCAAGAATAAAAATGCGGACGCGATTATGAGTCACGGTGTCCAATTGCCGGACCTGTTTAATTTTTTGCCGGTCGCGGAAGCGCATCGCGAGTTCACCCGTGAGCTGGAAATCATTCGCGCCCTTTCTTTACGGTTGTTGGATTGTGCTCGCCCCGCAGCCAACCTGACCAAAAGAAAAGCTGTTGACTTGCAATCTATAAATTAAATTTTCTTATTAAGTATCTTTGGCGTGTGCCTCAATCGCTTATTAGGCACAAAATTTGCAATTTTTAAAAGGTTGACTTTTGACCTATTCTGTTTTTTTTAACACGGAGCCGCAGAGCAAACCGAGAAACGCGGAGTAAAAATTTAACTATGATCTCCGTGATTGCTCGTTTTTCTCCGTTTCTCCGTGTTGAATAGAGCATTGAATCAGCAAGAAACTTTTAGAATTTTACTCTGAGTTTGTGCGCCTACTAGCGTAAATATTCCGCCCATTTCGCTGCTGCGAATATGCGTTGTTCGTCATGGAGAGAAAAAAAATACTCATCGCCGAGAAAGATCCGAATGAAATCGTGGAGCTGCGGAAAGCGCTCGTCACGGCCGGTTACGAAGTTCGGATCGCCAAAAACGGCGCCGAAGCGCTGCAATGGGTGGAAACTTTTCGTCCCGATCTGATCGTCGCCGAAATGCGCCTGCCGGTGATAGACGGCCCACACCTGCTCAAAGAAATCCGCACGCTCTCCGTCACGCAACTGCTTCCTTTCATTTTAATCGGCAGCCTCAAAAATTTGGAAGAGCGCATCACCGCCATGAAACTGCCGGTTGACGACTATTTGCAGAAACCGCTCGACCCCGAAGAAACGGTGGCGCGCATCGATAGCCTGGTCCGCGATGTCGAGCTGCAGGCTTCGACGCCGGAGCGCCAGGCGCGCGGCTTCAGCGGCAGCCTCGGCGAGATGAGCCTGGTCGATCTTCTGCAAACGCTCGAGGTCGGCAACAAAACTGCGGTGGTGCGCTTGCAGCAAGCCGGCAAAGAAGGCCTCGTCTTCATCACTACCGGACAAGTCATCGACGCCATGCTCGGCGATCTCGAGGCCCGGCGCGCGTTGCTGCGCATGTTTACGTGGACCGATGGCGCCTTTCGGGTTGAAATCCGCGCGCACGACCGCCAACGCCTGCTGACGGTTTCCACACGCGACTTGATTTCCGAGGGCATGACGCGGATGTATCGGTGGGAGCAATTGTCGCATCAATTGCCGCCGTTGCAATCCATCGTCAACGTCAACGGCGAAGCGACGGTCGTCAAATTGACCGACGAGGAAAAACGCCTGCTGCAATTGGTGGGGCGCAAAAGCTCCAAGCGCATCATCGATCTCGTCGAACAAAACCAGGCGGACGATCTGCGCACGCTGACGGTTTTCAAAAATCTTTACGAGCGGCACATTCTGAAAGTTTTGCCGCTCACCGACAATCGCCCCCAAAACGGCGAATACCTCGCCGCGCTCAAAATGCGCCCGCGCAACGGCCGGCTGCCGAACGATCGGCTCGCCGGCGCTTTTCAAGCCGTTTTGAAAAGGCCCGAGCTGCCGCCGCGGCAACACGAGCGGCGCCGCAACGAGCGCCGTTTTCAAGATGAACGCCGCAAGCACGATCGCCGCCGCGACGGCCAGCAACGCGAAAACCTCCACGTTTTTTTGAACAAAAGCGAGCTGATTCTGATTCGCGAGAAACTCGCACAGCCCAGCGGAAGAATGGAGTGATGGATCGGTGGATTGTTGGATTATTGGATTGATGGATTTCTGGAGTGATGGATTATTGGGTTACAGTGCATCGATCCATTAATCCAAAAATCCAATAATCCATCGATCCAACATTCCATTAATCCAACAATCCATTAATCCAGCAATCCAACACTCCAAGTACTCATCCAATTCGTTTATTCTGTCATGCGCATCGCAGAAATCGCCGTCATCGGCGCCGGCAATAAAGAGAGGGACATCTTTATTCAATCGGTTTGCCAAAAGCTCGAGCTGACCAACGACAACGTGACTTTCGGACGTCTCCCCATCAACGATCAGCTCGTGCTGCATTTGTATGGCATCGCCGCGCAGCCCAACGGCCAAGCGCCGGCGTGGGATTTGATCGCGCGAAAAATGCTCGGCTACATCGTGCTGTTTCCCTGGCAAAATGCCGAAGCGTTCGAGCGCTTGAAGCCGGTCGTCGATTATCTCTCCTCGCGCTATGACGCGCCGATGGTGGTGGCTGCCCATCTCTCCGGCGCTCGCCAACCCGTGCCGCCGGCGCTTAATGAAGAAGGCATCGCGCTGACGCCGGAGGGGAAGCTGACTTTTTGCGACGTCCGCAATCCCGCCAGCGCCCGCAAAATTCTCGTGACGCTCATCGACAGCCTCCTCGCGAAAATGCCTTGATCGCCATCATCCAAATTCGTATATTGCACCATTGCCGTCTCTGCGACGGCTTTTTTGTTGTGAAAAAATGAAACACAACGAGGATGTGCCGTAACCCCCCAAAGCGCACGCAAAGACGCAGAGCCGCAAAGAATACGCAAAGTTTTTGGCCCACGAAACACGCGAAAAACGCGAAAGGAGAAAGTAGTGGTTTACAACGATATAGCGTTATTCTGTTCTCAATTATTTTGTCAAGTGTTTTGGCATTTTTCGCGTATTTAGTGTGTTTCGTGGGCTATCAAATTGTCTTTGTGAGATATCTGCTTGGAAAGTGAGCCAAACTTAGGAAATCGTCAAATGCAACGCAAAGTTTTTCGCAACATCGCCGAGGCGATCGGCCAGACGCCGATGGTTCGCCTCAATCGCGTCACTGCCGGCATCAAAGCCGCGGTTTACGCCAAAGTGGAGTATTTCAACCCCGGCGGCAGCATCAAAGACCGCATCGCCATTGCGATGGTTGATGACGCGGAAAAGACCGGCAAGCTCAAGCCCGGCGGCACCATCGTCGAGGCCACCAGCGGCAACACCGGCGCCGGTTTGGCGCTCGCGGCGGCCATCAAAGGCTATCGCGCCATTTTCACCATCCCCGACAAAATGAGCCAGGAAAAAGTGCGCATGCTCAAGGCGTATGGCGCCGAAGTGATCATCTGCCCGACCGCGGTGCCGCACGATTCGCCGGAGAGTTATCACGGCGTTGCCGACAAGCTCGTCAAGGAAACGCCCAACGCCATTCTCGCCAACCAGTATTTCAATCCGCAAAACCCGGACGCGCATTACCGCACCACCGGCCCGGAGATTTGGGAGCAGACCGAGGGCAAGATCGATTATTTCGTCTGCGGCGTCGGCACCGGCGGCACCATTTCCGGCACCGCCAAATATCTCAAAGAGAAAAACCCCGCGATCAAAGTCATCGGCGCCGATCCGGCCGGCTCGGCTTTGAAGGAACATTATTATACGCGCCAGTTGATTCACGGCCAGCCGTATAAAGTCGAGGGCATCGGCCAGGAAATAATCCCCGGTACGCTGCACTGGGAATACGTCGACGAAGTGCATACCATCAGTGACAAGGAATCTTTTCTCATGGCGCGCCGGCTGGCACGCGAGGAAGGCCTGCTCGTCGGCGGTTCATCCGGAACCGCGGCCGTGGTGGCGTTGAAAGTGGCGCGCGAGCTGCCCGCCGACAAAACGCTGGTGGTGATTCTTCCAGACACGGGAAAATATTATCTCTCCAAATTCTACAACGACGAGTGGATGAAGGAGAATCGCTTCCTCGATATTGAAAGAGCTTTGGTGCATAATCTGTTGAGCGCCAAGCAAAAGGGGTTACCGGCGCTGGTTTCGGTGCCACCGGCGGCCACCGTGCGCGAGGCTTTGCAAGTCATGGAAGCCAACAACATCTCGCAAGTGCCGGTGCTTGAAGACGGGCGCGCGGTCGGCAGCATCGAAGAGAGCACGTTGATGGGACGGGTACTGGAAGATGCCGGCGTGCTCGACAAGCAAGTGCGCACCGTCATGGAGCCGAGTTATCCAATCGTCCATTATGACGACACGTTGGAGCACACGAAATATTTGCTGGCGCGCCGCTACCCGGCGATTCTCGTGCAAGAGCACGGCCAGTTGGTCGGCATCGTCACGAAATCGGATCTCATCGCTTTTATTGCGTAAAATCGGATAGGTGGATAAATGGATTGATGGAGTAATGGAGTTTTGGATTATTGGAGCTTCCATCACTCCAGTAATCCAGCAATCCAATACTCCAAAAATCCATCGATCCATTAATCCACTAATCCAAAACTCTACAACTTAAAACGAGGCTTTGATGGGCTACCAAACCGACGCAGTTCACGCCGGACAGCATCCGGACGAATCCACCGGCGCGGTGATTACGCCGATTTTTCAAACCGCGACTTATGCGCAAGAGGCGCCGGCGGTTCACAAGGGTTACGAATACGGCCGCACCGGCAATCCGACGCGACTGGCATTGGAGCAAAATCTCGCGGCGCTCGAGCGCGGCAAATTTGCTTATGCTTTCAGCTCCGGCATGGCCGCAACTTCGACAGTGTCGCAGCTTTTGCGCGGCGGCGATCACGTGGTTTGCACCGCCAATGTTTACGGCGGCACCGCGCGCTACTTTCGCCAAGTTATGGCACCATTCGGATTGCAATTCGATGTGGCCGATACTTCGCAAATCGCCAACCTCGAGCGCGTCTGGCGAAAAGAGACGAAGATGCTCTTTGTCGAAACGCCGACGAACCCATTGTTGATTCTTTCGGATCTGCGCGCGGTGGCCGCATTTTGCCATGACCGGCAAGCGCTGCTCGTGGTGGACAACACGTTTATGAGCCCATATTTCCAAAGGCCGCTCGAGCTTGGCGCCGACATCGTTCTGCACAGCACGACGAAATTCATTAACGGTCACAGTGACGTGATCGGCGGCGTGGCCGTCACCAACCGGCCGGAGATTGCCGAGCGTCTCGCCTTCTTGCAAAATGCCGTGGGCGCGGTGCCGAGTCCGTTCGACTGCTGGCTCATCTTGCGCGCGACGAAAACGCTGCCGTTGCGCATGCGCCAGATCAACGCCAACGCGATGACGATTGCCGAATTTCTCCAGAGCGACCGCCGCATCCCAAAAGTTTATTATCCCGGATTGAAAAATCACCCGCAGCGCGAGTTGGCGCTTCGACAGCAACTCGATCCGTATGGCCAACCCGGCTTCGGCGGCATGATCTCTTTCGATCTGCCGGATTTTGAAACGGCCAAGCGCTTTCTTGCCGGCATCAAGCTCTTCACATTGGCCGAAAGCCTGGGCGGTGTCGAGAGCTTGATCTGCCATCCGACCTCGATGACGCACGCCTCGGTTCCAGCCGATGAGCGCCGTCGCATCGGACTTTCGGACGGTTTGGTGCGGCTTGCGGTGGGTATTGAGGATGTGGAAGATTTGATTGCGGATTTGCAGCAAGGGCTGGAGCGGGTGTAGCGTAGACGGTCTCGTCTGTTATAGCGCAAAGTACAGCAATAGTTTTTCAAAAAGTGTTTTTGAAAAACCGTTTGACAATTTCAAAATTTCTCATTAAGATACAAGTAGTGTACGAACTATTGATTTCTTGAAGGGAAATTCTAATGACCTCGATGAATATTCAATATGTTTCGGACGAGACGGGCACGCCAACTGCCGTGATTATACCCATTGAGCTTTGGCGTGACCTTGCTTCCGAAAAAGAAACGGCTTATTTGCTCAAAAGCAAAGCGATGAAAAAACGCCTTCTTGAGGCGAAAAAACGACGCGAAGGCATGCCTTTCGAGGAAGCCCTCAAAAAGCTTGGAATTTGACCCCGCTGCCTTTGATGATTTGGCATGGTGGGTGGAAAAAGACCGCAAAAAAACTATACGCCTCATAAAATTGATCAAAGAAGTCCAGCGCGATCCGTTTCATGGAACGGGAAAACCTGAGCCTTTGAAACACGAGTTGTCCGGTTGCTGGGCTCGTCGAATCGATGATGAACATCGGCTTGTTTACCAGGTTCGCGAAGACAAGATCAGAATTTTGGCTTGTCGATACCATTATGATGGGTAGGGTAATCATCTTTTTCTTCTGTTGTTTTCTCGCCAGCTTTTCTCTTATTGCTTTCGCTCAAAACCCTGCCGGCTTTACCTGGCACTATCACAGCACCCCGCGCTTCGTCGTGGCTTATCGCGAAGCGGATCGCACGCTGGCGATTCGCGTGCTTGATGAATTGCAGCAGCGTCAGCAACAGCTTGCCGCGCAGCTCGGATATCAGCCGCGGCGTGTCATTACGGTTTTTCTTTGTCCGACGCAACAAATTTTCGACCGCATGACCGGCGGCGTCGTGCCGCACTGGGGCGAGGCCGCGGCCAACACCGCGCAATGGCGCATCTTCTTGAAAACGCCGGCCGCCAGCAACACGCGCGAACTGCTGCCGGTCACGGTGACGCACGAGCTGGCGCATCTTTGCCTCGCTGAACTTGCGACACCTACCCAAATACTTGACGCGAGGCCTAATTCGTTGCCGCGCTGGTTCAACGAAGGCGCGGCCATCTTGCTCTCCGGCGAGCCGCGCTATTCCGATCCCACCCTCATTTCGCGCGGCCTGCTAACCAACTCGCTCGTCGAGTTTGACGAAATCGACGACCTGCTCTCGTTTCACAGCGCCCGCGCCGGACTGGCTTACGCCGAGAGTTATCACGCCGTGCATTTCATGATCACCCGCTTTGGCGCAGAGGCGGTGCGCCAATTTGCCCAAGCCTTTGGCGCACACCACGACGCGCGAAAAGCTTTTCACGCCGCCTTTAACGAGGATTTGTGGGATTTTGAAGTGGCGTATTTCGATTATCTGCGCCAACATTTCCGCTGGTATTTTCTGCTGGACGAGTCTTTTCTGTTCGGCACGGTGATCTTGATTCTGCTTATTGCCGGCTTTTTAATCACCCGCCGCCGCGCGAGGAAGAAAATGAAAGAATGGGAGGACGAGCAAGAAGAAGAGCCACCGTCACCCTCGGAAGGCAATGGTGAGAATGAGCAAGATCGGCGGTCACCGGCAGAATAAGCTTGGGGTATCGGACTTGCACAGAAAAATCTTCAAAACTTTGCTCGGACTTCTTTTTTTCGAGACAAGGGCTTCATTGAAAAAACTTCAGGCCGGCGGCTTCGGCAATCTCTTCTCCAGGGTCGGGTTATAGTATTACTCTGCCGGAATGATTGTCATTCCTCGCAGCCGGTCGGGATGCGTTAGGCTGTCGTCCACCACGTAGCGGATCAAAATTTTCTCCACTTGATCCGGAAAGTCATTCCAAATTCGACGGTACACCTCGGGATCCTTTTCACCGTTGTCGCCAAAGAGAATGAACCGGCGCTGCGGAAATGTGCGCATCAACGTGCCGATCTGCTCAACTTTGTAATTGAACTTGTCTTCTTCCTTCAGCTCGACGATCCGGCGCAAAACCTGCAAGGTCTCTTTTTCGAGAACGTTTTTCGGAAAGTATCGCATGTGAAATGTGCCTTCGGGAAATCCTCCTTGTTCGCCGAATAGAAACTCGACGAGCGGCCGGCACAACTGCCAGGGCCCGGCTGACACGTAGTGAAAAGCCGCCTCTCCTAAATTTTGATACCGCGTATCCATGCCCGGTGCCTTTTTGAAATCGCGGAAAAAAGTGTTTCGCAAGACCACTTCCACGCCGTCAGGGATGCCGGTGATTTTGATCGTGTCATCAATATCGGAGATTACCGATCTGCCGCTGGGCGGAATAAGCCTCACTCGTCCCACACCAGAATGCCCCGTAGACACGGCGCGGAAAGTCAACCATCCATTCTGTGATCCTTGGGTGCGTATAAATTTTTCCGCCTTGGTCTCAGAAAGTGTTATGAAGCCCGTAATAAGCCCATTGAGATCGGTTTCGGGGAAAGCGCCGTCCTCGCCTTGCACGCGATATTCTTCACCATCCGGATCATGGTCGAATTTGAAGATCACCTTCTCGCCGGACTCATCATCGGCAATCAAGTCTGCAATCCGTGATCTGAAGTTGCTTATTTCCTTGGGATCGAGATTGCCCATGACTGCCACCAGCTCGGTGATGATGCTTTCCATTAAGCTTCGCGGCTCATGCACCCAAATCCGCATAGGAATTCTCCAGCCCGTTCCTTTCTGGTACCCGTAAGTTGGGTAGAAAGTTACTTGCTCCTCATCGGAAAATAGTCGAGAGATCATTTAGCTCCTTTGATTATCCAGATTTAAAACCTTGATCTCGTTATGCAAACAAAATCCCTGATTTTTATCATGATACATTTTTCTCCGCACCCACCCATCCCCTCCGTATTTCATAGCACCACCCGAAACCGCGTGCCCTTTCCCACCTCGCTTTCCACCTCAATGCTGCCGCCGTGCTCTTCGACGATGCGTTTCACCATCACCAGTCCCAAGCCGGAACCTTCGCGCTTGGTAGTGAAGTTCGGCTCGAAAAGATGTTGCCGCGCTTCGGGAGCGAGGCCGGGACCGTTGTCGGCGATTTCGAGCACGGCGCGTTCATTCTGTGGTCGAGTCACAATTTGAATTTCGCAACGTTTGTTCGGTAGTGTGGCCTCAAGCGCGTTCTTGAGCAAATTGTTGAGCAGGCGCTTGATTTGTTCGCGGTCGAGGGGCCGCGGCAGCAACTCCGGATCGAGCTCGAGATGAATTTTCATGCGATCCGAATTGCTGGCTTCGTGCAAGCGCGCGGTCACCTGCACCACTTCATTCAGATTGCCGGGGGCCGGTTCGGCGCGCGGTAATCGCGCAAATTCGGAAAACTCTTCAGCGAGACGCCGCAGCCCGGCCAATTCCTCGTCAATGCTTTGGAAAGATTCACCGACCGTTTTTTGAAAATCTGCATCGCTACGAGGCGAAGCCGATTCCTTGTCGTCCCCGCTCGGCAAACGCTGCCGCAACCGATACAATGCCAATTGCAGTGTCGTCAGCGGATTCTTGATCTCGTGCGAAACCTGCCGCGCCACCTCGCGCCACGCCGCCAACCTTTCACTGGCGATCAATTTTTCCCGGCTGACACGCAGGTCCTCTATCATTTGGTTGAACGAATCCACCAGCACGCCGATTTCGTCACGCGCCGGAATCTCGGCGCGTGCGTGCAAGTTTCCGCCAGCGACTTCGCCCATTGTCGCCGTCAGCCCCTCGATGGGCCGGCTGAGATTTTGCGAAAAACGGCGCGCCACATAAACGGAAAAGCCGCTCAACAGCATAATTGAAAGCGCCGCGGCGCTCCACAGCACTTTGTCTTGCAACAATCTTTCTTTCATCAGCGCCAGCGTGTTGTAAACGCGCGCGGCTTCCGCCAGCTCGGTCTTGGCCGCAAGCAGATTAGGCTCGACCGGAAAGCTGATCACGACCATCTTTGAGATTGGCTTGGAAGTTGTCTTTAAAAGGGAGCCAGGTTTCCCATTTTCGCCAGCCCGATGATTCGTTGAATGCCGGGGCAGCCAGACCCGGCAGTGTGTGACCGCCGGAATCGAATCGCCGTCGTTTTGAACACGATACAATTCGCTGCCGGTTTGCCCCCATACCTCCAGAATCCGATCAACGCCAAAGCCCGGGCCATGTTGCCGGCCGGTTGCACCGGCGCCAACGACGGAAACAAGCTGCACACGGAGACTATCTTGCCGCCACAACAGAAAAGAATCGACTTGCCATTTAGCCAGAAACTCCGGCGTTAAAATAATTTCTCTGGTGGCGCTCTCAAACAAACGGGCGCGCGCTTCCAGTTGCAGCTTGACGGCTTCGAGACCTTGGCGCAACGACCTTTCTATTTTCGGCACCAGCAGAATTTCCATGCTGCTGGTGTACAACGAGCTGACGAGAAAAATAAGCGGCACCGCCGGCACCAATGCAAAGAGCAAAAACAACATGGTGAGCCGCACTTGAAAGTGCCCCGACTTTCCTTTTTTGTTTTTTATAAATTGAAAATCGGGACGCCACCACAGATAGCTCAAATAACCGGCGAGGATGATCAGCGTGCCCGCAAACCAGAGAAAGAAAATTTCCATTTTTACAGATCAAATGGAATGTCATTCCGGAAGACCTTTTTACATTCAAGACAAGTGCGTGGTGCTAAATACAAAAAAGATTCTTTCTGAATGACATTTTTGTTTGGAATCGAATTGGTGTCAAGTAGAGGCGTCGTTTCACCCCACCAACCGCTTGCGTTTGAGCAAATATTGCATCAGCGCCCGATCGAAATCCGTGGCCGTATCGACCAGCGTGTAATCGATCTGATTCTCCCGGCACTGGCGCTTGAACCAGGCGAGATAATCGTCGATCTCTTTCTGCACCGCGGCGCGGAGGTGGTGCGGTTGGGTGGGCAACTGGCTGCCGGATTCGACGTCCTGAAAAATGGCGTCGTCGCGAAAATCGAAACGATAGTCCAACGGGTCGAGAATTTGAAAAACGAGCACCTCGTGCTTGCGATGCCGGAAATGCTTCAAGCCCGCCAGCATTTGGGCCGGCTCGGTGTCCAAATCGCGTGGCAGAAAATCCGAGAGCACGATGATGAGGCCGCGGCGCTTGATCTGTTCAGCAATTTGGTGCAGCGACGTGGTCCAATTCGCGGCGCCGGCGGGCTTGGCGTTCTCCAGCTCGCCGAGCAGCGGCGCCAAATAGCTTTGCACCGAGCGCGGCGGCAGATAGCGGGAGATGCGTTCGTTGAACAGCATCAAGCCCACGGCGTCACGCTGGTGAATCATCAAATAGCTCAACGCCGCAGCAAGATAGCTGGCGTAATCGAACTTGCTGACTTTGCCGGCGTCGGCGATTCCCATCGACGCCGATTGATCGACGAGTATATAACATTTGAGATTGGTTTCTTCTTCAAACTGTTTCACGTAAAAGCGGTCGGTTTTGCCGTAGACTTTCCAATCGACGTGGCGAATCTCGTCGCCGGGCATATATTGCCGGTGTTCGGCAAATTCGACGCTGAAGCCGTGATACGGGCTGCGGTGCAAGCCGGTGATGAAGCCTTCGACGACCAGGCGCGCGCGCAAATTCATGTTGGCCAGGCGCGAGATCGTGGCGGGATGAAGGTATTTGCGATAGAGGGGTTCGGTGGACATAGCGAAGAAGAATCAAATTCCTGTTGCGTGATTCATGAAAATATGTTACTTTAATATGTAAATTTTCACTCTTTGCTCAGGGAGTTAAACCATGAACCTCAGCCTACAAGAAATTCTTGACGATATACACGCCGCTGAACGTGAGTTGAAAAATTACGAACAAAAATATCACTTGCGGTCAGAAACCTTCTACGATTACTTTCTTGCCGCAGTGATCGACGACGAGGGCAATCCCGATTTTCAGGCGTGGGCCGGTATAATCGAAATAAAGCGCGATCTCGAGCGCCGATATAAACAATTCTTTAGCACAAACACATTCCCCCGGATATCAAACACCACAGAATCCCCGCTCCCGGGCTTTCATTTGAAGAGCCAAACCTGACTTTCTTGATATGCGAAATCGAAAGTCTATACTTTACACCTCAGCCGCAAAATGAGATGAAGAAGTGACGTGCTCACGGATTCGTCATGGTAATAAGTTTTTTATTGCAATGTTCACAGAAATTTGTTAATTTGTAGCATAAAGTCTGATCTTTTTGGAGTCACATAATGATGAATCCTGCTTTACAAGACATTTTGGACGATTTGCACGCCGCCGAACGCGAGCTGCAAAAATATGAAAAAAAATACGGTTTGCGTTCGGAATTTTTTTATGACTGTTTTATGGCCGGACTCACCGAAGATGACGGCAACTTCGATTTTCAAATGTGGGCCGGCTACTATGAATCGACGCGCGATCTTGAAAGGCGTTATAAAGAACTGATTTTAATTCAAAAACCATTTCGCGAAAGTTTCAAATCTTTGATTGCCGATGGCGTGGTCGCTGAGTAGCTACGAGGCCTACATCTACACCGTTCGTAATCTTTCTTCCTATATTCAAGCCAGCAATTTGGTTTTCATTCGCCGTGGAAAGTTTCTGGCTGAGGTGGAAGGAAGTATTATATTCGATAAAGACATTATTCTCGAAATGCGTGAAAATTTGAGCTTTCGTGATGATGCATTTATCCGCCGGTACGGTTATCTTGTCAAAAAAGGCTCGGACATTTTATACTGGTACGACTCGCAGCCGCACCCCAACAATCCGGAGCTTCAATCCACCCACCCTCACCACAAGCACATTCCTCCTGATATCAAACATCACAGAATCCCCGCTCCTGGACTTTCATTTGAAGAGCCTAATTTAACTTTTCTAATCCGCGAGATTGAAAGCCAATATTTTTCATCTCAACCATAAAATGAGATGAAGAAGCGCTGTATTCAAGTATTCGTCACGCCGCCCTCAATGCGGACGACGCGTTTTCTCGGCGAAGGCCGCGACTCAAACAAAGAATAGTTGTGCGTGGCCATCAACACCGCGGTGCCGCGGGCATTGATCTTTTCGAGCAAATCCATGATGCCCTGCGTCGTCACCGGATCGAGGTTGCCGGTCGGCTCATCGGCCAAAAGAATGAGCGGATCATTCACCAACGCGCGCGCGATCGCCACGCGCTGCTGCTCGCCGCCGGAAAGCTCGTTCGGCATCTTGTAGCGCTTGTGGCTGAGTCCGACGTTCGCCAAAGCCCGCAGCACTTTGCGCTTGACGCCTTTCCGCTTGGCGCCGGTCACTTGCAGCGTGAACGCCACGTTGTCGTAGACGTTGCGGTCTTCGAGCAATTTGAAATCTTGAAAAATGATGCCGAGCTGCCGGCGCAGATATGGAATCTCCTTGGGGGCAATCTTATTGGAGTTGAAGCGGCCGACCACGACCTGCCCATCCGACGGTGGCTCGGCCATATAAATCAATCGGAGCACCGTGCTCTTGCCGGCGCCGCTCGGACCGATGAGAAAAACAAACTCGCCGGCGCGTATCGTCAAATTGACCCCTTTGAGGCCATCGCCACCGCGATAACGCAAGTGTACATTCGTCAAGCGCACAACGTTCATAAATTAAGCTACAGCGCACATATGAGATTGGTTTAAATTCTTTACGCATTGAGTTTCAATTACAGACTTATCAAATTTCATCTTTTATTTTCCAGTCCCAAAATTCAAATTCTATAAACACAGTTTTTTTCTTGACCTCGTAATATTGAAATAATTTCTTGTGTCGCTGATTAGATAAAGAATCTAAACCGACAACATTTTCAAAGCCGTTTCAGCACGAAATGCACGCGGTCGGATTTTTCCGTGCCGGGACGGCGCGACATGCCGTCAAAACATCCGGCCATCACCCATTGTTCGGGATCGATCATTGCTTCAATCTCGCGCAACGAATAGATGCGCTGCACGTGCCGTTCGTACATACTCGGCCCGCCGGCAATCTCGTTGGTGATGAAGAACTCGTTGATCTGCGTTTTCCGATACGGCTTGAAAGAAGCACGCCGCACGTAAGAGAACTCGAGATAATCGTCTCTCTCGTAATAGTTGAGAAAGTTCCTGCGGCAATTGCGCTCCGTGCAGATATCGAAAATGAACAAACCGCCCCGGCGCACGGCATGTGCGACGCGATCCAGCGTTTGGCGCGCAGCCTTCGGCTCCAGGCAATAATTGAAGCTGTCGTACAGGCAAATCACCGCATCGACCGGTACAGCCACGGCGAGAGTTTGCATATCGCCGCGCCAGACGCGATTTTTGGCGAAAGGCGCCAGCGTCTCAGCGGCTTGCTGCGCCATATAAAACGAATAATCCACGCCGAAAACGTTGTAGCCGCTTTTGGCAAGCTCGATCAACGTTTTTCCGGTGCCGCACGCCATCTCGAGAACGCTTGCTACCGCGCGCTCGCCGGCCATCGCGAACAAGTCGATCACGTATCGCGCCCAGCGCGGATAATTGACGTGGCGCATGAGATGATCGTAAAAATACGCCACCTTGCTGTATGCCGGCACGTGCCTAATTTTCTGCGAGAGGATTCGCGGCAAGCCGTATCGCTTCCACCATGCTGGCGGCGTCGGCGAGATTTTTTCCGGCAATGTCGAAAGCGGTGCCATGATCGGGTGAAGTTCGAATAACCGGCAATCCGGCGGTGTAATTGACGGCGCGCCCGAAGCCGAACATTTTCAGCGGAATCAATCCTTGATCGTGATACATTGCGAGATAAGCCTCGAACCGTTTTTGCTTGTACTGTCCAAAAAGTGCGTCCGCGGAAAAAGGGCCGTCGGCAGCAATTCCTTCCGCGCGCGCAAGTTGAATGGCCGGGGTTATAATCGTTTGTTCCTCCTCGCCCAACAAGCCGCCTTCACCGGCGTGAGGATTCAATCCCGTCACCGCAATGCGAGGTGCGGCGAGGCGAAAACGCGCCGACAAATCTTGGTGCAGAACGCGCAAGCGGCTCAAGATCAAATCCACTGAAAGCGCTGCCGCTACTTGCCGCAGCGGCAAATGCGTCGTCACCAGGGCCACGCGAAAATCTTCCGCTACGAGCATCATCGCAAAATCCCGGGCGCCGAGGCCCTCGGCAAGCAGTTCGGTTTGGCCGGGATAGCGATAGCCGGCGAGATGCAGCGCGTGTTTATTCACCGGCGCAGTAACGATGGCGTGTACTTTGTTTTCTCGTGCTAATGCGATCGCGCGCCTCAAAGCGGCGCCGGCAATTTTGCCGGCCGGTGTTGACAGCGCACCGATTTGAACCGGCGCGGGTTCTCCGCTCGCATCAAATAAAATCACCGGCGCATCTGCAGGCCATGAATTCCAATTGGAAATTCGCGGCAGCGGTAGAGACAAACGCAAATATTTTTGCCAAAATTCCATCACTGCGGCCGGGCCGATGATCGCTGCTCTGAAATTTCTTGGAGAAGCGAAAATTTGGGCCACCGCCTTTAACGTTACTTCCGGGCCAATGCCGTTCATATCGCCGACAGTGATGGCGATGGTTTTGATCTGATGGTCATTCATGCGAATCTCTTGCAGCAACACAGATGTTACAATATAGCGGGTGAGCCGCGAAAATGCAAGAGATTTGCTGAAGGAAAACGCGGATAAAATTCGTTGACTTTTACAAAACGATGGGCTAATTTAAAAGTAACACAATTAAAAAGATAAAAATAAAACGGAGACTACTCTCATGACAACAACCTTAAAAAATTTGCCGAGCCGTGAGCAGCGTGAGGAATTGAGCAAGAAAGCGCGCGCGTTCTACGAGCCTTTGCGTGAAAAGCTCGAAAAGGAGCATTGGGGAGAGTACATCACCATTCACCCGGGAAATGGGGATTTTGCCGTTTCACCCAATCATTGGGAGGCCGTAAAAGCAATGCACGCCAAACATCCCGAGGTTTTGTTTTATACGATTCGTATTGGCTATCGCGCCTTCGCCCATTTTGGCGGCCGCGGTGCATCCGATGGGAGGAGACCATGATCTCAGGACTAATAGAAGACAGCTTACATCCGCATATTCTTCTTGAGATCGCTGGCCGCCAAGATACGGCAAATCTGCTCATGCTTGTCGATACGGGATTTGATCTTGACATCGGCTTACATTACGATTTTGCTGATCGCCTTGGTTTGGAGATTTATGATTTTGCCGAAATTGAATATGCGAATGGCAAAAGCGAGAAAGAGCTGGTTTGTCATGCACTGGTTAAATGGCATGGCCTATGGCAAGATATTGACGTTGTTCTCTCCGACGACGAAGAACCAGCCCTCGGCACCCGTCTGCTGCAAGGCTGCATCATGACCATGGACTTTATTCAAAATACATTGACAATCGACAAGCCAACACCATAAAAATATGGCCTTCATTTCTTACATCCCCGAATCCGAAGCCCCGGACGAACTGCGCCAGCTCTATAACCGCTACCGCGAGCCACGAGGCGGCGTGGACAACATCATACGCATTCACAGCCACAACCCCAAGTCGATGGCGGGGCATTACAAGTTTTATCGCCACTTGATGCGCGGGCCCTCGCCGCTGACGCGTATCCAGCGCGAGATGATTGCTGTGGTGGTTTCGGCGACAAATCACTGCCACTATTGAATACGCCATCACGGAGCGGGACTCCGCCAGTTGACCAAAGATGAAAGGCTCGTCGCCGCATTGACCGCCGATTATCGGCAGGCGGAAATTTCCGAGGCCGATCGCGCCATGCTCGATTACGCCGTGAAGCTGACGCGCGAGCCTGCCACCATCACGCCAACCGATATCGAAGCTTTACGGCACACCGGATTTTCCGACGCGGCCATTCTCGACATTTGCCAGGTGACGGCATATTATGCTTTCGTAAACCGTCTCGCCGACGGCCTCGGCGTGGAATTGGAAGAATATTGGCATGAGCAGTCGTGATGAAACCATAAAGAATTTCCATGAGTAAGCTAAAAATGTTTCCAACGGATTAAAAGCGGCCAATGGATGGCGGCAAAAAATCCGTTGGTCGTTTTTAATCCGTTGGAAAATCTTTTGCCTGAATGATTCCTCTCCCAGCCCAACTCGCCATTCTCTTTGTTGCAGGTGCACTATCCGGTTTCATCAATATTCTCGCCGGCGGCGGCTCGCTTTTAACGCTGCCGGTTCTCATTTTTCTCGGCCTGCCGGCGGCCACTGCGAACGGCACGAACCGCATTGCGATTCTGATTCAAAGCCTGGCCGGCGTGGCAGGATTTCATCAGCTCAATGTTTTTCCCTGGCGTGCCGGCTTGCTCGCCGCCATACCGGCGCTCATCGGCGCGCTCATCGGCGCCAACCTGGCCATCGATATTTCCGACACCCTTTTCAAGCAAATTCTCGCCGGTCTCATGATCGCCATGCTCATCTTGATCATCTTCGATCCGAGCCGGCGCCTACGAGAAAAGCGCCGGCCCATCACAGGAATGCGGCGCGTTTGGTTTGCGCTCGGGTTTTTCGGCGTGGGTGTATTTGGCGGGTTCATTCAAGCCGGCGTCGGTTTTCTGATCATCGCCCTCATGCTGCTCGCCGGGTTCGATCTGGTGGCAACGAACGCGATCAAAGTCTTGGTTGTCACAATTTTTACCGTCGCCGCGCTAATCGTATTTATCTTGCACGGTGAAGTAAATTATCTCCTGGGCATTAGTTTAGGCCTCGGCAGCGCCGCCGGCGGTTGGCTGGGCACCCGGTTTGCCGTTAAAAAAGGCCACGCCTGGGTTCGCGCTTTTGTCATCGTCATGGTGGTCGTTTTCTCCGCCAAACTCTTGGTGGATTCTTTATTTTCAAACTAAAGCGCAAAGAGCATAGCGCGTAGCATCTTCCGCTATGCCCTCCGCTCTATGCGCTTCCCCTCTTGCTTTTCCTGCAAAAATTGCGCATATTAATTTAGCGCCGCCATGAAATGGCAAGAATAAATTCGAGATGAAAATAGCTATGGCACCAGATGATTCGTATCATCCCGAAGCTGGGCTGCATTTTGTCGATACCGAGTCGGGCATAGCGGATGATCATGCAGGAAATTCATTTCTCGTCGACGAACGCGAGCAAGAAGCGCTCGATGCTTACTCGCGTCTCGTCGTTGCCGCTGTTGAAAAAGTCGGACCGGCCGTCGTCCAGGTCGAAGTGAAGCGCAGCGTTCGCGGGCGCGGCCGCCAGCGCGAGGAAGCTCAAGGCGCCGGTTCCGGCGTCATTTTTACGCCGGATGGTTTTTTGGTCACCAATAGCCACGTCGCGCACGGCGCTGATCGCATTCTGGTCACGCTCAGCGACGGCCGCAGTTTTGGTGGCCAACTTGTCGGCGACGATCCGCATACGGATGTAGCCGTCGTGCGCGTTCAAGGCAGCAATTTGCCGATGGCGCAATTCGGCGACTCGGCCAAATTGCGTCCGGGCCAGCTCGTGGTGGCCATCGGCAATCCGCTCGGGTTTCAAGCCACGGTGACTGCCGGCGTCATCAGCGCGTTGGGACGCTCGTTGCGCAGCGAGAGCGGGCGCTTGATTGAGAACGTCATTCAAACCGACGCCGCTCTCAACCCGGGCAACTCCGGTGGGCCGTTGGCCAACAGTCGCGGCGAAGTGATCGGCATCAACACCGCCGTGATCCGGCCGGCGCAGGGAATTTGTCTGGCGATTCCGAGCGACACGGTGAAATGGGTGGTGGCGCGGCTCATTCGCGAT
>Ga0247727_10003176_pt1 | contig 36712 bp, 30 predicted proteins | sample WisWelCaveWW1625_FD_202498 | JGI IMG/M metagenome (GOLD analysis project Ga0247727, IMG submission 202498) | Biofilm microbial communities from Wishing Well Cave, Virginia, United States - WW16-25 | ecosystem: Environmental > Aquatic > Deep subsurface > Groundwater > Cave microbial mat | place...
CTATCGCTTTGTTCTGCCCGCGCTTTGACTCCGACGTCCCAATGCGGAACAAAAAGCTCTTCCCAAATCAGTTCGACAAGATGCTACCGCTTCAACCGCTGACCCCTTTTCTGCTTCTCGGTCTGGCCGCTTTCCTGCGGCTTCACAACTTAACCTGGCGGAGTTTGGACGGAGACGAAGGGGCCAGCCTGTATTTTTCAGGCCTGCCCTGGGCCACGCTCTGGGGGGCCTTCGCTAATTTAAGCATTGAGCGGCATCCGTTGTTGTACTACGTTTTGCTGAAAGGCTGGCGTAGCATTGCGAGTGACGCCGATGTGGCTCTGCGCCTCCCAGCGGCGCTGTGCGGCATGGTAACGGTGGCGCTGGCTTATCGGGTTGGGAAACAGCGGTTGGGCTGGGCGGCGGGCGGACTGGGGGCGTTGCTCGTCGCTGTCAATCCCCTCGTCATATTTCAGAATCAGGACGCCCGGATGTATGCGCCTGGCCTGATGTTCAGCACGATGGGAGTCTGGGCTTTGCTTACGGCTTCGCGCCGTTCGCCTCCTCAGCGCATGCGCTATCTCCTCCTCTTCGTCGTCGCTCAGACCCTGGCCGGGTATAGCCATTTGATCGCCGGGCTGTTGTTGCCAGGAATAGGTCTCATAGGCCTCCTCGAATTGCGCCGTGACCGAAGAGCCGGTGTGTGGGTTATGGGCGCACTGGCGCTGGCCGGACTCTTGTATGCGCCGTATCTCTGGAACGCTTATCGGGCGAACACGCAGAGCAGCGCAGATTATCCGCCCGCGCTCTGGCTCTCCACCGCGCAAGGCGCGGCCACTACGCTACTGGCCTCAGCCCATCCGCTTTCCCATCCGGCGTGGGGCTGGATTTTGCTTGGGGCCGTGGGGCTGGTGGTGAGCGTGGGAATTTGGCGCGGCGGCTGGGGCGGGCTGGTTTTAGCGGCGTGGTTTGTGCCCAGCCTTGTTCTGATCATTTACATCACCCTCCGCATCGGCTTTTTTCAATCCAAGACCTTCGCCTTTGTGGCGGTACCGTTGGCACTTTTGACCGGGAGCCTGCTAGCGGGACGGGGGCGAAAACGTGCGTGGCATTGGACCATGGGCCTATTGGCTTTACTCGTCCTGGGTTGGTATGGATGGAGCCTCGCCTACCTGTGGCGTCCGGGCTATCAAAAGGAAGATTTTCGCCACGCCGCCGCGTTTGTCCGCGCACAGGCCACAGCGCAAGACGCGGTGTTGGTGCATTTGAGTTGGTATCAATACGTCTTTGGGCATTACTATCCCGGCCCTTTCTTCCATCCGTGGGGCAGTCAGATTCACACGGATGCCGAAATCGCCTCTGGCATGGCAACTCTGCCGCCGGAAATGGACGCCGTGTGGTTGGTGCAGGCCGGGACGGAGGTGGCTGGCAGTGACCCGCAACGCTCGGTGGAAGCATGGCTGGACGCGCACTACCCCCTTGTGACCGAAGTGTATCCGAGTGGGGTGGATGTGAAGGGCTATGCCATCAACTATCGCACTCCGTCCCTGCCGGTCTCCGCCTCACTGGCCGAGGTACGTTATCCCAATCGTCTTCAATTGCGCGGCTATCGCGTGCCAGAGACGAGCTTGCCTGTCAACGACCTCTGGTTGCATTCACCCAGCACCTGGGTGCACGTCACGTTGTATTGGTCTATCGAACAGCCTTTGGCCGAAGACATGTGGACGACGCTGACGCTCGAAGACCAGGCGGGCAACGTGTGGGGCGGCGACTTGCCGCGCCCCAACGACCTGCGCGCGTTTTATCCGCCGCCGCAATGGCAACCCGGCGAAGTCATCCGGCAGGATGTGGACGTAAACATTAACCCGATGGTGCCGCCAGGCGAATACAAATTGGTTCTGCGGGTTTATGGGGTGGGACGTGAAGAGCCGTTGCTCACCGAGACAGGCGAGGATTGGTTCATTCTGTCACCCATCACGCTAAAGCCATGAAGCGACGAGACTTCCAAAGTCTCGCTCCGCGTATTCTGCTTACGCGCTCAGCGTTTGTTCCGGCGCGCGAACAATGCGCCACTGGCCTGCCCCGCGTTGATACGCCAACTCAAATATCCGATCACCCGCCACCATCACCAAAAAATGAGTCGTCTCATCCACCACCCATTGGCGGCCCATGCTCGTCACCCGGAGCGTGCGCCCCTGCCAGGTGAAACTTAACAGAGTGATGGCACCATCGGCGGCGAAGCGAGCTTCGACTTCACTGAGCTCATTCATCTTAGCAAAGAGAAACCGGGTTTTCGCCAAAGGCGAAAAACCCGGTTTCTGAATTCTTGCCTATTGCTCCGCCAGCGCCACAATCTTATCCAACGCCCCAAACGTCACGCTGGCCGACTTATCCGGGTTCACCACCACCCCATAGGCTTTCTCCGGGTTTTTGGCATTGGCTTGCAGACGATAGCCCATCGCCACCTCGCCCCGCCGCCGGGCGGCCTCCACCACCGTATAGAAATTGACTGGTTCGCCCAGGGCCACGTAATTGCTCGCGGGCTTAAGATAAATCTCCGAGCCTTCCGGGTCGAAGATGTCGGCAAAGACCGCATTGAGTTGTTTGTTCTCCGCAATTTGCGACAGCATCAGGCTGATGAGTTTGTCGCTCACAATAAAGTCATCGGCGCGGGTCACCTCGGCCAGGGTGCGGTTGCGGATGTCGAGCATCTCGCTGACGATGGAGAACGCTTGCCCGGCGCGCTGGCTGATGTCGCGCAAGTGGAGCAGGGTGATGAGCGTGCGCGCATCGGCGGCCTGCTCCTCCAGCGTATCAGAGTACGATAGGACGATGACATGCTTGTAAGATTCGATTTTCAATTCGTCCAGCGTGCGGCGGTCGGTGGTGTCGCCCACCTGATAGGTCACGGTCTGATTTTTCAGGCCCGCGCACAGGCGGTTGATTTCGGCTTCGCCCTGCTCAAAATCGGCTACGACGGTGGCCATCGAATCCGCGGCCACATAGTTATCCAGTTCGTTGATGATGGACGGTGCGCGCCAATTCCAGCCGAGGATGAGCGTGCGCTCTGGCTTGGGGGCGGGAGGTTGGCCCGTGCGAATAGCGTTGGTCTTAATCCCGACCTCGCTTTTGCCGGAGAGGATAATTTTGTCATCGTCCTCGGCAATCACTACCAACTCGTCGCCCGCGCCGAGGCGGGTGTCCATGGGCGGGTTGAGTTGCGGCGTCTGGCCTTTGGCCCGCAGGCCGATGACGGTGGAGTCATCATAGGCCAGTATCGCCTCGCCAAAGGTTTTGCCGGTCAGGCCGGGTTCGGCCTTGAAGTAAATTTCGTCGCCGCCAAAATCCAGCAGTTCGGTATACACCACGGAGAGACCACTTTGCCGACAAGTCTGCGCGATGATGCGCGAAATTAAATCGCCCACCAACACCAATTCGGCCTCATCCTTGCCCACCATTTTGGCCACTTCCATATTCTTTGGGTCGCGGATTTCGGCGACGATGTGATAGGGCTCCGCTTTGCGGTTGGGGCCGTTGGTGATGGCCAGCAGAGTTTTGATGACGCTCGAGTCAGGCTCATCATCTTCGGGGGATAGGATGACGATGGCTTTGGCGGTGTCGAGGCTGACGATATGGAGATCGGTCAGGTCAATCGGGCTTCCGGTGCGGCATACCAGGCGGGTCTTGCCGATGTTTTCAATTCGGTCGGCGATTTCTTCCTCCATCTCCACCTTGTCTTTTTCGCCCAGGATGACGATGCAGGATTTGGGCAGGTTGGCATTGGCGGCCACCAATTCAGAAATGATGGAGAAGACTTGCTGGGACCAGCCGAGGATGACGGTGTGGTTGGATTCGACCACGCGCGAGCGGCCCTTGCGGAGTTCGTCGAGTTTGTCTTCAAGCCCGTTGTTCACCACACCGATCAGGGCGCTGATGATGAAGATGCCGCCCAGGGTGACGCCCAGCATCACAAACCGGAACCCCCAGCCGGTGTCGCCGCCCATGGTGCCGGAGTCGAGGGTCCGCATCAGGCTTTCCCACACGGCTTCGCCGAGGTTGAGCGGGCCACTGCCCTCCTGAGCAAATTGGGTGACGGTGAGAATCAGGCCCGCCACGATAATCACGGCCAGTGACACCACCGCCAGGCCGCCGATGAGGGCGATGGTGCCACGCGACATGAAGCTATCGAAACGGTAACGCAGTTTATCCATAAAGGTTGCTTTGTGCATAGCGCCTCCGCGTAAATCGAGTGGGGATGAAAGACGGGGTTAATGTAGCACGAGCGCGGCTTTTACGCGAAATGATGTTGGGCAGGGGTTGCGGCCGGGTCTCCGCTGAATTTGGCGGCGTTTGTTGGCGGGAGGGATTCACCACAACCCCCTTGCAGGGGGCAGGCGGCCACAAAGAAATTCTTCACAACCCCCTTTTCAGGGGGCAGGCGAACACGAAGAAGACCTTTGTGACCTCCTTCGTGTTCTTCGTGGTTTAAGGTTTCAGATTCGGGTGATGCGCACCGCACCACTCCATGAGGCATTGGGTTATAGCACCGCGCCCGATGGTTGGCAAGCAGGTGGGTTGCCGCTACAATGCGCCAACTTTAATTGTGATGCGTAATTCGTGATTCGTCTCTAACGTATTACGAATTACGCATCACGTTTTTCATGAGCGATTCATTCACCGAGACTCCCATCACCGACCCCCACGGCCTGGCCCGCAATGCCTCCATCATCGCGCTGGGCCATGTGGCGAGTCGGGGGCTGGGCTTTGTGCGCGAGTTCGTCAAATCGCGGCTGTTTGGCGCGGGCGCACAAGTGGATGCGCTCAATCTGGCGATTGCCATCCCCCTGCAAATTTACGATTTGGTGACCGGCGGGCTGGTGAACTCGGCGCTGGTGCCGGTGTTTAGCCAGTACACCTCAGACGAACGGCGGGCCGAGTTGTGGCGGCTGGCCAGCACTGTGCTCACCCTGGCGGCGGCCAGCATCTCGGCCCTCATCGCCGGGCTGATTCTGTTTGCGCCACAAGTGGTGGCGGCCTTTGCCTTTATCGGCGGGCTGGCCGGTGGGCAGACTCACCCCGAATCACTCACCACCGCCGTCGAATTATTGCGCCTCACCCTGCCCGCCGTGGTGTGTCTCAGCCTGTCGGGCATTCTCACCGGCTTGTTATATGCGCTTAAGCGTTTCACCCTGCCCGCGTTCACGGCGGCGGTGTTCAATGCCAGCATGGTAGTGGTTTCATTGGCGCTGGCGGAGGTGTGGGGCGTGCGCGCGATGGCGTTGGGTTTGTTGCTGGGCGCGGCCTTGCAAGTCATTTTGCAATTGCCCGCCCTGCGCGACGGGCTGGCCTCGCTCCGGCCTCAACTCACACTTCATCATCCGGGCCTGCGCTTAATTTTCAACGCCTACATCCCCATCATCATCAGCCTGCTCGTCAATCAAGTGGGCGTATACTTTGGCCTCAGCGTGGCCTTTGGTTTTGAGAACGGACTCAGTTGGATGGGCTATGCCACCAATCTTTATCAGTTCCCGCTGGGGTTGGTGGGCGTGGCCGTGTCCGCCGCCATCTTGCCCACGCTGGCGGGTCAGGCCAGCCGTGCGCTCTCCGGCGATTTCAAGTTGACCCTCGTGCAAGGCATTAATTTGGTTTTGCTGTTGATGGTTCCGGCGACCGTTGGCATGTTTCTATTGGCCGAGCCAATTGTGGCGCTGGCGTTTCAGGGTGGACGCTTCACACCGGCCGACACGCTGAGGACGGCGCAAGTGCTCCGCTGGTTTTTGTTTGGCCTGAGTTTTGCGGCGGTGGACTTGTTGTTCATCAACGCTTTCTATGCCATCAACGACACCCTCACCCCCTCCAGCGTCGGCGTGTTCACCATCATCATCTACGTCGTCGTCGTTTTTCTGGCGCGTCCGGGGCTGGGCCTGTTGAGTCTAATGCTGGCCGATTCGATTAAGCAAATGGCCCACGCATTGATCACGGGCGGCCTGCTCTCGCGGCGCTTGGGTGGTTTTCGTGGCACCGCGCTTTGGCCCACGCTGATGAAAATTGGCCTGGCCTCGCTGATCATGGGCACCGTCACGGTGGGCGCGTTGCTGGTCGTTCAAGCCCTGCGCCTGCCCGATGACCTGCCGCGCCGCGCGTTGAGCGTGGCTGTCCCCGGCGCGCTGGGTTTCCTCGCCTACTTCGCCCTCGCCGTCCGTCTTGATATTTCCGAAGCCCGCCTGGCCCTTAACCTGATTCGCAGAAGGCTGAGGGTATAATCCATCTCAATTCTCCAACGCGAAGCGTCCAATTCTCGAATGTCTGACCGTCCTTCCCTTCCGCCTGACCTCTACACTGAAGATTACTTTCTGCACGCCTGCGAGGGCTACGAAGAATTTTCCGAATCGCATGGCGAACGGTTGTCGCGCCGGTTGAGCGCGGCCTTGGCCATCGCGGCGGTGACGCCGGGCATGAAGGTGCTGGACGTGGGCTGTGGGCGCGGCGAAATTTTGCGACACTGCGCCCGCCTCGGGGCGGATGCTTATGGAATTGATTATGCGCCGGTGGCAATTGACATGGCCAGTAAAATCGTGGCCGACGAAAAAGAGTCGCCCGGCAAAATCGGTGTGGCCCAATCGGATGCCAAGCAACTGCCGTTTCCCGGCAACTACTTTGACCGCGCCCTCATCTTTGATGTGGTCGAACATCTCTTCCCATGGGAGTTGGATTTGTGCCTGGCCGATATTCGGCGCGCGCTCAAGCCGGGCGGCATCATCATCGTTCACACCGCGCCGAATGTGTGGTATGACCGCTATGCCTATCCGGTCGTGCGCGCGGTGCGGGTGCTGATGGGGCAGGGCGCGCAGTACCCCAAGAACCCGCGCCTGCTGAATGTGGCCGCCAATGCCGAGGTGCATGTCAACGAGCAGAGCCAGTTCAGCCTCGCGCGTTATCTGCGCCGGGCCGGATTTGGGCAGGTCAAGGCTTGGCTCGATTCGCCGCCCCAGAATCGTCAGGAAAACGCCGCCTTTGCCGTCGCGCGCCGCGTCCTGTTTGGCCTGCCGCCCTTCCGGTATTTTTTCGAGCGGGAAGTATTTGCGGTCGGGGAGAAAAAAACATGAAACACAAAGGCCACCAAGAATTTCACAAAGCACACAAAGATTTCACCTTCGTGTTCTTTGTGAATCCCCTTTGTGTTCTTTGTGGTTAAATCAACCTTGTTTTGAAAGGACAACGTTTGATGGAATACCGTTCCCTCGGCCAAACCGGCCTCCACATTTCAGAAATTTGTTTAGGCACGATGCAATTCAAATGGACCACCGACGAAGCCACCTCCCATGCGGTGCTGGATGCGTTTTGGGAGGCCGGTGGCAACTTCATTGACACCGCCGATGTGTATTCACGTTGGGCCCCCGGCTTGCGGGGCGGCGAGGCCGAAACCGTCATCGGCGAGTGGTTGACGCGCAAGGGCAATCGCGCCGATGTGGTGCTCGCCACCAAAGTGCGCGGGCGTATGTGGGATGGCCCCAACGGCGAGGGCTTAAGCCGGGCCCATATCATGCGCGCCGTCGAAGATTCTCTGCGCCGTTTGCAGACCGATTACATTGACCTGTATCAAACGCACGCGCCCGACCTCAACACCCCTATCGAAGAAACTCTACGGGCGCTGGACGATTTGGTGCGGCAAGGCAAGGTGCGCTATATCGGTTGCTCTAATTACAATGGCTGGCAATTGATGGAGGCGGTGTTGCAGGCGCGGCAAGCCGGACTGAGCGAGTACATCTCCATTCAGCCGCACTGGTCATTGGTGGAGCGCGAGAATTTTGAAAAAGACGTTTTGCCGGTGGTCAAGAAGTTTGGCATCGGCATCATCCCCTACAGCCCACTCGGGCGCGGCTTCCTCACCGGCAAATATCGGCGCGGCCAGCCTTTGCCCGAGAGCAAACGTATGGGCAGTGTGCAGGCGTTGCTCACCGATAAGAATTTTGATTTACTGGATAAACTGGAAGAACTGGGCCGCGCGCGCGGCAAGACGCCGGGGCAGATGGCGCTGGGCTGGATGTTGACGCAAGACTTAATGGCCGCGCCCATCATCGGCGCGAACACGCCCGAGCAATTGGCCGACAGTCTGGGCGCGGTGAGCCTGAAACTCAATGCGGACGAGACGCGGGCGTTGGATGAGTTGACGGCGTGGGATAAAAAGTGATGAGCGAGCAGCAACGCCGGGGGATTCTATCCCCCGGCTAAGGCAATCGAAATGCGCTACCGCGCATTGGCCCTGTCCAAACCCGCTGAGCGGGTTTCCCACGATAGCCGATGGTTTCTAACCATCGGCGTAGGCCGTGAGCAGTCACAGGAGTAATCGAAATGTCCGCTTCCAAAGTGAAAACACGACTTACCTCGAAGGCGCATTATTCCAAACGACCAGTGGCTTCGGTGCCTCAGGCCGGACAAACTTCGTTGGAGTTTTTTATCACGTTGCCTGGACAAAGCAATGTAGCTAAATTCATAGATGCTTTGATTGAACTCGTGGAAAAACAGGGCGGCGCTATCGGCGGCGGGGTTGTTGCGGTGGAGTGATAAATATGAAACTGCTTGTCTTAGGCGGCACAGTGTTTTTGGGGCGGTATATGGTGGAGAGCGCGCTGGCACGCGGGCATACAGTCACCCTCTTCAATCGCGGCCAGCACAATCCCGATTTGTTTCCCAACGTTGAAAAACTGCGGGGTGAGCGTGATGGCGGATTGGCTGTGCTGAAAGGCCGAACATGGGATGCGGTGATTGACACCTGCGGCTATGTGCCGCGTCTCGTGCGCGCCTCCGCCGAAGCGTTGGCCGACTCCGTTGAACATTACACCTTTATCTCCAGCCTGTCGGTGTATGCCAACACCAGCAAACCGAATCTGGATGAGAACGCTCCGGTGGGCAAACTCGCGGATGAGTCGGTTGAGCAAATTACGAACGAGACCTATGGGCCGCTCAAGGCGTTGTGTGAGCAGGCCGCCGAGCAAGCCATGCCGGGGCGCGTGTTAAATGTCCGCGCGGGACTCATTGTTGGCCCGCACGACGCCACCGACCGTTTTACCTATTGGCCCGCCCGCGTGGCGCGCGGCGGGGATGTGCTTGCGCCGGGCAACCCCGCCTCGCCCGTGCAGTTTGTGGATGTGCGCGATTTGGCTGGATGGATTGTGAAAATGGCCGAGGCGCGGCAGGCGGGCGTGTTCAACGCCGCCGGCCCCGATGACGTTTTGCCGATGCGTCAGTTTTTGGAAACCTGCCAAAGCGTGAGCGGCGCGTCATCAAATTTGATCTGGGCCAACGAGAAATTTATTTTAGAACAAGATGTGAAACCATGGCTGGAGATGCCGTTGTGGATTCCTGAGTCGGACCAAGCGGCGGCGGGCTTCTCGACGTTTAATTGTGGCCAGGCCATCGCCGCTGGCCTGGCCTTTCGCCCGCTGGCCGACACGGTGCGGGATACATTGGCCTGGGCCAACACCCGCCCCGCTGACCATGCCTGGCTCGCGGGCCTGACACCCGAGCGTGAGGCGGAAGTGGTGCAGGCGTGGCAGGAGAAACGAATCCACGAAGGGACACGAAAATAAAACAATGTCTATGAAAGATCGCCGCTCGGTTGACGACTTGTCGGTTGAAGAACTCCAGCGCATTTTGGCCGAGAAGAAGAGCGCCGCGCGTGAGGCCCGGCTGGATAAATATCGGCGCACCGGGCGGGCCTTGCCGGCCTTGCCGGTCGGGGCCACGCCCGACGTTCTGCGAACAGACACACCCCGGCCCCATCGCCCGCGCAGTCTGGCCCGGCGGGTGTTCGATTTCTTCTTGCTGATTGTGGAAGTGGGCGCGGTGGTGGGCCTGATTTACGTTTTCTATAATGGCTCCAACGTCCTGCAACAATTAAATCGGGAAGTCCAACAAATTATGGCCGAGAGCGTGCCAACGCTGGCGCCCACGCCGCTGGTTACGGTTGTGGTTCTGCCCTCCGGCCACACGCCGCCGGATGCCTCCGGCTTTACCCAGCCCAACGACGCCGAAATTCCGGAGAGCCTGCGCCCGCTGGTGGAGTCGCTGCCGCCGCCCGTCATCCCCACCCAGGGCCCCACTCAGGCCCGGCGACTCATCATCGCTGGGATTGATGTGGATAGCCTGATCGTGCAGGGCGATGACTTTGAGCAATTACGCAAAGGCGCGGTGGGCCAGCACATTGGCACCGCCGACCCTGGCCAACTGGGCAACCTGGTGCTGTCGGGGCACAACGATATTTATGGCGAGGTCTTCCGACGTTTGGATGAATTGCAACCGGGCGATGAGATTCAGATTCACAGCACCACCCAAATTTTTACCTACGTCATCACCGGTTGGCGCGTGGTATCGCCGACGGAGGTAGGCGTGATGGACGCCACCGTGCATTCTTCGCTGACGCTGATTTCGTGTTATCCTTATCTGGTGGACACCGAGCGCATCGTGGTGTTCGCGGATCTGAAAACCCAATAAAGTGGTCAACGGATGGAGCGGAACAAACACCGGATGGAACGGATGATAAAATATCGGCTTTGTTGGTTGACGCAATTTCAAGGAGTATGTGATGAGCAAGTATAAGAAAGCGAAGAAGGCTCGCCAACCCAATATCCCCATGTACACCGGCCCGGTGACGGGCGCGGGTGGTGGGCTGGAAATGAATCCGGGCCGGCCCGAAACAACCTCGGTTCAATTTGATTACACCCATATCAAAAAGGACCTGGCCCGCATCTTTACGCTGGCGGGGCTGTTTATCGCCGCGCTGGTGGGGTTGTCGTTTATTCTCAAATAAGCGTTAGGCCGTTTGCATTCCCTCCATGGACGGCTACAATGGCCGTATCCGCAGACCGGTAATTCAATTGTAGAGGACTGGGAGAGGTTGCCGCCACCCGCCGGGGTGGGGCGCGTGGCGAGATGACTGCTGACCGGATTGGACGCTACACCCTCGTCCGCCAACTCGGCGAAGGTGGGATGGCCACCGTCTACCTGGCGCACGACCCGGAGATGGAGCGGCAGGTGGCCGTCAAGGTCCTCGCGCGCCAGTTCCTCAACGACCCCGAATTCCGCGCCCGCTTCAAACGCGAGGCGCGCCTCATTGCGGCGCTTGACCACAGCGCCATCGTCCCCATCTTTGATTACGGCGATACGGGCGAGCAACCCTACATCGCCATGCGCTATCTGCCGGGCGGCTCATTGGCCGAGCGCCTGACCGGCCAGCCCATGCGGCTGGAAGCCACCATCGCCATCGTTGATCGGCTGGCGCAGGCCCTGGACGCCGCTCACCGGCAGACCATCATCCACCGCGACCTCAAGCCGGGCAATGTGCTCTTTGACGCCGACGGCTATGCCTTTCTCTCCGACTTTGGCATCGCCAGACTCACCCAGGGTTCGACCGCCTACACCACCACCGGCTTCATCGGCACACCCGAATATATGAGCCCCGAGCAGGCCGAGGGCAACAAGGACTTGGATGCGCGCAGTGATATTTATTCATTGGGCGTCATCGTCTATCAACTCTTGACGGGGCGTAAGCCGTTTACCGGCGATACGCCGATGCGGGTGATGTACAAGCACGTTCACGACCTGGTGCCGCCGATAGACGCCCGCGCGCTACGCTTGCCCGCCAAAATAAATGGGGTGATGCTGAAGGCGCTAGCCAAAAAACCGGAAGCCCGCTATGCCAGCGCGGGCGAACTGGCCGCCGCCTTGCGGGGGCTACTGCCGGCTTCGGGCAAGACTCGCCTGCCCATCATCATCCCACCTGTTAAATCGCCAACCAAACCCCTCACGCCTCCGCCCCCAGAGAAGAAGAAAGAGCCGACCCCAACGTGGGGTCCCGGCCCGCAATCGGCGGATGAGGGCAAGGCGGGTGAAACCCCCAAAGACCAAACCACGATTGGCGAACCGCTGGAGGCCAAGCCACCCACGAAAGTGCCGTGGTGGCTGGTTGGGTTAGTGATTAGCATGGCGATATGTCTGGGATTGGTGTTGGTGGCGGGCCTGTTTTTGCTGGCCAGTAACAACCGCCGCACGCCCACCCCAACATTGACCATGACCATGACCCGCACCGCGCCCCCAACGGCGACGGCGACCGCGACGCGTGTTCCGCCCAGCGCCACCCTGCGCGCCAGCCCGACCCCGCGCGCCACCGCTTCGCCCACACTTTCCCCGACGGTGGAGTTCACCCTAACCCCAACGTCTTCCCCGGTGCCCACGCGCCGCGCGCCCACCAACACCCCACGCCCGCCAACCCTGGCACCAACCGCGACTCTACCCCCAACCATCACGCCCATACTCCCAACACAAACCAATCCGCCCCCGCCTCCGCCCCCAACGACGGTGACGCCGGTGATTGAAACAGTAACACCCGTTCCGAGTTCGACGCCCGTTCAAGATACGCCCACGCCCGCCTTGCAAGTAGAGCAGTAACGTTTATGGCATAGCAGGTACTTCAAGGTCGGGCGGAAATTGTTAATGATGGAATTCGCGCCAACTCAGACCCTAAGCAAACCTGCCCGAAACCCTTAGGGTCTTCAAGACCCTAAGGGTTTAGAGATAGGTTGTAAAGGTTTTCTTGATAACCTCGGGCGAAAATTTGCAAACTATTTCCGATAACAAGGCGCGTTCACTTGCAAGAGAAACCTTTAGGGTCTTGCCCTACAGTTTAACTGTCACCTATCCCTAACTCACCACTCGGAGGCCAAAATGAACCCTCAATCAAAACCCACCTTCTTTGCTCGTTGGCATCATTGGTTGCCGTCGCGTGGCAACGTGCTGTTTACGTTGTTGATGGCCCTCAGTTTGTTGGCCTATACCCGAAGTGCGGGCGCGTTCCCTGCGCGAGCGCCCGCTGTTGCCAGCACCGCCACCATCCCCTATCAAGGCCGCCTGGCCGATGCCAGCGGCGCGCCCGTCAACGGCACGGTGGCGATGACGTTCAATCTGTACGATGTAGACAGCGGAGGCGTGGCGTTGTGGACCGAGACGTGGCCCAGCGTGCAAGTCAACGGTGGGTTGTTCAACGTTCTGTTAGGTAGCACCATGCCCATCATGCAAAGCACTTTTAGCTACAACGATAGTTTGTGGCTGGGCGTGACGATGGGCGGGGATAGCGAGATGACGCCGAGGGTGCAGTTGGGGAGTGTGCCGTTTGCGATGCAGGCGCAGGCTGTTGTTTATGAAGGGTTTTCCTACTACACCACCGGCTATACCAAGGGTAGTAATTGGTTACCTGTAGTAGCAGATATTTTAGACTTCAATACATTCGGAGCAAACACTTACGATACTGTAACAGGTGTCTTTACTGCCCCGAAATCTGGATACTATAGGTTTGAGACTCATGGGTACATCGTTACCGGGTCAACCGGAGATGAAAATATTGCGGTGGGCGTTGAGCGGAATGGGCTACTCGTTGCACTGTCAGGGGGTCAGTTCGGTGTTGCTGATACTGCGGGCCCACAGTTTTCACATGTAGCGTATTTACAAGATGGAGATCAAACGAGGGTAATGTCTTATACTCCAATAACCGCCACTTTCGGTGGCTCGCCTGCTCTTGGACATGTCTGGTGGTTCCAGGGTGAGTATGTTGGGAACTGAGATTCACCGATAGATCATGATCTGACGCACGGGCGAATTCAGGCTTTCGGCGGATGCCGGTTGACGCTGACCCAAACGGCGCGCCTCACAATCGGACTATAATACCTCCGAGGAGGTCAACATGTCCCTACTTGACCGTATCATCGTTGATCCAAGAATTTTGGTGGGCAAACCGGTTATCAAAGGCAGCCGCTTGTCGGTAGACTTTATTATCGGCCTGTTGGCGCAAGGCTGGAGCGAAGCCGATATTCTGCGAAATTACCCTGGCCTGGCGCGCGAGGATACGCTATCATGCGTGGCTTGCCTGAACTACGCTGAGGAAGACCGCCTCCGGCGCATCTTTTTGCCGTCGGTGGTTTGAATTTAAGCCGCGCGGCTTTTGATAGATTGTTCAAATCAAAGCCATACAATCTGCGCCAGCCGGATTTGCAATCCGCCGCGAGCGTAGTTTGTGTGCAATGACCGCGTTGCTCATTTACCCGGAACACATTAAAATTACGCTATGCGAATTATCGCTCGCAAGACGCTCCGGGAGTTTTGGGAGAAACACCCCGACGCGCGACAGGCGTTACAGGCGTGGTATCACGATGTCAAACGGACCCACTGGAAAACGCCCAATGACATCAAAAGCGTCAATCGCAACGCCAGTTTTGTTGGCGCGCGGCGCGTGGTGTTCAACCTCAGAGGCAACAAGTACCGCCTCATCGTCCTGGTGGCTTACCAACATGGCATTGTTTATATTCGTTTCGTCGGCGCACATCGAGAGTATGACCAGATAGACGCGGCTACCATTTGAGCCGGGAAGGTTATGGTTATCATGGAGATTCGCCCCATCCACACCAGCGCCGATTATCAAGCGGTGCTCAACCAAATTGAACAATTGTTGGAGGCCGAACCCGATACACCCGATAGTGACCGCCTTGAAGTGCTTACGACTCTCGTGGAAGCCTACGAGGACAAACATTATCCCATTCCCGAGCCTGACCCCGTTGAAGCCATCCGGTATTACATGGAGAGTCGCGGCTTGAAGAAAAGGGACCTTCAGCCGTATCTTGGGGACCGGCAACGCGTAAACGATGTGTTGAGTCGTAAACGCCGGCTCTCAATACACATGATCCGCAACCTTCACTCAGGACTAGGCATTTCCGCCGATGTTTTAATTCAACCCTACGCGCTGAGGAATTAGGGTTGGGTTTTCCCCACCCCCGCCGCCCGCGCCTTCGCCATCGCCTCCGCCCGGTCGGCCACTTGTAGTTTGGCGAGGATATTGGAAACGTGGTTGCGGGCGGTCTTGAGGCTCAGGCTCATCCGGTCAGCAATATCCTGATTGGTGAGGCCCTGCGCGATGAGCGCCAGCACTTCACGTTCACGCTCGGTGAGCTCGGGGAAGGCCGTGCGCGAGGCGCTGGGGGCGACCTCAGAGATATACTTCAACAGGCGTTGCGCCACCGCCGGGCCAAACAGCGCCTCGCCGCTGGCCACCGCCCGAATCGAGCGGAGCAATTCATCCTCATCCGCATCTTTGAGAATGTAGCCGCGCGCTCCGGCCCGCATGGCGGCCAACACCGAGTCGGTGTCCTCAAACATCGTCACGATGATGACGCCCACCTGCGGATGCGCGCGCACGATACGCCGGGTGGCTTCCACCCCGTTCAGGCCCGGCATCTGCACATCCATCAAAATCACATCGGGCCGGTGCTGTTCGGCCTTGCTCACGGCTTCTTCGCCGTTGTTGGCCTCATCCACCACCACAAACTCCGGCACCGACGCCAGCAGGGCGCGCACGCCATCTCGAAAAAAGCGGTGATCATCGGCGAGCAAGATACGGATGGGCATGGGTCATTCTCCGTGGGGCAGGCGCGCCAGCACCCGCGTTCCGCCACCGGGACGCGGCTCTAACGCACAACTGCCGCCTAACTCCGTGGCCCGCTCGCGCATCGAGGTGAGTCCCACACCGGCGCGAATGGTGGGCGGGGGCGGCAGGCCCACCCCATCATCGGCGACTTCGATTTGCAAGTCATCCTCAATGCTTAACCGAATCCAACACTCGCGGGCATGCGCGTGGCGGGCCACGTTGGTGAGGGCCTCCAACACAATGCGATAGGCGGCCACCTCCAGCGCGGCGGGCAGGGCCGGCAGGTAGTCGGGCGCGTCTACCGTGACGTGCAGGCCCCCCACCGAAAACTGCGTGGCCTGCTCACGAATGGCGGGCAACATGCCGAGTTCATCCAGCGCGGGCGGGCGCAAATCGTAGACCACCCGGCGGATGTCGGTGATGACGGCTCGGATTTGTTCACGCAGTTCGGCCATGTGTGTCAGGGCGGCGCTGGGGTCGCGTTCAATCAAACCACGCACCGCTCCGGCTTTTAAATTAAGCGCGGCCAGGGTCGGGCCGATGGTGTCATGCAAATTGCGGCGCAGGCGGCGGCGCTCTTCTTCGCGGGCCAGCACCAGCCGTTCGCGCGCGCGTTGCAGGTCGCTCGTCATTCGCATCACATGCACCGCCACCCCCGCGTTTTGGACAATCTCCGTCAGCAGGTTTTGTTCGCTCAATGTTAATTGAGGATGGTCAACGCCCGGTCTCAACACTAATTGGCCAACGATTTCGTCTTGATACATGAGCGGGAGCAGAAACGGCTCGGCCTCCGGCGAGTCGTTGGCGGGTGGGGGGCTGGCCTCGGCCGGGTATTCAGCCGCCAACTCAAACTCGCCCGAGTCGGTGCGCTTTAGCCGGATGGCGGCATAAGGCAAGTGCAAGGCCTCGGCCACGGTTTCCACGATCAGCGGCAGAACCGCCTCCGGGGCCAACATGCCTTCCAGTCGGCGGCTGAGGCGGGTGAGGCTGGCATACGCGCCGTCGGCGGAATGGGCGAGTGGCGGTGAATCTTGCATGGGCAGGATTATAGCCCTCCTGCGCCGTTGCGCTACAGACTCTTTTGGTACACGGATTGGCACGGGTGGGCACGGATTTTAATTTCTTAGGACTTACGCAGTTGGTAAGCGTGGGAGGGCTTTGCAAGCCCGATACGATACTCGTCGCGGTTACACGCTTCGCGGCTCCCACGCTGAACGGCGTAACTCATATTTCTTATCCGGGTTTTCCGTGCCAATCCGTGTTGATCCGTGTACCCGTATCGAGCCGCTCCATTACGCAAATCCAACCCAGTGTCCCGGCCCGCGCGGGAAAATTTCCCGGCTCAACGGGACAGCGCCCCATGACAACAGGACAGCGGGCGTGCTACAGTAACGCCATCGTATCCCACTTCCCGCATTGAGAAAGGAGATTGTATGAGCAACGATACCGTCCGATCGGACCATGATGAACTCAAAACCATCCAAACCACGTTAAGCTCGCAGGGCGACACCCTGGAGAGCATGAACCAGAACCTCCAGGCCTGCCTGGACACTTTGCAGGGCGGCGACTGGATTGGCCGGGGCGCGAATGCGTGCTTCGCCGAGATGAACGGCTCGGTGATGCCCTCGCTGAAGCGTCTGCGCCAAGCCATGGCCGAAGCCGCCCGCGTCACCGGCCAGATTTCGCAAACCATGCAACAGGCCGAAGACGATGCCAGCAACGTGTTCGTCATCAGCTAACACCCCACTCACTTTCCCTTTGGAGATATCCCATGCCTGATGTCCGAATGAATTATGACTCGATGGAGCGCATGGAAAAAGCGTTTCATCGCGCGCACCAGCAGGTGCATGACTCCATGCGTGAAATGGAGAAACTGGCCAAGATGATGGAAGACGGCGCGCTGCAAGGCGAGGGCGGCGATGCCTTCCGCGAGGCCATCCGCAGCCAACTCATCCGGCGCATGAAGGTGCTGGGCGAGAAGTTGCAAGAACTCGAACAAGACATTCGCGGCGCGGTGCAAGCCACCCGCGATGGCGTGTCCACCGCCCAGAGCCGGTTCAAATAAAGGAGCGTGAGCCATGAAACTTGGCAAGAAATTCCTACAATTCCTGCGGAAAGAAGTTGACAACGTGAAGGCTGGGGTGGGCCAGCAGAAGCAAATCGTGTCCAGCGTCCTGGATGCGATTAAGGGCTACGTCCCGCGCGTGCAATCGGCATGGATCGGCGGCGACGCCGACGAGTTTGCCGCCGACGTGGGCCGCAAGCTGATCCCCGCGCTGGCAGAGTTGATTGCCGCGATTGGCGGCATCAGCCTCAACCTCACCAAAGCCACCAGCATCATTGACCAGGCCGACGCCAAAGTGAAGAGCATGGCTGGCGGCTTGGGCGATATGTTCGCTAAGATCTAGGAGGATGTGACATGGCCGGACAAGTTGTGCAAATGGATTATGCCGTTATCGGCGATGTGTCGAAGGGCTTTGCCACCGCCCGCGATACGCTGACCACGGTGGGCAAGGTGCTGGAAATCCTGGTGAACATTCTGCGGGCGACCGCCGTAGCCAGCCTGGGCACCAGCGCCGCGCTGGCCCGCTACGTTGACAACATCAAGCAGAAGGTCAACAAGTTGGCCAAGGTGTGCGACGAGTTCAGCAATGACCTCTCGCGCGCCATCGGCGACCACCGGAAGGGTGATGTGAAGGGCAAGCGCTATTTTGGCGAAGGCGTTAGCCGCTAGACTCCATGACCTGCGGCGCGAACCCGCCCGGGTTCGCGCCGCAGATCGGTGTGGCCCTTCACTGCGGAGTGACCAATGCCGGCTTCCCTCATCCGCTCCGACCATGACTCGCTGGCCCACATTGCTCAAACCTTTGAGCGTGAGGCTGACCAGACGCGCGCTCTGCTCCGGTCGCTTAAGCAATGCCTGGATGTTTTGGCGGGCGGCGACTGGATTGGCAAGGGCGCAACGGCGTGCTATGCCGAGATGAATGGCTCGGTCTTGCCCGCCGTGCAACGCCTGGCGGCGGCGCTGGAAACCGCCGGGCGGACGACGAAGCAAATGGGTCAGGTGATGCAAGCGGCGGAAGATGAGGCGGCGGACATCTTCAAACTGCAACCTGCCTCTATAGTGATCAGTTCAGCGTCGGAGGGTGGGACTCAACCTTTAGGGGACACGCTGGCACAATTAGGTAGTAATTTTGACGGAGGTCAGATACTCTATCGAGGGGGGCGACTCATGCTTGATATCGCCAAACGGTTGCCTGGAAACTCAAACTTAAAGCAACTCTTTGAAACCACTTGGTTCAAAGGCGGCTTACTTGGAACCGGTATATTATTCTGGACATTGGATGACTTGGATAAACGCAAATATGGTGATGATTTGTTTAAGACAATTGGTGTTAACACGATCAAGCCTTTAGTGGAATTTGCAATTACTCGCGCTCACCCAGTGGGTTTCATTACCCTCACAGCCAACAGTGCCTTCCAACTTGCTGGTGACCTGCAAGTGGGAATCCAGAAAACGCTGGCTGGGTTCATCGTAGCTGACCCTGCCATACGCCAATTGCTCCAAAGCGATGCTAATCGTGTGAATGTCGCTGTGGAACAATCCAACTTAGGAAACGTCACACGCCAATTCAATGAGGCCGTATATGAAACTTATGCGAATGGTCTGATCGGGGTGTGGAATGTTGGGAACGCTTACGCAGATGGTGTGGGTAAACTCTGGCAAAATCCGTCTTATGCAACTCTATTGCAGGTGAGCCGGACCATAAATGCTGTTAGCCAACAACACAGTCTGGACATTGCCGGATTATCCAGCGGCCCGTTGCTATCACCCTCTGGCTGGCGCAATCTTTATGAGGCCGGCGTTGCAGCAGTCAATGTGTCCGATGGATTGTCAGATTGGAGAATGGCGACGATGATCAGCACTGCCAATCAGGGCCTTGGATTCATTTCAAGGGTCGCTGACTTTTTGCCTATATCTAGCCAGGCTCAATACGCAGTGGATGAAACAATCAAAAGCTGGATGCAGTCCGTCCAGTACATTGGTGATAACCAAATCAATGCTTTCAATCTGCCGAAACCCTGAAGTAGCATAGGAGTCAGCCATGACTGATACCACGATTAAGTTGCGATTGGGTTTTGAAGAGCTAGTCAGTTTGATGGCGGCATTGGGGCTGAGGGGTTTGCCCGGAATTGGGGAAAATGTGTGGGAGGGCCTGGATGAATCGCAAGTTTCCCTTGTGATGTCGGCTGGTCTGAATGCCTTGCGCGCTAGAGGCTGGGTTGCAGATGAAGCCATGTCTGATGGAAAGCCGCGCTTGGCAATCGATAGCACTGTGTTGGCTGTGGTCGGCACGTGCGCTCGCGCCTCATGGCTTGTTTATCTCAACCGGCTTCCCATGGATGCTCCACCGGAAATGGCCTATCTTCATTTGGGGCCGCAATTGTTAGTGTTACATCACACCCCACATTCTGGCGTTCACGAATTCATTGGGAGTGTGGACAAAACAGAAATGCTGAAAGAAATTGAAGCGATTCTGCAACTGGATGGCCAACCAAATCGGTCTGAAAGATTGGCTGTCACCATTTCTCAAGTGGGATTTGATAAAGCGGTTACTTTGGCCCGCAACAACCAACGCGCTGAAGCTATCAATATACTAATCCAAGCCGGCAATTCACCAGAAGCCGTTGCTCAATTAATAGACTCGATTTACACGGTGCGGTCGAATAGCTTAATCACCCAAGTGCGTTTGCAAGCATCTGACTCCTCGACTGCCGTAGAGCCCGTGACAAGTTTTTCTTTGCTGAATGAACCTAGCAGGTTGTGGATGATTCAGGACAAGGGCAACGAGCAAGTGACGTTGACATTGACTTCGTTGCAACACTGTCGAGAAGTAGTGGGTCATCTTATAGAGTTTCACGCATTTTGAAAGGCCGGTCTCGCTTTGAGTATGGCCACCTCTGTTATCACCCAATCAGTCGACGACCCGCAGGGCGCGCATATTGAGCCCCTGACCGCCGATGGACTGCGCCGTTAGATTTCTTCGCGACTTCTCTCTTTACGGATACGTCACTGTCAAATTGTAAGGGGTCGTATTGAACCCCCCCGCCACAAACACCCGCACATAATAGACCCCCGCCCCGCCGCAGGCCGGATACGCCATTGATGGACAATCAATGTGAAAAGGCGCGCCGCCCGCATAGCCCACCAGAGAACTGTTGGCGTCAAGCAGTTGTAGTTGGGGGGCAGAACCGGTGAGATTGGTCACATCAATGGTGATGGTTCCGGTGCTGGGCTGGGTGAAACTAAAATAGTCGTTGGTGTCATCGGGGTTGCCCTGATACGTTGCGCCGGAGCAGAGCGGGCCGTTGGCCTGGGTGGTGGTGTCGTTGTCTTCGACTTCCACACGCCCGTTGGGGCCGAGCGCGCATGAGTCAAAGTTGCGCGCTACCAGCGGCAGGAAGAGCGGCTCTGCTGTTGGGGGTAGGCTGGTGGCCGTTGCGGTTGGCGTGGCAGTGACGGTATTGGTACGCGTGGGCGTGTGAGTATTGGTGGGCGTAAGAGTTGTGGTGGAAGTGGGTGTATTGGTGCGCGTGGGCGTGCGGGTAATGGTGGGTGTAGATGTCGGCGTGGGTGTGGCACCGTTGTACTCATACGCCCCGATGTCGCAGACACCGGAGCGGCCATAGCCGCGCTGGTCGGTAGGCGGGCAACCCGCGTTATCACCCGCGTTAATTGCTAGGCTACCGATTTGCAGGCCATGAGTCCAAGTGGGGCCACCGTTATCCAGCAATGGCCCCAGAAGTGGGTCGGTGTTAGTAATATCGCCCGTAGCTGTGAAGCCACAGGTAATGCCGCTGTCTAAATTGTGCCCATTCGAAACAATCAGACCGCTACAATTTCCGCCTGATGTGCTGTTCGCGACAATCGTATTTTTGAGTGACAGTGAACCGCCATTGTTGAAGATGCCCTCACCATATGTAGCGGAGTTACTATTGACCGTAACATTATTGAGTGTCAGAGTATTTGCATTCGAAATACCGCCACCAGCTGATGAGGTTGAGTTGCCGCTGAGGGTGCTATTGATTAGTGTCAGCGTGCCACCATTATAAAGACCACCGCCCGACAGGGCCGAATTGCTGATAAGGGAACTGTCGGTTAGTGTCAGGACACTATCATTCCTGATGCCACCACCGTAGTTGGTAGCCACGTTGCTTATAATCTGCCCGCCGCTTAACGTGGCGCTACCGGAATTGACAAACACCCCACCACCATTATCGGCTGAGTTGTTGGTAATGTCATTGTGGGTGAGTGTTAATGTCCCTCCGTCGTGGTAAATACCTCCGCCATCGCCGGAGTTGGCCGTGTTGCTCATAACAGTGCTGTTTGTCACTGTTAGCGCGGCGTTGCTATAGATGCCGCCACCCGTCCAATCCGTGACAGTATTTCCGCGGATAATGCTATCGTCTACCGTTAAATTGCCACCCGCGTTGAGAATACCGCCGCCGCTGGCAGAGCCCGGGTTGCCATTGAGAATCGTTACGCCATAGATATTGACCATGACAGCATTGAAAATATGTATGACCCGATCTAGCGCCCCGCCATCAATCAAAGCGCTCGTTGCTCCGGCACCATTAATCGTCAAACTATCCGTGATGTCCAAATCGCCTGTAGCCGCATTGTCTTCACCCGACCCGCCGATGGTGAGGGTGTAGACACCGGCTGGTAAAGTAATCGTATCGGCTCCCGCCAACGCATTCGTTTCCAGAATCGCCGCCCGTAACGTGCACACGCCTCCACCTGTCGCGCAAATTCCATCGCCAGGATTAGCGTCCACCACATCAGCAGCGTTATTGACCGTGAAGGTAGTGCTGACCCGCGCCGCTATCCGCGTCGCACTCGCCAACACCACAACGATGCCCAGCATCAGTAGCACTAAACTGAACGAACGGCATAGCCAAATCATCATTCACCTCCAGAAAAATAGAACTTCACAGATACGTCACCACCTTAATTGATTTCAAGGAGGTCGCCGGGCTATCTCAAGCGGATTGGACTTACGCAAACCTGACAGGTGCGGGCGTTAAAACGCTGGTTAAACAAGCGCCCTGATGCCCGCACCTGTCAGGTTTTAGCCCGTTTGCGTAAGTCCAAGCGGATACAAAAGTTAGCGTTGGATGGTCAATTACTGCACCGCCCTTTGCCACAATTCCCAAAAGATATACGCCACCACCCCGGCCACCGTCAAGAACAACACCATTAGCGAAATGATGACCACATAAAACCGGCGTGGCCTCGGCCGTCTCTCTTTCGGCGGCGTCGAATAAATAGCCGTCAACGCCTCGCCCAACTCCGTCACCGTATTGAAGCGATTGTTGCGGGCGATGGCGCGCTCCACAATTTTGATGACCCCCAGCTGTTCTAATTCAGGGCGCTCGACTGGCAGTGACCCCGCGCCTTTCGCCACCAGTTCACGCACACGGTCATCGCGGCGCAGTTTCGGCTCAAAGCCGGGCCGTCCCGCCAGCATCTCATAAAAAATCAGGCCGAGTGAATACACATCGGCGGTGGGGTTGACGGATTTGACGCGCTGGCCGCGCCCATCGGCGAGCAATTCCGGCGCGGTATAAGCGGGTTCGCACAACCTCGGCCAGTCGGCCATGCTTTCCATTTCATTGCCTTCCAGCAAAAAGCCCAAATCCAGCAGGGTGGGGCGCAAATGACCCTTGGCATCCACCTCCACCAAAATCACATCGGGCGTGAGGCTGAGATGGCATTTCTTTTGCGCGACCAGCGGACGCATCGCCTCGGCTATGGTCGCAATCAGCCAGGCCGCCTCGGAGTGCCAAAGCTGTGGATTCTCCAACAGCACATCACTGAGGAGTTTGCCCTTGACATATTGAAAGACGCTAAAGACTTTGACCTCGCCCCGGAACGAGATTTGACCAAAGGGGCGTGTAGCAGGTGTGGGGTAGGGGGAGAGCGGGCGAAGCAAAATTGGGCGCGGGCTGGGGCGGAACGAAGCCAAGAACGCGCCGATGGGGGACGGCCTGGGCATCAGGCTCTTGAAGGCGTGGGCCTCGCGGCTCAGGCGCTCTTCGGTTTCCTCGCCCCGGTGGGCCACCTTGACCAGCACGGGTGTCTTGCCGCGCTGGGCTTCATACAAGGCCGCCGTGCGCCAGGCCCGCACCAGTTTGATGATTTTTAGATCGCCCAGAAAATCGCCATAGCCAAACAAGGCATAGCCCGCCTCGGCCGGGCAATCCGGCTCCGGGCACCACAGGTTGCCATCGTGGGTCGTGCGTTCACAGCGTTCGCAGAAGCGATTCATAGGCGATAATAGGGTACTTGCAATTTTTCCAATGTGCGCTTATTTTACACCACACATGGCTATCGAATACCTTGACCGCCCCCCTCGCATCCAGCCCGAACTGCCGCAGGCCGAGGTGGACATCCCCAACCCACCCGAACAGAATCAAACGCTTGGCCAGGACTTGTTGGGTTTGCTTATTCCGCTCGTCACGATTCTGGGCTTTGGGCTGGCCTCCGGCAGTGGCAACCCGATGATGATCGTCATCATGGGCGCGGTCGCGCTGCTCACGGTGGGCGGCTCGCTCCTCACCAGCCGGAAAGAGCGCAAGCAATTTGAAGCCAAACAAAAAGCCTATCGCGAACTCCTGGCCGAGATGCGCCAGGAAATGACACGCGCTCACAATGCCCAACGTCTGTTCTATCGGCACAACTATCCCGATAGCCCCACCGTGCTGGACATCGCCGCGCGCAAAGAGACCAGCCGCTTTGGCGCGCGCCTGTGGGAGCGCCGCCCCACTGACCCGGACTTTGGCGCGGTGCGGTTGGGCGTCGGCAACCGGCCCTCCACCGTCATCTACAAAGTCGGGCAAGCCAGCAGTCCGATAGACGAGAGCGCCTTGTGGAAAGACGCGCGCAAACTCGCCACCGATTCACAAATTCTCACCGACGTATCCATCACGATTCCACTCCGCCCGATGAGCGGCGCACAGGACGCGGACGAGCGCAAAGCCGCCACGGCCCGCCATGCGCTCGGCCTCTTTGGGCAAAGTTCCAACAACACCGCGGAAATGGCGCGCGCCCTGCTCACGCACTTTTGCGCGTTTCACTCGGCGCAGGATACGCGGCTGCACATCGTGGGCCTGCCGCACGCGCACCGCCATTGGCAGTGGGCCGAGTGGTTGCCGCATTGCGATGTGCGCGGCATCGGCGACGACGACTCGGACGCCAATCGCCCCAAAGAGTTTGACCAGTTGTGCTTTGCGTCCGAAAAAGAAAAAATCGCCGCCTTCTGGAAGCGCATTAAAAAAGAACTCGACCAGCGCCAGGTGCGTTTGCGCGATACTGGCGCTGACGAAAAAAAAGGCGGCGATGTGACCCTGCCGTTTTTGGTGGTGGTGGTGGATGTGCTGGGCGATATGCCCGCCGACTCGCCTCTAAACGATGTGGCCTCCGAAGGGGTGGTGGCCACGTTGATGCAGGCCGGGCCGCAACTCGGGGCGGCCGTGATCTTCCTCGCTAATGCGCCCTCGAAAATTCCCAGTGATTGCCAGGCGTTAATTGAAGTGGCGGCGGTGGGCGAGAAAGTGGTCTTTCGCTATACCGAGGTCGGGCTGAACACGCCCCGCCATTTGGGTCAGGCCGATTTGGTGAACGAGCTGCTGGCCCGGCAGTTTGCCGGCCACATCCGGCGGCTCGATTTGAAACGGCCGGCTGGCGCCGACTTGCCCCGCGCCGTGGGCCTGCTGCCGATGCAATCCGTCTTTGAGAATCGCAAAATTGACACGGTGGATAAGTTGGCGCTCAAAGAAAGTTGGGCGTGGAGCATCGAACCCAACCATTCGGAATGGTTGCACGCGCCCATTGGCATGGTCAGTAGCCGCGATGTGCGCGAACTGATTTTCTCGGCCAAAGAGGGCGGCGACGGCGTGCATGGCCTGATTGCCGGCACCACCGGCTCCGGCAAATCGGAGATGTTGCAGACCTTGGTAGTGGGCCTGGCGTTGAGGTACGATCCGCGCCTGCTTAATTTGGTGCTGGTGGATTACAAGGGCGGCGCGACCTTTGAGCCGTTTAAGCAATTGCCGCACGCCGTGGACATCCTCACCAACCTGGATGGCAACGCGGTCGAGCGCATGTTTGTCGCCATCGAAGCGGTGATGACCCAGCGCAGCGCAATTCTGGCACAGGCCAACGCCAAGGATCTGGTGGAGTATCGCCAAAAGGTCATCCCCAAATTGCCGCCCGATAGCCCACTGCCGCGCGCCTTTCCACATCTCTTCATCATCGTGGATGAGTTCGCGGAGATGATTACGGCCAACCCCGATTATCGCGCCAAGTTTGAGAGCATCACGCGCCTGGGCCGCTCCTTTGGCGTGTCGCTGCTATTGGCGACTCAACGCCCGGCGGGCGTGGTCTCCGATCAGATGCGCTCCAATATGAAGTTTCGTATATGCTTACGCGTGGAAACGCCCGACGATAGTAAAGAATTATTGGGCCGCCCCGATGCCGCCTTCCTGCCCAATCTCGGCGGGCGCGGCTATATTCAAGTGGGCAACGATGTGGCTCAGGCGATTCAGGTGGCCTGGGCCGGCAGTGAATATAGCGATGACCGCGCGACCGTGCTTAAGGATGTGATTTGGCTGGATGAAGAATCACTCCCGATGGCGGGCGAAGACGCGGCGCTCTATTCGGCCCTGGAGGTGGGGGAGGCCCTCGGCCTGCCCGCCGGTGAGAAGCCGCCCAAACTGGTGGATTGGATTGTGGGCATCGCTGCCCTGCGCGCCAAACGTGATGGCGTGCCGCCCCAACGCAAACCGTGGCCTGAGCCGTTGCCCGCCCGTCTCTCCCTCACCGACGCGGTGGATGCGCGCTACCTCAACACCGCGCGCGCGGTGGACGCCAACCGGACCCTCATCCTCAACGACCCGGTGGATGCCTGGCTCAACAACACCGACGAAAAATCCATCTGGCCCGCCTTTGATTGGAAAGCGCCCCGGCCCTTGCGCGTGGATATTGGTTTGGTGGATAACCCGTCCCGCGCGGAACAACGTTTGCTGACCATTGATGTGGCGAGCGAGCCGGTGGTGCTGTTTGGTTCGGCGGGGCGCGGCAAATCCACCTTTATCAAAACCCTGCTCATCGCGCTGGCCACGACTCGCTCACCCAATGAATTACATTTATACGCGCTGGATTTTGGGAGCAGTGGCCTGCGCGCCATCACTGCCCTGCCGCATCTGGGCGCGTCCATTGCCGCCGCCGAGACCGCGCGGGTGGACCAGTTGATGCGAATGCTTCGCAACATCGTCAACGAGCGGCAGGAACGCCTGGCCAAATATGCCGACCTGGCCGACCACAATGCCCGCAACCCCGGCGAAGTCCTGCCCGAAGTCGTGGTGGTCATAGACAACTTCACCGAGTTCAAAGAAGGCTATGAACACCTCATCCCCGAACTGATGGCCCTGCTCCGCGATGGCCGCGCCTATGGGATGTACTTCGTCATCACAGCCAGCGGCCCGAGTGACCTGGGCGGCAAACTCTACAATCTGCTCACCCAACGCCTGACGCTGACCCTGCCCGACCGCTCGGTGTATGCCGACATCGTGGGCCGGGGCGCGCCCAATTTTGACGATGTGCCGGGGCGTGGGGTGGTCACGGTGGAGGTAGCGGAAAAGAAACTGCAACCGCTGGAATTTCAGATTGGGATTCCGGGCCAGCCGGATGTCGCCATCGAAGCCGACCAGATTGATGTGTTCCAAATCATCGCCCAGCGCATGGAGCGGGTGTGGACGGCCCAGGGCGGCACCCGCCCCTCCGCCGAACTGCCGCGCGCCCTGACCCTGCTGGATATGTTTGCGTTGCTGGACGCGCATCCCGTCACCCAACTCGGCGAATTGAACATCGCTGAAAAATGGAAGAACAGTATGCAACCGGCCCAGCAAGAGTGGTTGCGGGCGGCCATCGGCCTGGTCAGCAGCAAAGAAATTAAGACCCTGTTCTTTCAGGCGCAGGCGGATGGGGTGCATGGCATGGCCGCTGGCACCACCGGCTCCGGCAAATCCGAACTTCTGCAAACGTTGATTAGCGCGATGGCGATTCGCTATGACCCGCGTATCGTCAATTTTGTGTTGGTGGATTACAAGGGCGGCCCAACCGTGGAGCCGTTCCGTAAACTGCCGCATTGCGTGGACCTTGCCACCAATTTGCAGGGCAACGCCGTCGAGCGCATCTTCATCGCCATCAACGCCGAAATGAATCGCCGCTCGGAAATTTTGGCCAAAGCGGGCGTCAGCGATTTGGTCGAGTATCGCAAGAAAGTGATTCCGGGATTGAAACCCGGTTCACCGTTCCCGGAGACCTTCCCGCATCTGTTCATTATTGTAGATGAGTTCGCGGAGATGATTGCCCAAAGCCCGGAGTACAAAACAAAATTTGAAAGCATCACGCGCCTGGGCCGCTCGTTTGGGGTGAGCCTGATCTTGGCCACTCAGCGCCCGGCGGGTGTGGTCTCCGACCAGATGCGCTCCAATATGAAGTTCCGTATTTGCCTCCGCGTCGAGACGCCGGAAGATAGCAAGGAGTTGTTGAAGAAGCCCGATGCCGCGCGCTTGCCGCAGATTGGCGGGCGCGGCTATGTGCAGGCCGGAACTGATTTGCTCACCGAGGTACAAGCCGCGTGGTCCGGTGCGCCTTATGATGAGAACAAGCCCGACCCGGTGTATGGCGTGCCGGAAATTTTGGAGGCGCTCGACAAACAGAATGACCCACCGCGTTCATTGCTGGGCTGGCTCGTGGGCGCATTGGCCGCCGAGGCCAAACGACAAGGCATCCCCAAACAATTCAAACCCTGGCCCGACCCATTGCCCGAACAGTTGCCCATCAACGAATCCATCAACGCGGAATACCTAACGGAGGTGGAGGGCGATACGGTGGTGTTGAGTCCGGCGCTGGCCGCCTGGGCGAACGTAAACCTGACAGGTCTTCGCGAAGCAGACCTGTCAGGTTTGTGGCCGAGGTGGAATTGGGACAAGCCCCTCCCGCTCAAGGCCACCATCGGCATGGCCGATGACCCGTTCCATTCCAATCAACGCGCGCTCACGGTGGATGTGGCGGGCGACGCCATCGTGGCCTTTGGCGCGAGCGGGCGCGGCAAGACCACCTTTATCAAATCATTGCTGTTTGCGCTGGCCGCGCAACGCCCGCCCTCCGAACTTAATTTTTATGCGCTCGATTTTGGGCGCGGTGGATTGAAAGCCTTGAAGGTTCTGCCCCATTGCGGCGCGACCATTGACGCCAGCCAACCCGACCGGGTCGAAGCCTTGTTCCGTTTAGTGCGCGGGCTGATGAACGAACGCCAGGAACGTCTGGCGCGCTTTGCCTCGCTCGAAGACTACAACGCGCAACAGGGCGACAATCTCGAAAGCCTGTTCCCCTGCCTTGTCATCGCCGTAGACAACTTTGCCGAATTCAAAGAGAACTACGAATACCTGCTGCCCGACCTGCTCACGCTGGTGCGCGATGGGCGGCAGTTTGGGATCTACTTTGTCCTCACCGCCAGCACCCTGGCCGACATCCCCGCCAAACTCTATAACTTATTGACACAACGTTTCACCTTCACGCTCTCGGACGCCAGCGCCTATGCCGACATCGTGGGACGCGGCGCGTTGAGCCTGGCCAACACGCCGGGGCGCGGCCTGCTGGCCGTGGACGGCCAGCCGCTTGAATTTCAGGTTGCGGTGCCGGTCCTCGCCAACGAAAAAGATTCGTTTATGCGCCTGGCCGAGCGGATGGATCAGGCCTGGGCGGCGGCTGGCGGCAAACGCCCCTCCGCCGAAATCCCGCGCGCCATCACGTTGCTGGAGATGTATCAGACCATCATGGGCAGGCGGGTAGACCGGATTGGAGAATTAGCGATTGCCGAGAATTGGCGGCGCAGCATGGCGGCCGAGAATCAGGAATGGCTCACCTCCGCCATCGGCCTCATCTCCAGCAAAGAAGTCCGCCAGCTGATTTTCTCCGCCAAGGCCGGCGGCGACGGGGTGCATGGCATGGCCGCCGGCACCACCGGCTCCGGCAAGTCGGAGTTGATTCAAACTCTCATCAGCACGATGGCGATTAAGTACGACCCGCGCATCGTCAATTTTGTGTTGGTGGATTATAAGGGCGGCCCGACCGTCGAGCCGTTCCGTAAACTGCCACATTGCGTGGACCTCGCCACGAATTTGCAGGGCAACGCCGTCGAGCGCATCTTTATCGCCATCAACGCCGAGATGAATCGCCGCTCCGAGATTTTGGCCAAGGCTGGCGTGGCCGATTTGGTGGAGTATCGCAAGAAAGTGATTCCGACCCTCAAACCCGGCTCACCGTTCCCCAACACCTTCCCGCACTTGTTTATCATCGTAGACGAGTTCGCGGAGATGATGACGCAGAACCCGGACTACCAGGCCAAGTTTGAGAGCATCACGCGCCTGGGCCGCTCGTTTGGCGTCAGCCTGATTCTCGCCACGCAACGGCCCTCCGGCGCGGTCACCGATCAGATGCGGGCCAATATGAAATTCCGCATCTGCCTGCGGGTGGAAACCGCGGACGATAGTAAAGAAATGTTAGGCCGCCCCGATTCCGCGACCCTGCCCGCGATTGGCGGGCGCGGCTACATTCAAGTCGGCGGCGGCTCGCTCACCGAAGTACAGGCCGCCTGGTCGGGCGCGCCCTACGATGAGAGCAAGCCTGACCCGGTGTACAACGTGCCGGAAATTTTGGAGGCGCTTGAGAAGCAGAATGACCCACCGCGTTCATTGCTCGGCTGGCTGGTGGGCGCGCTCGCGGCCGAAGCCAAACGTCAAAACATCCCCAAACAATTTAAGCCCTGGCCCGACCCATTGCCCGAACAACTCCCGCTCAATCAACCCGTCAACGCCGAGTACATCCAGAATGGACGCTTGGGCAAAACCGTCGTCATCAATCCGGCGGTGGCGGCATGGATGAACACAGACCTGACAGGTTTGCAAAACCTGTCAGGTCTGGGCCTGTGGCCCCCACCCGACTGGAGCAAGCCCCTCCCGCTCAACGCGCCCATGGGCATCGTGGACAACACCTTCCTCGCCGAACAACGCTTGTTGAACATGGACATCGCCGGCGACCCGATCGTGGTCTTTGGCGGGGCGGGGCGGGGCAAGACCACGTTTATCAAGTCGCTGGTGATGGCGCTGGCCGCGCAACGCTCCCCCGCCGAACTTCACATCTTCGTATTGGACTTTGGGCGCGGCGGATTGAAAGCCCTGCGCCAACTGCCGCACATCGGCGGCATTGTGGACACCAACGAAGAAGAGCGCGTCGAACGATTAATGCGGATGGCGCGGAACATCATTGACGAGCGCCAGCAAAAACTGCAAGCCTACGACTCGATGCAGGATTACAACACGCAGAATCCCGACGCCGCCTTCCCGGCCGTGCTGGTGGTGATTGATAACGTCTCCGAGTTCAAAGAGACCTACGAAAAGTATTTGCTGGATTTGATTGCGCTGGTGCGCGATGGCCGCTCGTTTGGGGTGTACTTTGTGGTCACGGCCACCCTCGCCAACGATGTGCCGGGCAAGCTCTTCAACATCCTCACCCAACGCCTGACCTTCACCCAGGCCGACCCTTCCGATTACACCACCATCGTCGGGCGCGGCTGGAGCATGTTCAACGATGAACCGGGGCGTGGCCTGACGGTGGAGTTGGTGGGCGATAAACCGTTCCCATTGGAGTTCCAAACCGGCATTCCCATTCCCATTGGCGCGGACAAAGACGACCCCTACCGCACGCTCACCGCGCGCATGGCTCAAGCCTGGGCCGCATTGGAAACGCAAACGCCCGCACTCAAAGCCAAACGCCCGCGCCCGGTGGAGCCGTTGGCGAAGTTGGTGGACATTCAGAGTCTCTTGCCCGCCACACCGGGCCAGGGCGAAGCCAGCATCAGCGTGCCACTGGGTATCAACGATTTGGACCGCGAAGCCACCCGCATCGAACTCGGCGCGAAAGGCCCGCACTGGCTGGTGGTTGGCCCGCCCGTCACCGGCAAAACCACGACTCTGCGCTCACTGGTGTTGGCCCTCGCGCACCTCTATCCGCCGGAGCGGGTGGCGATGATTCTAATGGACCCCTCCGATGCCTCGCGCCGCTTCTTCAACTATGGCGCGGGCGAAGAGAATATGCTCGACCAACTCCCGCATGTTCTGGCGACCGTCACCAACGCCAAAGAGTTGGAGGAAGTGGTGCTGCGTCTGCGGGCGGAGTTTGATGAAGAAGTGATTGCCCGCCTCACCGGGCAACCCGGCTTCACGCCTCAACCGGGCCGCGCGATTTTTGTTATCATTGATCATTATGATGACATTGAACCGTTTAACAAAGGCGGCGTGGGGGTGGTGGGCCTGAGCGAGGTGGGCAAGGGCAAAGCCCTGCACTTTATCATCGGCGGCTCATTGCAAATTATGCGGAGCAGTGGCGATGACTTAAAGCGCCGCGTGGAAGCCGCGCGTTATACGCTGGTGTTGCAAGACTTTGAGGCCGTGCGCTATATGGGCGTGCGCGGCAACTTCTCGGCGGGCAAGGAACCGCCGCCGGGCCGCGGCTTCCTCGTCAAAGCCATCAGCGCGGGGATGACGCAAATGGCGATGCCGGTGGTGGATGGCAAACAGGGCCGCTCGGCGGATGAGCAGTTGGCGGCGCTGATTCAAGACATTCGCTGGCAATATCCCAATCGCGCTCAGTGGAGTTACGCGGCGCCAGACCTGGCCGCGCTGGAGGCCGCCGTGCGGGGCGAGGCCCCCGCCACGCCCGAGGGCGAAACGCCGCCCGATGAAGCGCCCGCCGCCGCCGCCGCCGATATGTGGGCCGAGATTGCCAAGATGCAGGCCGGCCTGGCGGATACGCAATTTGACGAAATCTCCGCGGGCGAGGGCTTGACTAGTGTGGAGATTCCTGAAGATGATCAGGAGCAAGCGGCTGGGCCAGAAGAAAAATAAGGCTTGTAAACGTGGGAGGGCTTTGTAAGCCCGACACTATCGCGGTTGCAAACCGCTCTTACGAAAGAGAGTCTCATGGACCGTATGAACCTGACCCTCGACCTTCCCAGCCTCGGCGCGCGGCGCATCAATGTGCGGCGCAGTCTCGTGGCCGCCAACCTCATCGCCACCATTAAAGACAAATTCAATTTGGATGGCAGTTTTGAACTGCGCTGGAAAGAAGGCCGCCGGGCGCTTAACCCGGACAGCGCCCTGGATGTGGCGGGCGTGGTCGAGGGACACACGCTGGGCTGTGTCCGCGCCGCCGAGTCCACCGGCACGGTCGAGGCCATTCAACGCGGCGAGCGCGCCCCTTTCAGCAAAAATTTCCGGCGGGTGTATGTGCAGGAAGACCGCACCCACGCCGAATATGAACTGGTCTGGCAACCCGCCATCCTCGGGCGGGCCGACCGCCACAACCCCTCGCACAACCGGTTGCTGGCCGCCGATTTGGGCGACCTCGAAGACCTGCCCACCGTCTCGCGTCATCATGCCTGCCTGACCGAACAGAACGGCTCATTTTCAATTGAAAGTTTGCAGGGGCAAAACCCCACCTATGTGGATGGCGTGCGTCTGCGGCCCGGCCAAAAATTTGCGCTCCATGCCGGCGCGAAAATTCAGGTGGGGCGCTTGACGCTGACGTTCTACCAAATCAATTAAAATCTAACCACAAAGGCCACGAAGAGATTCACAAAGGCTACAACGGTTTTCTTGTTTCTCAACGCTTTGTAGATTTTTCTTGGCGCTCTTCGCGTCTTTGCGGTGAAATTTACACCAATGGTATAAGCCAGATGCTTTCTGGATTTACCGGATGTTTTCCTGCTCAGGGTCGGGTGTCGGGGTGGGGATAAGGGTGCCGCGCCAGTCGGCGGCGTAGAAGCGCAAATAGTCTGCCACATGGGAAGCCCAATACTTTTCGCTATGGCCGCCCGCTTGCACAAGATAGGTGTGGTCCATGTCGGCGTAGGTCAATACCTGAGCCAGCCACGCGGCGCTCTGCGGGTTCGCGTCGTTTTCGCCGATGTCAATGTACACAATGGGCTTCACCTCATCCGGCGTGCGCCAGGTCCATTGCACGATGTCATGCTCATCACCAAAAAAAATGGCCGGGCTGTGCGCCCCCACCCGGCCAAACATCTCAGGATACTGTAAGCCGATATGCACCGCCCAGCCGCCCCCCCGCGAGAGCCCGCCGATGGCGCGATGAGGGCGGTCGGCTAACGTGATATAGGTCGAGTCAATGTAAGGCACGAGGTCGGCGATAAAGGCGGCATCCCACCGGTCATCTTTGCGCTCGCGTGGTAACACCATGATTAGTGGCGCGATCTCGCCCGCCGTGATGAGGTCATCTGCCGCTGTCGCAATGCCGAGGCGCTCCCACTGGTCTTCCTTGAAACTCAAGCCGTGAATCAAATACAACACCGGGTAGCGAATGTTGGCGACCGCCCCATAACATGGCGGCAAATAAATCCGGGCGTTGATGGCGTAGTTCAATGTCTCGGAGGGGATGGTGGCGCTGATGACGCGGCCCTGCGTCTCGGCGCAGGGTGCGGGGGTGGGTGTCGGCGTCATGGCGGGGATGAGCGAAGGCGCTGGCGTAGCGGTGATGATGCGCGTGGGCGGCAGAGTCCAGGTGGAGAGCGCGGTGCGCGTGGGCGTGGCCGTGGGCACCACCACCGCCTGGGCCACAGTCTCCGCTTCATTGGCGCGGGCCGGGCGTTCCGCGCACGCGGCCACCACTGGTAGTAATATCAGCAAGCACCAATAATTTGGGAGGCGCATAACGGCGCGATTATACCCGTAAACCTCCCCTCTCCTCGCGCCTTGCCATTTGCCTGTAATCCAGGCATGGGAAAACTGTAACCGTCGGCGGCGAAGCCATCATCTACTTTTATTGGTTCGCCATCGGGTATGGCCATGTAGTATAGGGCGGTGCCGGAGAGGAAGAATAGGCCGGAGGAGTCAGGCCGGTGGCCTATCAAACGACCAACGCTGTTTTGCTGGATTGGGGTTTCAGGCGTAGAATTGTCATGGGTTATCAAATCCAAATGCTCCCTCGGGATTATGCCTTATGCTCTCTCAAGCTACGATTCAAGAAGCCATTGCTCGTTTAGCGGAAGCGGCTCAGCCTATAAAAATCATCCTGTTTGGTTCTTACGCGCGCGGCGAGGCTCGCGAGAATTCCGACTTGGATTTTCTAGTGGTTCAGCGCGAAGTGAAGAGCCGCCGCCGCGAGATGGTGCGGCTCCATGATGTGCTTCGCCCCATGCACATTCCGGTGGACGTGTTGGTCATCAGTGAGGCGCTCTTTACTGAATGGGCCGACACCCCCGGCACCGTACTCTATCGCGCGCAACACGAAGGACGGCTGGTGTATGAAGTTTCGTGAGCAAGCCTTGCAATTACTATAAAAGGCAGAACAAGATTTAACCGTCTATGAAAATCAACATCCTCGGCGGCGGCCCGGCGGGCCTGTACTTTGCGCTTCTGATGAAGAAGCAACATCCCACATCTGCCATCACCGTCATTGAGCGCGACGGGCCGAATGATACTTTTGGCTGGGGCATCGTCTTCTCCGAGACCACGCTGGATAACTTTGCCCAGCACGACCGCGAGACCTACGAAGAGTTTATCCGGGCCGGGCAACTGCGGAACACCGTGGTGGTCAAACACCGGGGCGAGACCCTCCGCATCGGCGGCAACCCCATCGCCGGAGTCTCGCGTTTGCGCTGGCTTCAGATTCTGCACCGGCGCTGTGAGGCGCTGGGTGTGACCCTGCGTTTCAACACCCACGCCGCCGATGTCAACGATTATCTGGATTGTGATTTGCTGGTCGGCGCGGATGGCGCGAACAGTCTGGCGCGAAAAACATTCGAAGCCTTCTTTATGCCGTCCATCGAAATCCGGCAGAATAAATACGTTTGGCTGGGCGCCGAACAAAACTTTGACGGCCTGACCATGATGTTCAAGCCAACGGAGGCCGGATTATTCATCGCGCACGCGTATCGCTTTAGCCCGACCCACAGCACCTTTGTCGTCGAATGCCCGCCCGAGACCTGGTTGAAGGCCGGGCTGGAGACGATGCCGGTCGAGCAAACCTGCGCGTATCTCGCCGACGTTTTCAAGGAAGAGTTGGGCGGGCATCCGCTCCTCGCTAACAACTTTTTGCGCTGGCTTAATTTTCCGTTGATTAAAAATCGCCGTTGGCATCACAGTAACGTCGTGCTATTGGGCGATGCGTTGCATACCGCCCATTTTTCAATTGGCTCCGGCACCAAGCTGGCGATGGAAGACTCGATTGCGCTGGCCGGAGCATTGGCGCGCTCTGAAACCGTGTCGGAGGCCCTGCCCGAATTTCAGCGCGTCCGCAAGCCGGTGGTGGATCGCTTTCAGGTCGCCGCCGTGCGGAGCCTGACCTGGCTGGAAAATGTGCAAGACCATCTCCACCTTGACCCGCTGCCCTTCACTTACAAATTGATGACCCGGAGCAAGCGCGTCGGCTTCAATCGCCTCCAACGCGCTGACCCGGAGTTTGCCGCGCGTTACGACGCCTGGCGCAAAGCTCAGCCCCAGCCCGGCCGGATTCCCACGGACTATCTGGATTTGTTTCAGAAGAAGACCTTTGCCCACCTGGCCACCCTGATGCCCGACGGCACCCCACATGTCACCTCGGTGTATGTGGATTACGATGGTCAATATATTTTGATTAACTCCGCGCGCGGGCGTTTGAAAGACCGCAACATGGACCAGCGTCGCAACGTCGCCATCGAAATCACCGACCCCGACAACTCGGACCGCTACTTGCTGGTGCGCGGCCCGGTGGTGGAGATCACCGAAGAAGGCGCGGACGCGCATTTGGACAAACTGGCGCAGCGCTACCTGGAGAAAGACGTTTACCCGCCGAGTATGCGGTTTGAGGGCGAAGTGCGCTGCCTGTACAAAATTTTCCCCAAGCACGTCACGGCGTGGAATCCGTTTGGATAGAGAATCCACGAAGAGCACGAAGAAACACGAAGGAATACAAAGGAACACAAAGCATGGACACACACATTGCATTGGTGACGGGCGCGGGGAAGGGGATTGGCGAAGCGATTGCGTATGCGCTGGCCGGGATGGGTTTGCGGGTGGCGGTGGCGGCGCGGACTCAGGCCGATGTTGAGCGGGTGGCTGAGACCATCCAGGCGCGGG
>Ga0247727_10003177_pt1 | contig 36709 bp, 31 predicted proteins | sample WisWelCaveWW1625_FD_202498 | JGI IMG/M metagenome (GOLD analysis project Ga0247727, IMG submission 202498) | Biofilm microbial communities from Wishing Well Cave, Virginia, United States - WW16-25 | ecosystem: Environmental > Aquatic > Deep subsurface > Groundwater > Cave microbial mat | place...
AAAAACCACCATCAGCTTACGCGAATTTGATGCGGGTCTTTCGGTCCGGGAATTCCGGTCGATCTATCTGCTCAGCATCGGCTTAGCGATCTCACCGAGCCTATCTACGGAACTGCTGGGTCTTGCCGTCTTGCGGTCTCGCGGTCCTACGGTCTTGCAGTCCTACGGTCCTGCGTCCTACACCTTCTTCTCGTACTTCTTCTTCCCGCCCTCCGTCCGCGTCACCGCCATCTTGAATCCCGCCGTCACCGAGATCACGTCCGATGCCTCGCCGTGCTTCGCCTTCACGATCAGCGCGCCGTTCTTCGCCTCCGTTGTCACCTCGACGTTGTCGAACGACAGGACCGTGGCCGCGAACCACGATGCCGCCTCGGACGACGCCACCAGCACCGGATGCTCCCCCACCGACGCGCGATCGAACTTCATCTTCCTCGTCTCGGTCTTGAGCGGCGACGTCGCGGCGACCTTCACCGAGAGCTTCACGCCCGACGCTGTGATCGTCGCCGACGCGCCCTCCCAACCGACCTCGTTCCCCGGCGCCGTGTGCAGCAGCGACTCGTACTTGTGCTTGCCGCCGGGCTTCGCGATCCAGTCGATCACGATGACGTACGGCCGCCCGGCCGTGCGAATCCACAGGAACGCGCGCGTTGCCGAGCTCACCGCGTTGTAGCCGTCCGCATTGTACGCAGGCGCCAGGTCGGCGATCGCCGCCACGAGAACGTCGTCGGCCTGGAACGACGTCATCTTCGCCTCGACCACCTTGCCGCCGCCGCATAGCCGCTCGCCCTTCCCGTCAATCAGGACCAGGTTATGGCCGACGCTTTGGTTCGCCGTCCCTTCGGCCGGCTCGTTCGAGTAGCCCATGTCGATCGCGAACTCCGCCGCGCCGGCGTAGAGCGTGAACTGTCCCTGGTCTCCCTGGCCGTGGCAGCCGTTGCGGCGCTGGCCGCACTCGAATGAGGCGAAAACCGCGTCGCTTTCCCACGACGTCCGCACGTTGACCAGCCCGCGGCCGCGATGATGCCGCACGAGAAGATCTGCGCCCGGCGCCGACGACTCCGCCGCGCGTGCGTCCCAGAGAATCCGGTACGGCCGCCAGGGCAGGACGACCGACGGCACCTTGCGGTTCTCGTCGAACCAGCGCGCCAGCCCGTCCTTCCACATCGCCGCCGCGTAAAGCGGCACGTTCGCCCACGTCGCGCCTCCCGACGTGTCGTTGAGCGGGTTGTACTTCGCGCCCGACGGCAGCGTGTCGGTCACCACCCACTTGATCGCCGCGCGCACCCGCTTCTCCTCAAGCAGCTCCGCGCCTCCGAGCTTCTTCACCGCCGCCGCGAACGGCAGCGCCATCTCCAGGCCGAACGGCCCGTAGAGATTCCCTTCGTACCCCGCGCCGTCCTCGTCGAACGACTGCTCGACATACGCCTTCACCTTCCGCGCCGCGTGGTCGACCCACTCCTTCGCCTTCGGCTCCTCGCTCCAGAGCGCGAGCCCCGCCAGCCCCAGCGGCCCACAGCACGCCATCGAGTGATTGTTCGCCTCGATGGACGCCTCCCACGTCGTCTTCCCCGACATCGCCGCGAAGATCGCCGCCCCGCGGCGGCGCACGATGCCCTCGAGGTTTGCCTTCGCCTTCGCCGAAAGCACGGAGTGGCCCCAGTCGTAGGCGACCGCGAGCCCATAAAGGAACTCGCCGTGCGGCATGAACTCATTCGCGGGAAGCTGCTTCTCGACGCCGCTGACGTCGAGCGCTTCGAAGAACGCGTTCAGCCGCTCCGCCGACCCCGCCTCTCCCGAGACGACGGCGTGAAACGCCGCCGTGGCGACGCGAGCCGACAGCGTGTGCGAGCCGACCTGGAGGCCGCCGGCGATCGGGTTCTTCGGGTCGATCGACGAGAGCTGCCCGGCTTCCGACTCGAGCTGGCGCCAGGCCGCGTCGAACGGCACCGCCTTGATCCGCTCGCGCAGTCCGTCGAGGTCGCTTCGCGTGAAGAGAATCCTAGGGTGGCTGTCTGGGACCTTGATCGATCCGGCCGCGTCACGCGCTCCCTGCGCACCGAGAAGCAGCAGCACAGCAACGATGAATCGAACCATCGCCTATGGAATGCGCGGCCGACCTGAGGGTTTCATCCCCAGAACGCCGATAGAACTCATGGGAGGGAGAAAGGGGCCACCCGTGCTCCATCGTTCACCACTTCTCCTCGCCCTCGCCCTGGCCGCCTGTCATCGCGAACCCCCGCCCGCTCCCCCAACGCCTCCGCCGGTTGCCGAGAAACCGGCGCCACCGATCGAGAAGCCGCCACGCGTCCTCCCGCCGGCCGTTGTCACCGCGCCTGCCGACGTCCTCATCGCCGCAACGATCCGCATCTACCTGAAACAGGGCATCTCCCATCCGCAGATCCACGTGATGCGCGCTGACGGCTCGGAGCACCGCGTCCTCACGACGTCGACCACCGACAAGTCCGCGCCCGCGCTCTCGTCGGACGGCCAGAGAGTCGCCTACGTGGAACGCGGCGACGGCAGCGATGTCCTCCACGTTCTCGCCGTAGCGACCGGGCGCGAACTCCAGCGGAAGACCGTAACGCGCGGAAGTTCCGTCTCCTATGTCGGGACGCGGCTGGCCGTCGAGAAGCGCGATGAGCGCGCGCTCACGACGGCGCCGGTGTCGTCGCACGCGCCGGTCGCCGACGCCGCCCTCGATATCGGTGCCGGCCTGGTGAACGGCGTTCACGTCCTCCCGACGTTCACGCTTCGCTTCGGCGGCCGAGCCGTCGACATCAGGCCGCGCGGCGATTTCGAGGCGGAGCGCCTCTGGTCGCACGAGTGGTCCATCGACGGGCGCCGCGTCGTCGCCTCGATCGGCACGCTCGGCGCGTCCGCCTGGACGTCGCAATCCGCGGTGCTCGATCTCGAAACCGAGGCCTGGCTCGGGCTCTTCGAGGATACGGATGATGCCCGCTGGCTCTTCGACAGCCGCCATCTCGTTGCCATGCAGGGCGTGAAGGCGACCAAGGATCTCGTTACGTCGACACGGACGATCTCGGTCTCCGCCAACGACCTCGTCGTGATCGACGTCGAGTCGCGTGAGAGGCGGACGCTGGTCCCCGACGTCAGCCTCACGCGCGGGTTCGACCTCGCCCTCGTCCGCCGGTGACCCTCGCTTTCATCTCCCAGACGCGTTCGAAGCCGAGCCTCTCGTAGACGCGTCGGCCCATCTTCGACGCGTGCAGGGTCATCACCTTGAAGCCGCGCTTCCGCGACCACGCGATCGCGGCCTGGACGATGCGCTTCGCCAGGCCGCGGCCGCGCCACGCGGGCTCCGTGAACATCGAGAGCAGGTACGGCAGGCCGCCGCCCTCGAACCCGGGCCGTGGCTGCCGTTCCTGGAGCCAGACGCACCCGCTGGCGACGGGAACTCGCGCCGCGTACGCGATGAAGCCCGCGAACTCGCCGCGCTTCATCCGCTTCAGCGCCCAGCGGCGATAGACGGCGTCGTGCCGCGCGAGTGACTTCGCGTCCTTCTCGCCGAACGCCTCGAACATCGCGCGACGATGGCGCACGAGGAGGTCGATGTCGCGCGGCGCGGCTTCACGGATCACGCGGGAAGGATAGCATGGTTCGGAAGCTTCGCTTCCTGGCGCGATAGCGAGCCGACGCATCCGCGTCGGCCCGTATAGCCGGAGAGTCTCGGAACGGGGCGAAGGGCTCTGACGCTGGGGCGTTCGGGTATGCGGTCCTGCTATCGCCTCTGGCTATCGCCTCTGGCTATCGGCTCCTGGCTATGACGAGCCGATGCGAAGCAGCGGATCGGCTCTCTATCGATGCATCGAACGCGCAGCGTTTGATGCATCGACGCTACTTCCCCGTCGCCACTTTCGGCAGCGGCTTCGTCGCCCGCCTCAGGAAGAGAATCGCGAAGCAGGTGTCGGCCACGTCGCCGCCCAGCGACATGCCGCGCCACGAGCCGTTCTCCTTCTGCGCGTCGAGCAGGTGCTTCGCTCCCTCGACGTACCACTCGTGGCTGCCGAGCTTCTCCGTCCCGAAGAGAATGCCGACCCGCTCCACCGCGTAGAGCCAGTACAGGTGCCACATGCGCGGCTCCTGGTACTTCGGGTTCTCCTTCTCCGTGAAGTTCTTCCCGATCCAGTCCATCCCCTTCAGGACCTTCGGATCCCGCTTGTAGTCGAGCTTCAGGAAGTGGCGATAGATGATGAGCGCGCCGGTCGCGCCGGCCGTCATCGATCCGTACCCGCTGCTGTCCTGCGATCCCTCGTAGCCGTAGCCCCACGAGCCGTCGCTGCACTGGTTTCCCTCCCACCACTTCACCGCGAGCACCAGCACGTCCTGCGGGATGTTGATGCTCGCCTGGAGGCACGCGCGCATTCCGAGCGCCGCATACTGCGCGTTCGAGTTGTCGCCCTTGTCGGGCCCCGGCGACCGCTTCTTGATCGGGATCAGGGGCAGCGAGTCCGTCTTGCCGCCCTTCGCGCCGCCCTCCGCCGGCTTCGCGCCGCCCGTCGCCACGTCCTTCTTCGGCGGCTCCTTCTTGTCGAGCGGCACTTCCTCGCCGTAGCCCCACTGCCCGTTCTTGCACTGGTTGTCGACGAGGAACTGCGCGCACTGCGCGATGCGGTACTGGTACTTCTTCCGGTCGAACGACTCGAGCGACATCGCCAGCAGCGAGACCGCGTACGTCTTCTCCAGCTTCTTCGTCAGCAGCCGGTCGAGCAGCTTCTGGAACGTCGCGTCCGCGGGATCGACGCCGGCGTGGATGAGCGTGTAGAAGACGATCTCGTCCTCGGAAATGTCGCCGCCGCCGTTCGGGTGCTTGACGTCGGCGAGGCCCTTCTTCGCCTCGTCGATCAGGAACTTCGCGCCCTTGTCGATGGCGGCATCGATCCGGTTCTGATCGACTTTCGGCGGATCGGGTTTCTTGTCCTGGAGCGGGACGGCGAACAGCACGAACGCGATCGCGATTCTCATCAACCGTCCTCCCAGCCCTGATGATGAGACACCGCACGGCTATTCCTTCAGTTCGACCACGCTCAAGTCGTCGATCCGCAGCTTCGACGACATCTCTTTCGTGAAGACATAGAGGATGTGGGCGCTGTCGCCGGCCGCGAGGCTCTTCCCGTCCCGCGAGCGGAACTTCGCCAGCGGGATGCGCACGGCCACCGCGCGGCCGGTCACCGGCTTAGCGATGATGTAGTCGAACGCCGTCGACTCCCCCTTCAAGATGCGCACGCGCAGCGTGATCGGCTCCGTGCTCTCCGTCCAGTAGGTCACCCAGTACTCGCCCTTCGCGGGAATCGCGAGGATCGCGTCGTCCTGCTCGACGCCCGTGTAGCACTGGCCCGTCTGCTCGCGCCCGTGGAGAGCGCCGTCCCTGACCGTCCCCGCCAGCCGCTTGTCGGGCGACTTGAAGTCGAACGCCACGACGGGAATCCGCCGCGCCATCGTCCTGGCCATCCACGCCGGATAGAGCTCCTTCGCCGGCTCGACGTTGACCAGCGTCCCCTTCACCACGGCGCGCTCGCCCGCGACGATCTCCTGGGTCCCAGCGCTGAGCCGGCCTTCGAAGACTTGCGCGGTCGTCTGCTTTCCGTCGACGGCGACCAGGAATCGAGTGCCGGTGTTGGCAAACGCGATTCCACCCGCCTGGACCGTCAGCTTCACGCCGGCGCTCTCAACCAGGATCTCGCCGCTCTCGACCGTGAACGCATCGACGCCGTCGATCGTGAGCGTCGAGCCCTCCCTGACGTAGAGATCGGCGCCCGACCAGTCGATGCGCATGGAGGTCTTCGCCTGGATCTGCTCGCCGGCGAGAAAGAGGTGCCGGCCCTCCCACTTCAGGTTCTTCGCGCTCCCCTTCTCCAGCGCCAGGGCGACTTCGACGCGCTTCGCGGGCTCCGTCGGCTTCGGCTCGGGCTTCGGCGGCTCCGGCCTCGGATCGTCCGGCGTCGGCTCCGGCTTCACCGGTTCCGGCTTTGGCTCGGGCTTCGGATCGGGTGCAGGCTCCTTCGGCTCGGGCTTGGGCTCGATCGGCGGCGGCCGGATCGGCTCCGGCGGTTTCTCCGGCTCGACTCGCGACTCCTCACGCGGGACCGGCTGCCGCTTGGTGACGGAGGGCTCGGGTTGCCTGCGGGGCTGCGTCGCCACGATCACCACCGCAAACAGCACTGCCCCCGCCGCCGCCACCGGCCACCACGGGAACGATGGGCGCCGCGCCGCCAGCCGCCGGGTCTGCGGCCTCAGCGCGCGGCCGATCAGACGACGCTCCGCCGCGACCTCGTCATGAAGCTCGCGGCACGAGGCGCATCCCGCCACATGCCCGCCGACGGCGTCGTCTTCGCCGTCGACGAAGAAGACCATGCGCTCGCGCGCTTCATCGCACGTCATCGCCGGACTCCTTCAGCACTCCGCGCAGCAGTTCGCGTCCGCGCAGGATCGTCATCTTCACGGCGCTCAGCGACACGCCAAGCGTCTCCGCGATTTCGCCGTACCCCATCTCTTCGTAGTACGCTAGGTGCATCGCCGCGCGGTACGGGAGCGGCAGCCTCTGGAAGGCGCGCCGCACCGCGTCGACGTCCGCGCGGGTCACCGGCGTCTCGACCGCCTCGATCGACGCCGTGGCTTCGCGCACCTTCCGGCGGCGCAGCAGGTCGCGAGCCTTGTTGAGCGCGATCTGGAGCAGCCACGCCTTGGGTTTCCGCCCTTCGTCGAGCTCCGCGCGATGCTCGAACGCGACAAGCATCGTCTCCTGCACGACGTCGTCGGCGTCGCTCGCGTTGCCCGCCACCGATAGCGCGAGCGCACGCGCCGCCGGCGCGTAGCGCTGAACCAGGTCATCGAAGCCCGTCATCGACGGGCTCAAGGCTAACACTTGCATCTCCGCCACAGCACCAGCAGAAGAACTTCCATGCCGAGAAGTCCACAGGCGCCGTGACCCCCGCCGCCTCCTCCACCCGAGCCGCCGCCTCCTCCTCCTCCACCCCCTCCGCCGCCGCCTGTGCGCGGCCCGAATTCGTTCAGCGCGGCGCCGAGCTCATACGCGCCGAGATCGGGCGCCGAGCCGGCGAAGCCGTCGTTCACGTTCGCGATGGCGATTCCCTTGTCCACCGCCGCGCCGCTCGCAAGCCTGACGTCGGCCTTCGCGTACTCGGTGAGCGCCGCGGGCAGCGCCACCGCCGCCGCGAAGATCGCAAGGTCGACCTGCACCGCGTCCACCTCCGTCGTCACCGACTTCATCTGCGCGTAGCTTGTGAACGTGCTGCCTCCGATGCGTCCGTCGAACGTGCCGGTGCCGATCGAGCCGTAGCCGTCGTAGTTGAAGCTGCACGTGGCGTCGGCCGCGCCGAGCCACGCGACGTCGCCGTTCCCGTTGTCGTACCCGCCGTACGTGCCGCCGCCCGACCCGCCGATGAAGATGTTGTTGCGGAACGTCGCCCGCGACCACGCCACCGATGCGTAGACCGCGAACGCGTCGCCGCCCTTCACGACGGTGTTGTGGTACGCCACGTCGCCGATGCTCCCGCGGTGCAGCTTGAACGGCGAGTAGACGCAGTTGTACATCTCGTTGCGCAGGAAGTAGGTCGGACCTCCGAGGCTCGGCTGCGACGAAAGCCCCACGTAGCAGTTCGTCAGCCGGTTGCGGTAGATCCGGCAGTTCCCCATCGCAAAGTCGGCCTCGACGCCGTCGTCGCATCCGACCTCGAGGTCGTTGTTGTAGACGTCGATGCAGACCTGGTTGACCGCCGCTGCATCCTCCATGAAGGAGATGCAATCGCGAAAGCCGCGCACGCGGTTGAAGCAGATGATGTTGCCGGGCCCGGTCAGTTCGATTCCTTCGGCCGACGTGGCGCCGTTCGCGCCGAGGTTCGCGTCGATCCAGGTGTAGGGTCCGAGAACCGTGTTGTCCGCGAAGTAGCAGTTCGTCGCGCCCGCGACGCCGCCGCCCGGCGAGTACGCAATGATGCCGCCCGTCGACGGCGCCGTGATCGTGCAGCCGCGGACGACGATCCCCGTCGCGCCGTTGAACTTCACCATGCCGCTGACGGTGCAGTCCTCGAGGAAGACATAGGACAGGCCGTCGAACCGCACGTTGCCGTTGATGACCGCGGCGCCTGCCGTGGCGGAGCGGATGACGATCGGCTGCGCCGCCGTTCCGTTCTTCGTGAAGGTGAAGCCGGAGTAGGTCCCGGCGCCAAGCGACAGGATCTGGCCCGCCGTCGCCGCGGAGGCCGCCGCGCCAAATGTGGCCGGCGTGACATCGACGACCGTGGCGCCCGCCGCGGCTTGCGGCACCGCGCGCGTGGCCGCCGTGACCGTTGTCGTCGTCGAGCCGCCGTCGGGATCGGCGAGCGTCAGCTCGATCTCGTACGTCGTCGCCGCCGTGAGATTGAGGATGCTGCCGGAGTGGCGGTTCGTCCACGAGAAGCCCTCGTTCGAGCCGGCGGGCACGCGCAGCAGCGCCATCCCCGTGGACCAGGTCGAAGTCCCCTGCACGCGGTACTTCACGCTCACGACGCCGTTGTTGTTGGCGTCCCCCGTGATGGACCACTCGACGGCGAGGTTCTCGATCGTCGGGTAAGGGGTCGTCACGGTCCCGGGCGTCGTCGCGTTCTGCGCGTAGGCCGCCGCGGACATCAGGAGCAGCGCGGTCAACGTTCTCATGGGTCCTCCTCCTGCGGTGGTTACGCGCAGGGGGCCCCGCCGGTCACACCGCTCCGGTACAATTCCACCCGTGCTCCGACTCGGCCCCCTCGAGGTCCTGCCCGCCGTCCAGGCGGCGCTCTCCGGCTATTCCGACCGCGCCATGCGCGTCGTGGCCCGTCGCTGGGGCGCCGAACTCGCGATGGCCGAGGTCGTCCTTGACCAGCTCGTCCTCCTCAAGGGGAAGATGCGCACCCGCATCCTCGCCCTCAAGGAGGACGATCACCCCATCGGCGGCCAGCTCATGGGCGCCGAGCCGGTCCAGTTCGGCAAGGCCGCGGGCGAACTCGTCGAGCACAACTACGACCTCGTCGACATCAACTTCGGCTGTCCCGTGAAGAAGGTGCTCGGTCGATGCCGCGGCGGATTCCTGCTGACGACGCCCGCGACCGCGCTCGACATCGTCAAGGCCGTGATGGAGAACGTCGCCGGCCGCCGGCCCGTCACGATCAAGATGCGGCGCGGCTTCGACGACTCCGCCGAGAGCGAGCGCAGCTTCTTCGAGATCCTCGACGGCGCCTTCGAGCTCGGCGTCACGGCCGTGACGGTCCACGGCCGCACCGTGAAGCAGCGCTTACGAGGGGCCGTCGAACCGCGACTTCATCGCACGGGTCAAGCGGCACGCCGGCGACCGCACGATCCTCGGCAGCGGCGACGTCTTCGCGCCGGAGGACGCCGTCGACATGCTTCGGGAGACCGGCGTGAACGGTGTCTGGATCGCGCGCGGCGCGATCGGCAACCCGTTCATCTTTCGCGAGGTGCGGGAGCTCCTCGCCGGACGGCCGCTTCCTCCGCCGCCCACGATCGGCGAGCAGCGCGCGGCGATCGAGGAGCACCTGCGGCTCACGTCCGAGACTCACGGGGCGGAGCGCGCGGGGATTGTCACCCGCAAGCTGTGCATCCGCTACGCCGACCTCCATCCGCTCCGCGACGACGTGCGCCAGGCCTTCATCGACACGAGGACCGCGGCAGATCTCGATGCGGCGATTGCGCGCTGGTACGACCCCGCCGCTTCGTGGCCGGGGGTTGCGCGCCGTTCGAAATTCGACCTCGTCGCCGCCGGAACGGTCGAGGAGTGATTCGAGCAGCCTACACGAGCCCGGCGTCCCCGTTCTGCTGGGTCAGCGTGCGGTGCAGCTTCTTCAGGGCGATCTTCTCGACCTGGCGCACCCGCTCGCGCGTGATCTTCAGCCGCTTGCCGATGTCGCCGAGCGTCATCGCCTGTCCGTCGTAGAGGCCGTAGCGCATCCGGAGCACTTCCGCCTCGCGGTCGTTCACGCTCTTGAGCAGCAGCTCCATCCGTTCCGTGTTGAAGTCGGCGAACGGGTCGTTGTCCCTGCTGTCGCTCTTGTCCTTGATGTCGGCCACTTCGCTTGATGGCCACATGACGTCGAGCGAGACGGGCCGGCCGAGGTTGTCGCTGGCGTTCATCGCGCGCTTGAGGATCTCCATCCCCTCATCGCCGAAGCCCATCGCCACCGAAATCTCGCTGATGTCGGGCTTGCGGCCGAGCTTCTGCGACAGCTCCGCCGTCGTGCTCTTCCACTTCGAGATGACCTCGACCATGTACGACGGGATGCGCACGGTCTTCGCGGTGTTGACGAGCGCGCGGCGGATCGCCTGGCGGATCCACCACGTCGCGTACGTGCTGAAGCGGCACTTCTTGCGCGGATCGAAGCGGCTGACCGCCTTCAGCAGGCCGAGGTTCCCCTCCTCGATGAGATCGAGGAACGCCAGCCCCTTGTTGACGTAGTTCTTGGCGACGCTGACGACGAGGCGCAGGTTCGCCTTGATGAACTGTTCGCGCGCGGCCCGGGCGTCATCGATTCGGACGGGGTCCTTCGACTTGAAGCCCTTCATCCGCTTGGCGAGCTGGCGCTCCTGCTCCGCCGTCAAGAGCGGAACGCTCTGGATTTCCTTGAGGTACTGCTCGACGCCGGTTTCTTCGCGGATGATCGACATGGGTGGGCCACGCCTAGTGCGTCGTTCTCACTGACTGAACTGGGCGCATTATAGACACTTCAAGCCCGATACAACTGCTCGTATCGCGCGACCATCGCCTCGACGGAGAAGATCTCGCGCGCCCGCGCCAGCCCCATGGCCCCCATGGCTCTTGCCCGCTCCGGATCGCTCAGCAGCCGCACGACGCGGTCCGCCACCGCGGCAGGGTCGCGCACCGGAACCAGGTACCCCGTCTCGCCTTCGACGACCGCCTCCCGGGTCCCGCCGACGTCCGTCGCGACGACCGGGAGCCCTGCCATCATCGCCTCGAGCACCGCGTTGGGCATGCCCTCTCCGAGCCGTGAGGCGTGAACGAAGACGCTCGCCCCCTTCACGGCCCGGGAGACGTCATCGCGCCATCCCACGAAATGGACCCGGTCGGCGACTCCCAGCTCCTTCGCGAGCGTCATCAGCGCTCCCTCCAGTTCGCCGCCGCCGATGATGACGAACGCCGCCGCAGGCCGCCGGGCCGCGATGAGAGGCGCCGCACGAAGCAGCGTCTTCACCCCCTTGCCCTCGGCGAGCCTCGCGGCCGTCGCGATCATCTCCTTGCCGCGAAGCCGCAGCTCGGTCTGGACGCCGGGCTGCGCCGTCACCGGCTCGGGGACGCCGTTGTAAGCGACGTGCGCCACCGCGATGCCCGCCCTGCGCCGGACGAAGTCGGCCGTCGCCTTCGAGACGCAGACGACGCGATCACGTGCGAAGAGCCAGCTCAGCCGCTCCAGCGGGAAGTGGTAGAACCTGCCCTCCATCGTCCGGATGGACGAGAGGACTCGCGGCACCCGCGCCAGCCGGCCGACCACGCGCCCGATCACGTTCGCGTGGAAGAGGAACGTGTGGAGCACCTGCGGCCGGCGCGCCCGCAGGAGGGCATAAAGCCGCGGCACGACGCCGAGGTTCAGCTCGCTCCGCAGCTTCAGGTTGACGACGTCGATTCCGCGCGACGCGAGCGTCCGGCCGATCGGCCCGTCGCCCTTGAGGGTGACGACGACGGGCTCGAACTGCCTGCGATCGAGTGCCAGGACGAGCCGCTCGAGGGCCCGCTCGGTGCCGCCGATTTCCAGGTCGGTGATGAGGTAGAGGATGCGGATCACGGAGTGCACGGCACTCTACGTGAGATAGTCCAGCAGCCGCGACAGTTCTTTCTTCAGCCCTACGCGCTCGACCACCATGTCGACGAATCCGTGCTCCAGGAGGAACTCCGACGTCTGGAATCCCTTCGGGAGCTCCTGCCGGATCGTCTGTTCGATCACGCGGGGCCCCGCGAAGCCCAGGAGCGCCTTGGGCTCCGCGATGATGACGTCGCCCAGCGACGCGTAGCTCGCCATCACGCCGCCCATCGTCGGGTTCGTCAGCACGCTGAGGAAGAGGCCGCCCGAGTCGCTGTGCCGCGCGACGGCCGCGCTGGTTTTCGCCATCTGCATGAGCGAGAGCGATCCTTCGTACATCCGCGCTCCGCCGCCAGAGCCGCTGACGAAGACGAGGGGCAGCTTCTTCTCGGTCGCGTACTCGAAGAGGCGCGTGATCGCTTCGCCCACGACCGACCCCATCGATCCCATCATGAAGCGTGAGTCGGTCAGTCCGAACGCGATGGCCCGCCCCTCGAGCCGGCCCGTGCCGACCCACACCGCGTCTTTCTGCCCCGTCTCCTTCTGCGCCGCGGCGAGCTTCTGCTTGTAGCTCGTGACGCCTTCGAACCGCAGCGGGTCGGACGGCTCCAGGCCGGTCCACATGCGCGTGAAGGTGCCCTCGTCGATCAGGAGCGCGAGCCGATCCTCCGGCGTGAGCGCGAAATGGAACCCGCACTCGGTGCAGACCTGCCGGCGATCCTCGACCTCCTTCTTGAAGACGGTCTTCTCGCAGGCCGGGCATTTCATCCACAGGCCGCCGGGGAGCTCCTTCTTGCGGCCGAGGAACTTCTTTATTTTTTCAAAGGCCATTCGACTCAGGCGGGCTTCGCCCGCCCTCGCTCATGACAAGCCACTTCGACTCCGGTCCGCTAACGCGGCCCTCCGCTCAGTGCAAGCACACACGATTCGGCCCCTAGTTTACCCGCGAAGCGAGTGCATTCTCCCGCAGCTTCTTGATGATCGCCCCCGCGTCCGGGGCGCGGAACGTCGCCGTTCCCGCCACGATCACGTTCGCCCCGGCCTTCGCCGCGACCTTCACGGTCTCCGGATCGAGGCCGCCGTCGACCTCGATGTCGAGGTTCGGGGCCTTGGCGCGAATTTTCTCGACCTTCGACATCACGCCCGCGATGAACTTCTGCCCGCCGAAGCCGGGCCAGACCGTCATCGCCAGCAGCATGTCGATACGGCCGAGCAGCTCGACGATGTTCTCCGCCTCCGTGTCGGGGTTGATCGCGATGCCGACGCGCTTCCCCTTCCCGCGGATGGCGCTGATCGCCGCGTCGAGCCGCCGGGTGTCATAGAGCTGCTTGCACGGCATCGTCATCGTCCAGCCCCCCGACGCCAGCGTTCCCGCTCCGCCGAGCTCCTTCCACTTTCTCGCGTAGTCCATGGCGACGGCCTCGGCGTGGAACGTGACGGTGTCCGCTCCCGCATCGCAGAACGCGCCGACGTACTTCTCCGGCTCGTCGATCATCAGGTGGCAGTCGAGCGGGAGCCGGGTCACCTTTCGAATGCACTCGACGACCGGCGGCCCGATCGTGAGGTTCGGCACGAAGTGGCCGTCCATCACGTCGAGGTGCAGCAGGTCGGCGCCGCCCGCCTCAACGCGCTGGATCTCGTCCTTGAGCCGGGAGAAATCCGCCGCCAGGAGCGATGGATTGATCTTGATCTCAGGCATGGGTCAGCGCCGCGATCCCCGGCAGCACCTTGCCCTCCAGGAACTCGAGCGACGCGCCGCCGCCCGTCGAAACGTGGCTCATCTTCGCCGCGACGCCGAACTTCTCGACCGCGGCGGCCGTGTCGCCGCCGCCGACGATCGTCGTCGCCCTGCCCGCCGCCAGCGCGCCGGCGATCTCCTTCGTGCCCGCGGCGAACGCGTCCATCTCGAAGACGCCCAGCGGCCCGTTCCACAGCACGGTCTTCGATGCCGACAGCTCAACCTTGAACGCGGCGATCGTCTTCGGGCCGATGTCGAGCGCCATCCAGCCGTCGGGAATCACGTCGACGTTCTTCTTCTCGGTGTCGGGCTTGAACTCCCTGCCCACGACGTGATCGACGGGCAGCAGCACCTTGACCTTCTTCGCCTTCGCGTCGGCGAGGATCTTCGTCGCCACGTCGGCGCGCTCCTTCTCGACCTTGGAGGCGCCGATCGGCTGGCCCTGGACCATCATGAAGGTGTAGGCCATGCCGCCGCCGATGATGATCGCGTCGATCTTCGAGAGCAGCTTGTCGACGACAAGGATTTTGTCCGAGACTTTCGCGCCGCCGAGGATGGCGACGAACGGACGCTCGGGCGACCCGAGCACGCCGCCGAGGTACTGGATCTCCCTCTCGATGAGGAGTCCCGCCGCGGCCTGCGTGAAGTGCTTCGCGACGCCCTCCGTCGAGGCGTGGGCACGGTGCGCCGTCCCGAAGGCGTCATTCACGTAGAGGTCGCCGAGCTCCGCCAGCTTCCTGCAGAACCCCGGCTCGTTCTTCTCCTCTTCCGGGTGGAACCGCACGTTCTCCAGGAGCGCGACGCCGCCATCCCTCAGCCCTTTCGTCGCCATGACGGCGGCATCACCCAGGACGTCCGGTATCCACGCGACGCCCGGGATGTACTTCGCGAGCGCCTTGGCGACCGGCGCCAGCGAGTACCTGGGATCGGCCTTGCCGTCAGGCCGGCCGAGATGCGAGACGAGCACGACGCGCGCGCCCTTCTCCTGGAGCAGCTTGATCGTCGGCAGCGCCGCGGTGATGCGCGTCTCGTCGGTGACCTTCCCGTCCTTCACCGGGACGTTGAAGTCGACGCGGACGAGGACCCGCTTCCCCGCCACGTCCAAGTCGCGAACGCTGAGCTTCCCCACTCGCTACTCTCTACTCTCTACTCTCTACTCAAGAAGAGCGGCCGCCGCCGCGTTCCTCTGCTACTGGCTACTAGTTACTAGCGACTCGCTACTCATCCCTACTTGGCCAGCTTCTCCAGCAAGTCCACGCACCGCGTGCTGTAGGCCCACTCGTTGTCGTACCAGCTGACGACCTTGACCATGGTCTCGCCGATCACCATCGTGCTCATCGCGTCGAAGACGCTCGAGTGCGCGTTGCCGATGATGTCGCTCGAGACGATCGGGTCCTCGTTGTACTCGAGGACGTGCTTCATGGCGCCCGACGCCGCCTCCTTGATCGCCTTGTTCACTTCCTCTTTCGTCGTCTTGGTCTTCAGCTCGACCGTGAGGTCGACCACGGAGCCGTCGGGGACGGGAACGCGCATCGCCGCGCCGTCGAGCTTGCCCTTGAGCTCGGGGATGACCAGGCCGATGGCCTTCGCGGCGCCGGTGGAGGTGGGGATGATGTTCTGGCCCGCCGCGCGCGCGCGGCGCAGGTCCTTGTGCACCTGGTCGGCGGTGCGCTGGTCGTTCGTGTAGGCGTGGACCGTCGTCATCATGCCGCGCACGATGCCGAACTTGTCGTTGAGCACCTTCGCCACGGGGCCGAGGCAGTTCGTCGTACAGCTGGCGTTCGACAGGATCTTGTGACCGTCCGTGATCTGCGAATCGTTGACGCCCATGACGACGGTCAAGTCGACGTCCTTGTCGCTCTTGGCGGGCGCGGAGAGCAGCACGCGCTTCGCGCCGGCGGTGAGGTGCTTCGTCAGGTCCTCGCGCGACGTGAAGACGCCCGTCGACTCGATGACCCAGTCGACGTTCAGCTCCTTCCACGGCATCTTCGCGGGATCCTTCTCCGCGAGCACCCTGACCGCCTTGCCGTCGACGACCAGCGCGTTCTCCTTCGCTTCCACGGTCCCCTCGAACGGCCCGAAGATCGTGTCGTATTTCAGGAGGTGGGCGTTGGTCCTGGTGTCGGTCAGGTCGTTGATCGCAACGATTTCGAACCCGGGCCGCTTGATCATGATGCGAAAGACGAGACGGCCGATGCGCCCGAAGCCGTTGATGGCGACGCGGATGGTCATGAATCCTCCGGGGAATGGTTGATGCGCCAGCAGTATAGTGGCACGCCGCCAAGCGTCAACTGGTTCGACTCGCGCCTTGCGGCACCCGGCTCGAACCCGTAGACTGGGTGGACTTGGACCCCGTACTCGGACAAATCCTCCCCCAAGTGGCCGCCTTCTTCGCCACGCTCGTTTACGGCAGCTTCTTTGAGCACACGCTCCACAAGTACTTCATGCATCGCCGGATGCCGCTGGTCCCGTACCCGTTCGAGCTCCACGCGATGCTCCACCACCGCATCTTCCAGGCGGACAAGACCTTTCACGCCACGGACGACTTCGCGAAGTCGCACGTGACCTTCGTGCCGCGCGACTACCTCATCCTGCTCCTCGTCAACGCACCCCTCTACGTCACGCTCGAATTCTTCACGGGCTGGCCGATCACAATCGGCAGCACCATCGCGATCCTCGGCTATCTCGGCATGTTCGACCTCCTGCACTACTGCTTCCACGTTCCCGAGCGCCGCTGGTTCGAGTCGATCGGGGCCTTTCGCTGGCTTAAGAAACACCACCTCCTTCACCACAAGTACCAGACTCGAAACCTCAATGTCGTCCTGCCGATCGCCGACACCCTCCTGGGCACGCTCGTGAGCAAGCCGAACCCGGGCGCGACCGTGCTGGAAGTCTGAGTCCGTGACAAATCGGCCCCGCTCCCTATAATCACGCCCTATGACCAGCGCCGAGAAGCTCTTCCTCCAGCACACGCGACAGCCGGAGATCCCGAAGCTGGAGCTCTTCGTCCGGCTCCGCGAGCCGGGCGAACACCACCTCTATCTCAAGGGCCTCTCGTGCGCCGACTTCGCGTCCGTCTTCGAGTCGGACCTGAAGCCGATGCAGGCGCTCATCTACCGCATGCCGCCGTCCCTCCTCAACCCCAACTACTGGGAGCCGCTGACGCGCGAGAATGAGAACGCGGTGCGCGACCGCATGGACGGCATCGTCACGTGGCAGGACGGCGAACGCACCATGATCTGGCGCGCCGATTCGATCGGCGCGGGACGCCTGCTCCGCGACGGCCTCGACGCCTCGGTCGAGCTCATCCACGGCTACATCTTCCGCGTCACCGGCGACGGCCTCCTTGCCCTCATGAAGGCGTGGACCGACGGCCGCGGCCGCCTTGAGTGGATCGCCTTCTCGACGCTGCCCGGCGGCGATCCGGCGAGGCAGGTATCTCTGAACGCACACAACGACCTCACGGCGTTCCGGCTCTCGATGCCCGAGGAGCGCATCGCCTTCGCGACCGTCGATGACTCCAGCGCACGGATGATCTTCGCGCCGCGCGCGCTCGCACGGAAAGCCGTCGCGGCGGCGATCCGCGGCTTCTTCATCAATTGCTCCCGCGCCTATTGCGCGCCGATCAACGATCGCGTTGCCGACCAGATCCTCCGCATCACCGACGGCGTCGGCCTCCTTGCCCACCCCGAGCGCGACTTCGTCAACAAGAAGCGGGCGCTCGAGGCGACCGGCCACATGGGCCGCACCGAGTGGGGCGTCCAGCTCCGTCCGGATCATCCCCCGCTCGTCGGCAACGAGAAGGCCCTCATCTACTACGACCACACGTCCGGAATCTGGGCCGTCGCCACGTGATGAAGGGCGAAGATCTCAAGGCCCTGGTCGACGCGGAGTGGAAACGCTTCCCCAAGCCGGCGGTCGATCCGAAACGCGGCCCCGTCTGGTCATCGCGAACGACCCCGCCGTTCCCCGTCGTCTGGCCCTCCGACGGACGCCTCGACTTCTACGCGTTCGCCGACGGTTTCCGACCCGGCCTGATGGACGGCGTCTGCATCGCCGCGCCGTGGCTGCGCGTCCGCGTCGCCGACAACGCCGCGCCGGTCGTCACCGTCCTCTCGAAAGGCCTCGTCGATGTCGGCATCCAGGGCGTCCGACCCGTGAACGCGTCGGAGCTCGAGACGCTGAAGAAGGGCCCGTCGCTTCCGGAGGCGCTACGACGCGCCGACGTCGCGGCGCTGAAGGACTACTACGCCGCGTGGACGGCGTTCAACGGCGTCATCGCGGGGGAACTGCGCAAGCTCTGCCCCGACTTCTTCCGCGCGCTTTCAATGTAGCACGACGCGGAAGCCGACGTTCTTCCCGCGGTTGCCCGCACCCGTGCCATTGCGCCGCGAGAACCACTGACGATCCGGGTGGTCGATGGCGCTGCCTCCGCGAATCGACCGGTCGCCGCTCGTGGTGGTCGGACCCACGGGATCGGTGCACTTGCCCTTGTAGTCGCGCGTCATGTCGAGGTTCCACTCCCAGATGTTGCCTCCCATGTCGTAGAGGCCCCACGGGTTCGGCTTCTTCTGAGCGACGGGGTGCGTCTCTCCGCCCGAGTTGCTCTCGCTCCAGCCGTAATCGAAGCACTTCTCGACTTCGTCCCCGCCAGGCCACAGCGTCTTCGCGTTGGCCTTGAACGCGTACTCCCACTCCGCCTCCGTCGGCAGCGTCGAAAGATCGGCCTTGAACCGCAGGTTGAGTTTCTTCGTGAACTGGATCGCATCGTCGAAGCTCACGTTCTCGACCGGCAGGTCCGCGCCCTTGTGGAAGGAGAGGTTCTTGTCCTTTCCCATCACCGCATCCCATTGCAGCTGCGTCGTCTCCGTCGTGGCCATCCAGAAATCCTTCGTCAAGGTCACCTCGTGCGGGGCCGTGTTCGACTCGCCCCGCTTGTCGCCCATCGTGAACGTGCCCGCCTTGATCAGGGCGAACTCCATCTTGATCTTGCCGTCGGCGTCCAGGCTCACCGAGCGCCGCGAGCTCTTGCGGTTCTTCTCGGCCTCCGCGATCGCCCTTTTCGCCGCGGCGTCGCCCGGCTTCGCCGCCAGCGCCTTCTCGTACGCCGCCTTCGCGTTCTCCCACTCGCGATTCTGGTCGAGCGCCTTCGCCTCGGCCATCGACGCCTCGTAGAGCTTCAGGAGCCGTGCCGCATCGGCCTTCGCCAGGCCGGCCGTCGCCGCGGCGTCGGCCGCCTTCAGCTGAAGCGCCTCCTTGTACTTCGCCGTCGACTCATCAAGCCGCCCGGCGGTCAGCGCCGCGTCCGCTCCCTTCATCGCCTCCTGGTAGCGCTTCTCGACGTCGGCCGCCGCCGTCAGCGCGTCGACTCTCCCCTGCGCCGAGTCGCGGTCCTTCGAGTCATCGGCAACCTCGAGCGCCCGCTTCCACAAGCCGATCGCCTTCGATGGATCGGGCTCCGCCGCGGCCTCCGCCGCCCGCTCGTCGTACTGCTTCTTGCGCCCCACCCGGTCTTCGACGCTGCTCTTCCTCTTCTCCAGCGCTTCCTTGTAGGCGCGGAACGTCTGGATCATCGGACCGCCGATGTCGATCGCGCGGCTGATGCAGGCGAGCGCCTTCTCCAGGTCGCCCGCTGTCTCGGCTTCGCGGGCGAGCGCGAACTCGCGGCGCGCCGACGTTGCCGTGACGGCGTTGGCGCATTCCGCGCGATCCTCGTCGGTGACCGCCAGTGACTGCGCCCTTTTTACGGCGTCGAGGACCCCCTGCCACGCCGTCGAGGTTCGGGTTTTCTCCGCCTCCTTCGTCAGCCGGTTCGCGTCCTCAACGGCGTCGAGGTAGGGCTTCCGGCGATCGGCCTCCTTCGCCGCGGCCATCCTGCCCTCGATGCGCAACCGCGCCTCCTTCGCGCGGCTGCTCTCCGCGTCGAGCCTCAGCGCCTCGCCGGCCTTGGCCATCGCCTCGTCGAGCCTCCCCGCCTCCTCCGCGCGATCGGCCTCCTTGAGCAGCTGCTCCACCGCGGCGTCACGCGCCGCCTGTTCGCACCGCGCCTTGTCGGAGTCACCGCGCTCCGTCGGCGGCTTCGTCGGTGGCGGCGTCTCGCTCGGGTCATCGGTCGGCGGCCGGCGCGTTGCCACGATGACGCCGAACACGACCAGGACGAGCGCGGCGGCTGCTCCCGCGGCGATCCACGGCTTCGAGGATGACGTCGACGCGGTCTGCCCCGGCATCCGGTACTTCCGCTTCGGTGCGCCCGGCTTCCGCTCCGACGGCGTCTCGCACCCGATCGGATCGGCCGCCACCCGCTCCAACGCGCCGAGCAGCGCGATGCAGTCGGGGTAGCGGTCGGTCGGATCCTTCTGCATGCAGCGGCCGATGAGGTGCAGCACCGCGGGACTGACCGCCTTCGGGAGCGGCGGCGGCTCCTCCTCTGCCGCGGCCCGCATCGCGGCCATCGGGCTCGCGCCGCCGAAGGGCGCGCGGCCGCTGAGCAGTGCGTAGAACGTCGAGCCCAGCGCAAAGACGTCGGCTTGCGGTCCGGCCGCCCGCGCATCCTCCGCCTGCTCCGGCGCCATGTAGCCGGGCGTGCCCATCGCGATGTGCGAGATCGTGCCGTAGGTGTGCGCCGATCCCTCCGGCTTCGCGAGGCCCAGGTCGGCGATCTTCGCGCGCGAGAGCTTTCCCGTCGGGATGAGGATGTTGTCGGGCTTCACATCACGATGGATGATGATCCCCTTCTGGTGGGCGAGCGCGAGCCCCTTCGCCGCCGAGATGACGATGTCCATCGCGTCGCGCTCGGGCAGTCCCGCCCTGCCTCCCGCCTTCATCCGCTTCAGCATCGCCCCCGCGCTTTCGCCGGAGACGTACTGCATCACGAAGTAATGCGTGCCGTTGTCCTCGCCCACGTCGAGGACCTGCACGACGTGGTCACTCTCGAGCGCCGCGGCCATCCGCGCCTCGGCGAGAAACCGCTTCACGAGCGCCGGTTCCTGGTCGACGAGATGGAACGGGAGGATCTTGATCGCCACTTCGCGCTTCAGCCGGGGATGGACGCCGTAGTAGACCGCGCCCATGCCGCCGACACCGATCCGGCGCAGCAGCGTGTAGTCGCCGAGCACCGGCCGCCCGTCGGCGTCCTTCTTCAGTGTCGCGAGCAGCTTGTCGCCCGAGAGGTCCTCTGGCGGAAGCGTCATCGGCGACGACTATACCTCACGGAGGGCCTCGATGAGTCCTGCCCCGGGCTACTTCACCTGCCGGTGCCGCACGGGCCGCAAGTCGTCCCCGAGCTCGTACAGGATCGGCACGCCCGTCGGGAGCTCAAGCTCGACGATCTTGTCGTCGGCAATACCGTCGAGGTACTTGATGAGCGCGCGAAGCGAGTTTCCGTGCGCCGCGACGACCACGCGCTTGCCGTCACGAAGCGCCGGCGCGATGGCGTCGTGCCAGTACGGCAGCGCCCGGGCGACCGTGTCCTTCAGCGACTCGGTCGCGGGCATCACGCCCGGGAGATAGCGCGCGTCGTTGCCGGACCACGACGGATCCCACGCGGCGAGCGGCGGAGGCGGCACGTCGTAGCTCCGGCGCCAGAGCTTCACCTGCGCGTCGCCGTGCTTCGCCGCGGTTTCAGCCTTGTTGAGCCCTTGGAGGCCTCCGTAATGGCGCTCGTTGAGGCGCCAGCTCTTGTGGACCGGGAGCCAGAGCAGGTCCATCTCGTCGAGCACGTGCCAGAGCGTGGTGATCGCGCGCCGCAGGAGCGACGTGAACGCAACGTCGAAGGCGATCCCTTCCCGCTTCAGCGCGCGGCCGCCCGTCTTCGCCTCCTCGACGCCCTTCTCGCTGAGGCCGACATCGACCCACCCCGTGAACCGGTTCTCCTTGTTCCACGCGCTCTCGCCATGGCGGATCAGTACGAGCTGCTTCACTTCGACCTCGCGACGGATGCGAATCCCGCGTACCGCCCCTTTGAACCGAGCATCTCCTCGATCCTCAGCAGCTGGTTGTACTTGGCGACGCGATCGGTCCTGCTGGCGGAGCCCGTCTTGATCATCCCGCAGTTCAACGCGACCGCGAGGTCCGCGATGGTCGTATCCTCGGTTTCGCCAGAGCGGTGCGACATCATCGTCCCGTATCCCGCCCCCTGCGCCACCAGGACGGCATCGACTGTCTCCGTCACCGAGCCGATCTGGTTCACCTTCACGAGAATCGCGTTCGCGCTCTTCTCCTTGATGCCCTTCCTCAGCCGCTTCGTGTTGGTGACGAAGAAATCGTCGCCGACGAGCTGGACCTTCTTCCCGAGCTTGGCCGTGATCGCCTTCCAGCCCTCCCAGTCGTCCTCGTCGTGGCCGTCCTCGATCGAAATCACCGGGTAGTTCTTGATCATCCGGGCGTAGAGCTCGGTCATCTGCTCCGATGTGTACTTCGTCTTGTCGCCCTTCTTGAAGACGTACTGCCTGCCGTCGTGGAACTCGCTGGCCGCCACGTCGAGTGCCAGCGCAACCTGCTCCCCGGCCTTGTATCCCGCCTTGCCGATCGCGTCGAGGAGCGTGTCGAGCACCTCCTCCCACGACTTCAGGTTCGGCGCGAAGCCGCCCTCGTCGCCGACGTTCGTCGACATTCCGCGGCCCTTCAGCACGCCCTTCAGCGCGTGGAAGACCTCGACGCCGGCGCGGAGCCCCTCGCGAAAGGTCGCGAAGCCGCCGGGCACGATCATGAACTCCTGGAAGTCGATCGTGTTGTCCGCGTGGGCGCCTCCGTTGATGACGTTCATGAACGGCGCCGGCAGCGTGACGCCTTTCCCATGGCTGATCGCCTCGAAGAGCGGCTTGCCCGCGAGCCTCGCCGAGAGACTCGCCAGGGCCATGGAGACGCCAAGGATCGCATTCGCGCCGAGCGTCCCCTTGTTCTCCGTGCCGTCGAGCTCCAGCATCACCTCGTCGACGAGCTTCTGGTTCGTCGCGTCCATGCCGACGAGCTTCGGCCCGATCTCTTCGACGACGTTTTTCACCGCCTTCAGCACGCCCCTGCCGAGGTAGCGCTTCTTGTCGCCATCGCGAAGCTCGATGGCTTCGTGCTCGCCGGTCGATGCGCCGCTCGGGACGATCGCGCGGCCCATGACGCCCTCCGCCCAGGCTTCGACCTCGATCGTCGGATTGCCGCGCGAGTCGAGCACTTCGCGGGCGGCCACCTTGCTGATCTTCTTCATGCTTCTCCCATCATCCTCAGCAGCGCCGCGACATGCCGGGCGCCCGTGTGATAGTCCTCGATCACGACGTTCTCATTCGGCGCGTGGATGTTCGACGTCGCGTTCCCGACTCCGATCCCCGCGCACGGCATCCACCGACGGAAGAGGTACATCGGACCCGAGGCGATCGTCAATGGATAGACGACAATTTCACCCCACGCTTCGACCGACGACCGCCTGACGATTTCGACCATCGGATCGGTGTGCGGCGTGCGCGCCGGCAGGTAGCCCTCGGTGTTCTCGATCGCGACGTCGCCGAAGCCGCGCTCGTCCAGGAAGCGCCGCAGGCGGGCGAGCACGTCGGCGGGCTCCATGTCGGGGACGAGCCGGATGTCGAACTTCGCGCGCGCTTCGGCGGGAAGCACGGTCTTGTGGCCCGCGCCCTGGTAGCCGCTCGTGATGCCGCTCAGGTTGAAGGTCGGCGCGAAGAAGAACTGCTTCACGAGGTCGATCCCGGTGAGCCCCCTGACGAACGACGTGATGCCGGCGTTTCGGCGCATCCCCTCCTCGTCGAAGGGAATCTGCCGCAGCAGCGCCATCTCGCCGGCGTCGGGCTTCACCGCCATCGCGTCAAAGCCGGGGATCGCGACATCATCGCCGGGCTTCAGCGCCGCGAGCAGCTGGACGAGCCGCCACGCCGGACTCGGAATGATGACGGCCCGCGACGAGTGCATGTCGCTCTTCGCGCCGCGCACGACGAACTCGCCCTGGACCATCCCCTTGCAGCCGAGCGTGATCTGGAACCGCCCTCGCTCGTCGCGGTAGCTCGACTCCCAGATGCACAGGTCGCCGCGGAGGTCGTCCTTGACGCGATCGACGGTTTCGGCCAGGTGCGGACTGCCGACCTCCTCCTCACCCTCGACGAAGAACGTGACGCCGGACGGAAGGGGCAGGCCCGCGTCGCGGTACGACTTCACCGCGGCCACTCGCGCGAGCAGGTTGGCCTTGTTGTCGGCGACGCCGCGCGCAAAGAGCCTGCCGTCGCGCACCGCCGGCTCAAACGGCGGCGAGAGCCACGCGGCGAGCGGATCGGCGGGCTGCACGTCGTAGTGGTTGTAGAACGTGATCGACCGGCCCGACTCCCCGGCAGCCTTCGCGATCACAACCGGCGGGCCCTTCGTCGCCACGGGCCGAACGTCGAGCCCCGCCTCGCGAAACGTCCGATCGAGGAATTCGACGCTCTCCACCGGATCCTGCTTCTGCGCCGATACGCAGACGATGCGCAGGTATCGATCGAGCGCGGTCATCGCCCAGTCGCGGTTGGCTCTCAGCGCCGCATCAAGGGTGAGTCCGGTGGCCGGCACGCGCGCACTCTAACAGACAGCCGCGGCCAATTCTCCTTGTTGACCCATCGTCATGGTTTTATGATCCCAACTCTTATGAAGCGCTCCTTCCTCTTCATCCTCCTCGCCGTCGGCGCCTGCCGCTCCTCAGCACCCCCGCCCGAGAACGTCCCCGCGGCGGCCGAGAAGCAGGAGCGCAGCAGCCTCGTGATCAGCGACTGGGGCGACATCGAGAAATTCTCCGGCCAGTTCGTGATGGTCGAGGGCAAGTTCGACCACATCCGCGGCACGCACGCGATGGTCACCCACGACTGCGGGCTGCACGTCTACCTCCCCCACTTCGATCTTTTCAAGCGCGACACCGCGTGGTTCGACTACGTCGGCAAGCGGGTCTGGGTGAGCGGCCTGCTGCACACCTACACGCGCGACATCCCGGGGTACCAGGGACCCAGCCTCGAGCTCATCAACGACTCCGGCTTTGGAGTCCTGGAGAAGTAGCTTCCGCGCCATGGCGTACCGCAAGATCGACTACCTGGAGTGGGCGCGGCGATTCATGGGCACGGTCAGGTTCGATCTCGCCCGCTCCAACGTCAAGTCCGTGACGCGCGAGGAGCTCGCCCTCGCCATCGACCACGTCGGCATCGACGTCGCGGACGAGCAGGGCGCCGTGGAGCTGCGGTCCCACCTCGGCGCCCGTTACAAGATCGACCCGCACCGCATCCACATCACGAACGGAGCCACGTCGGCCATCGCGTTCGCCTGCGCGGCGATCATCCAGTCGGGCGACGAAGTCCTCGTCGAGTCCCCCAACTACGAACCGCTCTACCGCAACCCGGTCGAACTCGGCGGCACCGTGAAAATGCTGGAACGGCTCTTCGAGAAGGGCTGGCAGGCCGATCTCGAGGAGCTCGAGCGCAAGATCTCGCGGCACACCCGCGCGGTCCTTCTCACCAACACGCACAATCCGACGGGCATCGCGACCAGCCCGGAGAAGATGCTCACCATCGGCCAGATCGCGCGCGATCACGGGGCGCATGTCATCGTCAGCGAGACGTACCAGGACAACCTCTTCAAGGGCGCGCCCGTCTCGTGCGTCGGCCAGGGCGAGAACTTCGTCGCCATCGGGTCGCTCTCGAAAGTGTACGGCCTCGGCGGCCTGCGCATCGGGTGGCTCGTGGCGGACGAGGCCGTCATCAACAAGGTGCGGCAGATCTCCGACTACCTTGCCGGCGGCGTCTCGACGCCGAGCCAGACGATCGCGCTTCACGCGCTTCGGCAGTCGGACAAGCTCCTCGACCGGTGCCGCCGCATCGTGCAGTCGAACGTGAAGGTCCTGGGCGACTGGATCAAGCGGCGCCCCGACCTCGCCTGGGTCGAGCCCGACGCCGGGACGGTCGCCTTCGTGAAGCTCCCCCCTCACATGGACGCCATGAAACTCGCCAGCTTGTGCCGCGAGCGATACTCGACGCTCGTCGTGCCGGGCGATTTCTTCTGGATCAAGGGCTTCGTGCGGATCGCGCTCGGCATCGACGAGGAGATCCTCCGCTCGGGCTTGAAGAACCTCGCGGCGGCCATCGACGAATCGAAGCCCAGCAATCGATAAACCCACCGGAGAACAAATGAACTTCACCGCCGAGAAGCGTTCGCACGTCAAGTTCCCCGTCGACACGTTCCTCTGCTTCGCGTTCGACGCCGCGAAAGAGCCCGCCGGAAACTGGCAGGGCATCGACGTCAACCTGCAGCGCAAGTACAACGCGGCGGCCGCGAGAACGAGGACTTCAAGGCGAAGGAGAAGACGACGCTGGCCTTCTACCCTGCCGACGCGAAGCCGGCGAAGCGCGTGGTGGTCGTCGGGCTCGGAAAGCGCGAGCGCCTCGACGCCGAGAAGCTCCGCCGCGCGGCGGCCGTGGGGCACAACCGGATCAAGGGGCTCGGCGTCACGGAGCTGGTGGTTCTGCCGCCCGAGACGGCGAAGCTGGACATTGAACCGCGCGAGCAGGCGCAGGTCATCACGGAGGGAATCGCGCTCGCCGCCTACGAGTTCAAGAAGTACAAGTCGAGCAACGGCGAGCCGAAGCCCAGGCTGGAGCGGGTGCACCTGGTCGCGGACGGCGACAAGAGCCGTGAGGCGATGGCCGATGGCGCGCGGCGCGGGGACATCTTCGCGCGGGCCGTCTGCTTCGCGCGCAACCTCGTCAATGAGCATCCCGAGGTCTGCACGCCGGTCTACCTGGCGCAGAAGTCGCAGGAGACGGTCCGCGGCCAGAAGGACATGACGATCAAGGTGATCGACGAGAAGCAGGCGCGCAAGCTCGGGATGGGCGGGCTCATCGGCGTCTCGCTCGGCTCGGACGAGCCGCCGCGATTCGTGCACATGACCTACAAGGCGCCCGGCGCGAAGAAGACCATCGCGATCTGCGGCAAGGGCATCACGTTCGATTCGGGCGGCCTCTGCATCAAGCCCGCGGACGGCATGCTCAACATGAAGGACGACATGTCGGGCGCGGCGGCGGTGATCGGCATCTTCCAGGGGCTGCGCGAATTCAAGCCGAAGGTCAACGTTCACGGGATCTTCGCGGCGACCGAGAACATGCCCGGCGACGGCGCGTACAAGACGCGCGACGTGCTCCGCGCGATGAACGGCAAGACGATGGAGATCATCAACACGGACGCCGAGGGCCGCGTGGTCCTCTCCGACGCCCTCAGCTACGCGTCGAGGCTCAAGCCCGACCAGATCATCGACCTGGCGACGCTGACCGGTGCGTGCGTCGTCGCGCTCGGCCCCGAGATCAGCGGTATCTTCGGCACCGACCCGTCGCTCATCAACAATCTCATCGCCGCCGGCCGCTCGACCGGCGAGAAGATCTGGCAGCTCCCCCTCGAGGAGGAGTACTTCGAGATGATCAAGAGCGACGTCGCCGACATGAAGAACTCGGGCGGCCGCTGGGGCGGGTCGATCACCGCGGCGCTCTTTCTCAAGGAGTTCGTCGACCCCGGAATCTCGTGGGCGCATGTCGACATCGCCGGGCCGGCGCTGGTCGAGTCGAACAAGCCGTACATGCCGGCGGGCGGAACGGGCGTGATGGTGCGGACGCTGCTCAGGTACCTCGAAGCCCAGGCCCGGTAGTTCACCAGCGAAGGCGTGAGACGTTCGAGCGCATCCAGCACGTCATGCGCTCCTGCCAGTCGAGCAGCGACTCCTCCCCCGCCGCGCGCTCCTCCGTCAGCTCGCCTGGCCAGCCGTCGCCTCCGCCGCACCGGTCCCACAGGAACCGCCAGACCGCCTGCCGCACGGCGCGTCGCTCCGCCCGGATCCACGTGTGAAGAAAATTGAGGTAGCCGTTGAGGCTCAGCTCCCCGCCATGCCGGCAGAGGATGCCGTGAACGCTCTCAAACGATGGCACCCGCGTCGGCCAGTAGTCAAGCAGGTCGGCGACCTCGATCAGGCATTCGATGTCACGGGACCGCCGCGCGCACTCAAAATACGACGCGGTCATCCATGGCGATGGACCGGCTTTCATCGCCCGGGTCATGGCGGCGAAGCATCCCTTGATGAGCGCCTCGCGGCCGGGACGCGCAAGACTGGCGCAGACGAACTGCCGCAGCAGCGGCTCATCGGCCTGCAGGCACGTCCGGACGGCGGCGACGCAGCGATTCGCGTCCGCCGTCCAAAGAACGGCCTCCAGCGCAAGATGTCCGACTCGAGGGTCGCCATCGAGAAGGTGCCGCTCGGCGGCGGCGACAGCATGCCGACCGCAATACCGGAGAGCGTGTGCCGCCTCGATTCGAATGCCGTCCTTGTGCGGCGTCCGGAGAATCTCATCGAGGGCGATGGCCGAGGCGCCCGGATCCACCGCGATCCGCGAGCGCAAGGCGTCGCTTGCCTGAAGCTCATCGTAATCTCGACCGCGATGGCGGGCGAGTTCGTCCTCGAGCTCGGCCGCTGCGAACGGGTGATGGGCGCACCCCAGCGCGAAGAGCGGGAGGAGGAGCGCGCGACGCATCTCTTATCTGGACGCCGCACGTCGGGGAACTACTTCGCGGCCGCCGCTCCCGCCAGCTCCCGGAACAGCTCGACGTACCTCGGCAGCATCGCGCTCAGCGAGTACTCGTTCTCGATCGACGCGCGCGCCTTGCGGCCCATCGCGTCGCGCTTCTGTGGATCGCCGAGCATCTCCTCGATCCGTTCCTCCCACTTCGAGAGCGTCCCGCAGAGATACCCGCTCTCGCCGTCCTTCAGGTAGAGGCGGTGCGACGCGACGTCGCTGGCGATCGTCGGCACGCCCGCCGCCCCGTACGCGAGGATTTTCGTCGACACTTTCCCCCTCGTCCACGGATCCTCGATCATCGGCGCGATCGCCAGGTCGAACGCCTTGATGTCCTCGACCTCCGACTCCGCGGCGAACGGCTTGTGCTCAATGCGGACCCCCGGCAGCGTCGGGGCCTCCTCGCAGACCACGCGCACGACCAGGTCCTTGTGGCGCCGGCACGACTTCGCGAGAACCGACTGGACGATCTCGAGGTGCGGCAGGGCGGCGGCCGATCCCATCCAGCCGATCACGTAGGGCCAGTTTTCCTTCGCGGGGCCGCGCGTCGTCCACCGCTCGAGGTCGATGACCGTCGGCATCACCCGCACGCGGGCCGGATCGGCAGCCACGCGCCGCGCCTCCTCCGCCAGGTGCTCGTTCGTCGTCGTCACGAGGTCCGCGTCGCGCACGATCCGCCGGAACCGCCGTTCGCGCGTCGCCGAGACGTGCACGTCCTCGTTCGTTTTCTTCATCGTCACCGAGTCGTCGAACTCGAAGATCAGCTTCTTCGAGTTGCGCCGGAGACGGTTCGAAATCAGCTTCGGCAGCAGCCGCTTCTGGAGCACGACGACGTCGAAGCCGACGCCGTGCTTGGCGGTGGCGAGCTTCGCCATCATGCCGCTGGGGATTTCCTCGACGACGCACTCGATGCCGCCGGCCTTGAAGTGCGGGACGAACTGGAGGATGCGCCAGCGCGTGCTCGGCGAATCCTGCTTGTTGGTGAGAAAGAGAACCTTCACGCTCGCGGCATGATAGCGTTCACGAGTCGCGCCGCAATCCCTCGGGCATGGGAACGTCGATCCCCTCGATCAGCTTCGTGAGCTGGATCGCGTTGACGATCGCCTTGCCCTGGAAATGGTTGTTGGCGATGACAAAGAGCGACTCCGCCTGCGGCGCCATCGCCCTGGCCGCCGCCGCGAACGGCTCCAGCTCCGCCTGGGAATAGAGGTAGTCGTACTTCTGATCGCGCGTCGCCTCCCGTGAGAACCACGCTTTCGCGTTGCGGCCGTGCAGGCGCAGGTAGGCAACGCGGCCGGTGACGAGGGAGGTCCCCTGGATCGAGGTGGACGACTTCGGCTGGTCGATGTTCGCGAAGCAGAGCTGCTGCGACGTGAGGAAATCGAACGCGGCGGGCTTCAGCCAGGATTTGTGGCGCACCTCGACGACGAGCGGTGCCCATCCCGTGAAGGCCTCGACGATGCGACGAATGCGGTCGCGCGCCGCGGGCGCGTCGGCGAAGTTCCACGGGAACTGGAGCAGCAGCGCGCCGAGCCGCCCGGAGACGAGCAGCGGCGTGATCCCCTCCTGCACGTCGCGGAGTTCGGCATCGCTGCACGGTTCGTCGCCGTGCGTGAACTTCTCCCACAGCTTCACGGTGAAGATGAAGTCGCGCCGCGCGGCCACCTTGCGCACCCAGCCGTCGGCCATCACCGCGGGACACGGCCGGTAGAACGTGCTGTTGATCTCCACGCAGCTGAAGAGCGTCGCGATGAACGTGAGCGCGTCGAAGCCCCGGGGCGGCCGGGAGGGATAGACGCGGCCCTTCCAGTCGTCGTAACTCCACCCGGCAGGTCCGATGTGAATCACGCGCCCTCACCGGGTGCAGCGATAGACAAAGGCCGGCGGCAGGTTGCGCCACACGGTGCGCGACGTCGTCACGGTCGCGAAGTTCGCCTCGAGCCGCTGGCGGAAGCGGCGCGCCGCCGGGAGGATGCTCGCGTGCAGGTAGGCGAAGGACGCGAACCGGCCGCCCGGCTTGAGCGCGGCGACGATCGCCTTCATCAGCCGCTCCTGCAGGTCGGCAGGGAACCCCGCCCATGGAAGGCTGCAGAGAATCGTGTCGGCGTGCGCCCGCGCGCGCTCCGCCAGGAAATCGGTGAGACGCTCGGCGGAGTCGTTGATGACGACGACGCCCGGGAACTGCCCGCGGAGAATCCGCGCGAAGTCCGGGTTCAATTCGACGGCGATGAAGAGCGCGTCCGATTTCAGCTTCGCGGAGATCGCCCCGGTGAAGGCGCCCGTCCCGGGGCCGAGTTCCACGACCGTCGAGGCCTCCTCCAGCTCCATTTCCTCGACCATCCGCCGGGCGAGATGTCGCGAACTCGGCGCTATGGCGCCGGTCGCCGTCGGGTGACGGAGGAAGGACGCGAGGAATCGCGCGGAGCTGGCCAGTCCCAAGGGGTTCCTATCGTGCGCTATTCGGCGCCCGGCGGCAATGCCGGGGGCGGTCCGGTTTGAAGGCGGCTGGGCCATGTCAAAAAACGTTGCGAAGCCACGCGCGGCGCGACACCATGCTCGTCCTTCAACAAGGAGAACACCATGGCTGTGAAAGCAGAAAAGACGCCCAAGACCGCCGCTTCCGCCTCGACCGCCCATCAGCAGATCAACCCCTGGAATGTCGCGCTGCAGCAGCTCCGCACGGCCGCGGATCTCCTGGGGCTCGACGAAGGCATCCACCAGGTGCTCGCCACGCCCCGCAAGGTCCTCATCGTCGGGCTCCCGATCAAGATGGACAACGGCCAGATCAAGACCTTCGTCGGATACCGCTCGCAGCACTCGACGACGCGCGGCCCCGCGAAGGGCGGCATCCGCTACCACCCCGACGTCACGATCGAGGAGGTGAAAGCTCTCTCGATGTGGATGACGTGGAAGTGCAGCGTCATGGGCCTCCCGTACGGCGGCGGCAAGGGCGGCATCACGTGCGACCCGAAGGCGATGTCGCAGAGCGAACTTGAGCGTCTTACCCGCCGCTACACGGCGGAGATCCTGCCCATCATCGGGCCTGACAAGGACATCCCCGCGCCCGACGTCAACACGACCGGGCAGACGATGGCGTGGCTGATGGACACCTACAGCGTCCACATGGGCTCGCCCCAGCCCGGCGTGGTCACGGGAAAGCCGGTCGCCATCGGCGGCTCGCTCGGGCGGGACAAGGCCACGTCGCGCGGCCTGATGTTCTGCGTGCTCGACGCCCTCAAGCGGCTCAACCTGCCGTCGACCGGACTGCGCGTCGCCATCCAGGGCTATGGCAACGCGGGCTTCCACGCGGCGGAGCTCCTGGGCGATCTCGGGTTCAAGATCATCGCGGCTTCCACGTCGAAGGGCGGCATCGTCGCCGAGAAGGGCTTCAACGCCCACGCGCTCAATGACTGGTACGCCAAGAGCGGCGGCGTCGTCGGCTACAAGGGCGCGCAGAACATCTCCAACGAGGAGCTGCTCGAGCTGGACTGCGACATCCTCCTCCCCTGCGCGCTCGAGGGCCAGATCACGAAGGCGAACGCGGCGCGGATCAAGGCGAAGATCATCGGCGAAGGCGCCAATGGGCCGACGACGCCGGAGGCCGACGACATCCTCTTCGAGAACGGCAAATTCGTCATCCCCGACATCCTGGCGAATGCGGGCGGCGTGACGGTCAGCTACTTCGAGTGGGTCCAGTCGCTCCAGAACTACTACTGGACCGAGGAAGACGTGAACGCACGGCTGAAGGAGATGATGACCCGGTCGTTCGAGACCGTGTACGGCGAGTACAAGAAGCGGAAGGTGAACATGCGCCAGGCGGCGTACGTGGTCGCCGTCGGGCGGGTGGCGGAGGCGACGAAGCTGCGCGGCATCTATCCGTAACGCCGATTTCTCGACGCGCGCAAGGATGGACAGCGGAAGGACCGTCTCTATATAGTGACGTCCCGTTCCTGGGCGGACTCGTCCTGAGCAGGTCGCGGAGCGGCCGAGTCGAAGGAGACACACGTATGCGCAGTGGCGCGATCGCGGCGTTCGTCGTCCTGGCGGTCCTGGTCGGCTGCGGCCGGCCGGCGTACAACCAGTCGCTGGACCTGATGAAGAACGAGTTGACGCTCTATTTCGGGAACCTCAACAGCGACGCAGAGCAGAGAAAGCTCGACCTGAAGACGCCGCGCGCCCATGTAGAAGATCCCATCTCGGCGGGCCGGGTCTACAGCGATTTCATCTGGAGCGCCGACGAGACGCTCGTGGTCATCACGGGCGTCGAATGCCTGCGCTGCAAGACGAAGCAGACGGTTCCGGTCTACAAGATCGGCAGCAACCCGAGGGTGATCTGCCCGACCTGCGCGGCCGGGGACGACAAGGGCGACAAGGCGACAAAGGCTCCGCCCCTGCTCGACAAGGACATGGACCTGGACCGTCTCAAGCAGCGCTGCGGCGAGAAGAACGTCCGCAAGATGTTCGAGCCCGCGCCTGACCCGGGTCCGAAGAACGCGATGAAGGCGACCATCGTCTATGTCCGCCGGTTGTGGGTCTATGACGCCTACGGCAAGGTTGACGACGTGGGCAAGGGGGCGGCCGAGGGACCGATGGCCGGCATGGTGACGGACACCGCTCCGTACGGCGAGTCGTTCATCGACATCGACGGGCGGCCGGTCGCCTCCCTGGGCGGCAGCGTGCAGTCGGCGGAGCAGAAGACGCAGGTGAACTACTACGCGGGCGGCTACCACCGCCTTGACTCGGTCTACGTGGGCGAGATCCAGGTGACGTACGACGGCGCGCTGAAGGTCGTCGGGACGGCGAAAGAGGAAGGCGTGAAGCCCTGGAACCGTGCGCGGTCGCTGGCGGGGCCGCAGCGCTACCAGACGCGGACGACCAGCGCGAAGTAGCTCCTCGAAGAGAATCGAGAGGCCCGCCTCACGGCGGGCCTCTTTCGTTTTAAAACCGAACCCGCGGGTGTGCGAGCGGTTGAAGCCAGTGCCATGAAGTAACCCGCCGGAGTCGTTGAACCTCCCAGCACTTTCTTCCCGGAATCACCCGAAAAGATATTGACTCGACAAGGGCGGTCCCTATACTAGCGCCCTCCTCCGACGGACATTCGCGGAGGAGAGTTCTCTCAAAAGCTTTGGTTGTTGGCGCGTCGATGCGAAAGCCGGCGCGCGGCGGACGGATGGAACGTCCGGCCGCAGGGTCTGTGAAAAATGGGAAGGTCTGGTCTTGAGTCCGCGAGGACTTGAGATTCAGGGCGGGATCCTGGATGTCCTCAAGCTCCAGGGTCTCTAGCAATTTGTTCCAGCGCTTTAGGGCTCATTTGCATGGGTCGTAAGACCCGAAACCATATGCCGATGCGACGTCAACGCGGAGCTTCGGTATATGCGGATAAGCTACTAAGGGTGCATGGGGGATGTCTTGGCTCCGAGAGGCGATGAAGGACGGTGCGAGCTCCGATATGCTGCGGGGAGGCGCTGAGCAGCCTGCGATCCGCAGATCTCCGAATGGGGAAACCCGACCGGACGAACTCCGGTCCCTGGCCCGCAAGGGTCTAGAGCCATACGTGCCGAAGTGAAACATCTCAGTAAGCACGGGAAAAGAAAGAGCCATCGATTCCGTCAGTAGCGGCGAGCGAACGCGGAACAGCCTAAACCGAAGCATGTGTCAAGTGGGCGGACGTTGCATGCCCGGTGTCGTGGGATACCTTGTCCCTGCCGCCCGGCGGGAGAGGATTTGATAAACAGTCATGATAGTCGAAAGGTCTGGAAAGGCCGGCCACAGAGGGTGATAGCCCCGTAGACGAAATCGTGGTTGTTTCCTTTGAGAGTGTCCCAAGTACCGCCTGCCACGGGAAAACAGGCGTGAATCTGCGCGGACCATCGCGTAAGGCTAAATACTACTCGGAGACCGATAGTGAACTAAGTAGCGCGAGCGAAAGATGAAAAGCACCCCGCGAGGGGAATGAAAAGATCTGAATCCATGCACTTACAAACACTCGGAGGGGCGCAAGCCCTGACGTGGTGCCTTTTGCTTAATGAGTCCGGGAGCTATGGTCGGGTGCGAGCCTAAGGTGTTCTGCACCGGAGGCGGAGCGAAAGCGAGTCCGAAACGGGCGTCCAGTGCCCGGCCATAAGCCCGAATGCCAGTGATCTACGCAGGGGCAGGCTGAACCTTGGGTAAAACCAGGGGGAGGGCCGAACTCGTGAAGGATGAAAACTTCTGAGATGACCTCCGTGTAGGAGCAAAAGACTAGTCAAACTGGCGGATAGCTGGTTCTCCCCGAAATAGGTTTGGGCCTAGCGTCCGGCAACTACGTCGCGGGGGTAGAGAGACTGAATCGGTTTTGGGGGTCTACCCGACTACCCTGCCGAACCAAACTCCGAATACCGTGACGACTATCCGGGCAGTCAGAGGGGTGGGGATAAGCTTTCTCCTCAAAAGGGAAACAGCCCACGACCGCCGGCTAAGGTCCCGAAATCGAGGCTAAGTGTAAAAGGAAGTGTGAGTGCGAAGACAGCCAGGATGTTGGCTTAGAAGCAGCCACCATTTAAAAAGTGCGTAACAGCTTACTGGTCGAGCATTCACGCGCCGAAAATGATCGGGCCTCAAGCCTCGTGCCGAAGCCGCGGACTTACAAGGATCGTTGATTCTTATATTTGGTAGGGGAGCATTCCAAGCAGCGGCGAAGCCATCCCGAAAGGGGTGGTGGAGCGCTTGGAAGAGATAATCCGGACTTCAGTAGCGTGCTAATGCAGGTGAGAAGCCTGCACGCCGAAAGCCTAAGGGTTCCTGGGCAACGTAAATCGGCCCAGGGTTAGCCGGTCCCTAACGCGAGGCCAAAAGGCGTAGCGGATGGGAAGCAGGTTAATATTCCTGCGCCGCCATTGGGAGGTTATTACCGCATGGGGGGGTAGAGAAGGTTACGGAAACCGCACGTGTAGACTTATGTGCGGCCGGGGTCGAAGGTGGATCCTCTTGGAAAATCCGGAGGGTCGTTAACACTGAGGACCAGGGCGAGCGGGGTAACTCCCGCGAAGTTCCCGATACCATGCTCGCGAGAAAATCCCCGGCGGGACGAACAGTGGCGACCGTACTAAAACCGACACAGGTAGGCAAGGAGCGTATCCTAAGGCGCTTCAGTGAGACCAGTCGAAGGAACTAGACAAACTAGCCCCGTAACTTCGGAAGAAGGGGTGCTCCTGATCGTGTAGCGGTTTACCCGCGAAGCGAATGGGAGTCACAGCAAAGCGGGCTGGGGAACTGTTTATCAAAAACACAGGTCTGCGCGAACTCAATTAAGAGGACATATGCAGACCGACGCTTGCCCACTGCTGGAAGGTTAAGGGGTGGGGTCAGCCGCAAGGCAAAGCTCCTAACCGAAGCCCCAGTAAAAGGCGGCCCTAACTATGAGGGTCGAAGACCGTGGACCGTGGACCGTGAACCGTGGACCGAAAGGCCGACGGCGCACACCATGGGCTACCCGGGACGGCAACGTCCCGACCAGGGCCCTCACTAAATCCGGCTATATGCGGGAATCCCCGTGTATCCCCCCCTACCCCACCGAAAGGTGAAGGTAACAATGGGCGGGGTGCGGACAATCCGCAGGAAAGGCCCATCCGGGCGACCCGATGGGAATCCTCAGAGACTTCACGCCGGAGCCGTCACGCGACAGTTCCACGCCGCAGGGTTAGAAAATCTGGTTCTCGGAAAGCGTCCGCAGCACGTGCGGGACGTGATGCCGCAAGGCCAGGCAACTATTCATCAGTCAATCCCGACTTCGTTTTGCGTGACTCGCAAGATAAAGTCCGATCCTCACAGCGATGTGAGCAACCGGTCCCGAGTCCCGGGTCGAAAGGCCCGGAGCGGAGGATCGTTGCCTAAGGTAGCGAAGTTCCTTGTCGGGTAAGTTCCGACGCGCATGAATAGCGTAATCACTTGGCCATTGTCTCCGACTGGTGCTGAGCGAAATAGAAACGGCGGTGAAGATGCCGCCTACCCGCCACAAGACGAAAAGACCCCGTGAACCTTTACTGTAGCCCTAATATTGAGTTTAGACATGACTTGCGTAGGATAGGTGGGAGACTCTGAAAGTCGGGCTCCGGCTCGGCTTGAGTCGACGGTGAAATACCACTCTTGTCCTGTTTGAATCCTAACTTCTGTGAGTGAATCCTCCAGAGGGACAGTGTTAGGCGGTCAGTTTTTCTGGGGCGGAATCCTCCCAAAGAGTAACGGAGGAGTCCTTAAGGCACCCTCAACGCGGTTGGCAATCGCGTGTGGAGCGCAAGGGCATATGGGTGCTCAACTGCGAGGCCGATCAAGCCGAGCAGATGTGAAAGCAGGGCCTAGTGATCCGGTGGTATCCGAATGGAAGGGCCATCGCTCATCGGACAAAAGGTACTCCGGGGATAACAGGCTTATCGCGTCCAAGAGTCCACATCGACGACGCGGTTTGGCACCTCGATGTCGGCTCATCGCATCCTGGGGCTGGAGAAGGTCCCAAGGGTTCGGCTGTTCGCCGATCAATAGCGGTACGTGAGCTGGGTTCAGACCGGCGTGAGCCAGGTCGGTCTCTATCTGTGGTGGGCGCAGGA
>Ga0247727_10003178_pt1 | contig 36708 bp, 31 predicted proteins | sample WisWelCaveWW1625_FD_202498 | JGI IMG/M metagenome (GOLD analysis project Ga0247727, IMG submission 202498) | Biofilm microbial communities from Wishing Well Cave, Virginia, United States - WW16-25 | ecosystem: Environmental > Aquatic > Deep subsurface > Groundwater > Cave microbial mat | place...
GAGGGACGCGCGAGCTGGTCGCGCCCCTGGGCGCTGTACGTGCTGAATCGCTGGGCCGCCGCGCAGGCTATGTCTTAGGCGGCAGCCCCAGGCGCTGGAGGAGGCTCTGCAACCGCGGGTCGGAGCGGATGGCGTCAAGCGAGGCCGTCGCCGCCGACCGTCATTCCACGGTGGTGATCCAGGACGAAGGCGGCTTTTGAGCGACGGCCAGCACGGCCGCCAGCCCGAAAAGGAGGACTCGAAATCGCGGTTTCATAGGCGGCAGAATAGCGCCCCGGCGAGCGCCAGGACGGCCAGTCACGGCGAAAACGGGAAAATTTGGGCCTTAGAATCAACAACCTAGTGCCAGGAGTGTTCGGCGACGCTAGAGCCGCAGCGTAAGCTGGTGGAGAGGGACAACCCTCGCGAACCCGAGCCGCAGGCTGGCTCGGGTTTTTCTTTTTCCGGGAGGCGGCAGGATGAGACGAAGCGTAGCCGGCGCGATCGTGGGGCTGCTGGTGGGGATCGGGGCGGCCAGTGGTATTACCAAGACTCGGATACAGGACACGCTGTACAACGCGGACGGCTCGCTGGCGAGCGGCCAGGCGACTATTTCGTGGGGCGGGTTCACCGCCGCGGACGGCTCGACGGTGGTGGGCAACTCGCTTCTCGTGCGGATCGTCAACGGCGTGCTGAAAATGGATCTGGTTCCGAACCAGACGGCGACGCCGGCGGGAACCGTCTACACCGTGAACTACCTGCTGAGCGGCAAGACGGCGTACACGGAGACCTGGGTGGTCCCCGCCAGCGCGGCTTCCCTGCGCGTGTCGCAGGTGCGGGTGCTGGCGCCGGCGGCGGGCGGCGGGGGCTCCTCGGGTCCTGCGAATATCTACACGTCGGGAGGCAACACCGGGATCGGCCCGACGCCGTTCACGCCGTCGACCGATCTGGAGGTCTACGACGCGACGGCCACGACGGGCGTGACCAAGCAGATCCTCCGCGGCGGGGCGGGGCAGGCGTCGAATCCGCTTCTGGCGCTGCACTACGACGGCGGGCCGTTCGCCGTGGGGTTCCGGGTGCCGCCGCTGGGCGCGACGACGACCTACTCGCTGCCGGCGCAAGACGGCGTGCCGGGGGCGCGGCTGAAGACAGACGGCGTGGGCAACCTGACCTGGGACAACGCGGCGGCGGCGGTGACCGGCGAGTTCTACCAGACTTTTCAAAACAGCGGGACGGCGCGGCCGCAGCGCCACAACGCGAACTTCACCTCGGGCCTGGTGGCGACCGACGACGCGGCCAACGACCGCACCAACGTCACCCTGGGGGCGCACTCGGCGACGCACGCCTCGGCCGGGAGCGACGCCGTCACGCCGGCGAGCATTGGAGCGCTGAAGAATACCTCCGACACGCTGAACACCGGCGCGGCGTCGAACATCGGGCTGATCATCAAGGGCGCGCCGAGCCAGGCGGCGAGCTTGCAGGAGTGGCAGGACTCGAGCGGCAACTTGCTGGCGTCGGTGACCGCGACGGGACGTGTATTTTTCCAGGAGGCCTTTTTTTCGCCCCAGATCGGGCAGACCGCCACCAGCCTGTTCTTCCAGATCAACAACCTGAACCGGTTCTCGATGACCACGTTCGCCGGCGCCATGAACTTCAACCGCTACGACGACGCGGGAAACTTCAAGGACACCGCGATACAACTTGTGCGCGCGGGGGATACGTCGATCAACACGTCGCTGGTCGTGAATGACCCGACGCCGACGACGGGCGCGACCAAGGTGACCGTGAAAGCCGGAGCGGGTCAGGGGACCGGGAACCTCCAGGAGTGGCAGTCGAGCGCAGGCGCGGCGATGTCGCGAATCGATTCGGCGGGATTCTTCCAGTTTCCGGCCGGGCAGAAACAGGGGAACGGAACGAAGGTGCAGCATTTCAGCGGGGCGGCGCCGGCGACCGACGACTGCGCCAAGTTCGACGCCAGCGGCAACATTGTCTCAGCCGCAGGCAGTTGCGGGAGCGTGCACGTGCCGGTGTTTCAGGACGCCGCGGCGCCGTCGGGAACGATCAACGGGACGAACGCGGTGTTTACACTCTCGCCGGCGCCGAGCCCGCCGGAAAGCCTGACGCTGACGCGGAACGGGCTGGTGCAGAAGGCGGGATCGGACTACACGCTGGCCGGCGGGACGATCACGTTTGTGGCGGCGGCGATTCCGCAGAGCGGCGACACGCTGCTGGCGTATTACCGGGCCGGGGTTTCGCCGCCTTCGAGCGCCGCCGGCGGCGATCTCACTGGGACGTACCCGAGCCCGCAGGTGGCCGGGCTGCGCGGACGCGCGGTGTCGAGCGCGGCGCCGGCGAACGGGCAAGTGCTGGCGTACAACGGCGGCGCAACGCAGTGGGAGCCGCAGAATGCGACGGCGCCGGCGCACGCGGCGAGCCACAAAGACGGCGGCTCCGATGAGGTGGCGACGGCGACGCCGGCGGCCGGGGCGATTCCCAAGGCGGCGAGCACCGGGCGCCTCGCGACGGGGTGGAGCCCGCTGCTAATCGATACGGCGGATCGAGGCTACTTTTTCGCCGTGACGGTGCAAGCGCCGGAAACCAGCGGGGCGACGACGACCTTCGGGGCGAACGTTCACCGCGTGTGGCAGTTTGTGCTGCCGTTCGCGGTGACGACGAACCAGATCAGTTTTGAGGTGACGGCGGCGAGCGGCGCGGCGACCTCGCTGGGCCTGGGCCTGTGGGACACCGCCTGCGGAACGCTGCTGGCGAATTCGGGCGTTATGACGGCGGGCGGGACGCCGGATATCAATACGACAGGGATCAAGACCAAGACGCTGGCGGGCGGGCCGGTGACGCTCAATCCCGGCGTCTACTGGCTGGCGATGACGACCGACTCGACGGCGCTGACGCTGCGGTCGACGGGGCTGCCGAGCCAGGCGATCAATCTGATCAACGCGCAGACCAACAAAAAGTTCGCGCAGGCGGCCAACAACGGGACAACGGGGGCGTTCCCGGCGTCCTGCGGGGCGGTGACGACGGCGGTGTCGAACCAGCCGCCGATGGTCGTTTTTGAAAGATAGGGGCCGGGGGGCGGGGCCCGGGGGGCGGGGTGCAGACGGGTATTGCTGAGATTGACTTGTTGCTGGCGGGGGAGGGCGCGGCGCTGGGACCGGGGGCGCCGCGCGAGGTGGTGGGGGTCGTTCAGGATCTGCTGATCGGGCACGGCTTTCGGAGTTTGCCGCGGATGGTGAGCCCGGCGCGCGGGGTCTTCGGCCCGCGCACCACGCGGTCCGTCAGAGAATTCCAGCGCGCCCAGGGGCTCGGGGAGTCGGGCCGGGTCGATGGCGCCACGCTGCGCAAGCTGATCGAAATCCGGGCGCAGGATCCGAGGGCCGGGCAGGGATACCTCATGTTAGTACTGGAGCTGGCCTTTACCGGGATGCTCCGGCTCGCCGGCTGGACGGCGCATTTCGAGGGCGACGGGCTGTTCACGGCCGTCAATCCCAACACCGACGGGGCGGGCGTTTCGTTCGGGTTGTTGCAATGGACCGAGAAGTCGGGGCGGCTCGGGGAGCTGCTGCGGGAGTTCGAGCGCGAGGAGCCGCGGGTTTTCGCGGAGATCTTCGAGGACAGGAGTCTGCGGCAGAGGTATTTGCTGGCGGCGGGACGAGATCGCCGTTTGCAGCGCGTGCAGGCGAGGGTGGCGGCGCGCGATTTCAGGCTTTCCTGGGAGAGGCTGCGGCCCGAGGCGCCGCAAGCGCGGTCGGAGCGCGCGGCGGGTTTTCTGCTGGATCTGGCGAACCAGCATGGAATCGGCGGGGCGGTGCGGATGATCCGGCGAGCGGGCGGCGCGCGGCCGTCCGAGGAAGATTTGCTGGCGACGCTCGAAGATGAGTCGGTGGCGCTGGTGGAGCGGATCGCGCTGCCGAATGGGGACGCGGCGGTGAAAGCGACCGTCGCGCGGCGACGGTGGTTTCGCACCAGCCAGTTGCTGTCGAGCGAGCCGCTTGATTCGAGCGTCCCTGGTGTTCAGCCCGGCCTATGGGTGGTCGGCGCGAACGGTGACGCGGCCCTTGCCGGTGGCGACGCGCCAACAGAGCGGTCCAGCGGCTAGGCCGAGGGAACCTGTATTGCCCGCTTTCGGCTTGTTAATGGTGACCGAACCGACCGACTGAATCGAGCTGGGACAGCCCCCCGCACAAATCTGCTGCTCGAGGGGAGGGTCCAAGGGGCAACTGCTGCACGTTCGGAACTCGCCATCCCGCTTGGTGGGATGGGCGCCCCGGTAGCCCTGGATGTTGGCCTTCGAGATGCCTGTAGCAAAGACCACCGTAAAGACCCAGTCGCCGTCGGCGAAGCTGGCGTCGCAAGCGGCGCGGGAGTCCCAGCCTCCGTTGACAGGAACGGTAATCTCGGTTGACCGGTTGTTGATGTCGTGAGCGGCGATCGGTGCGCTGAGAGAAAGAACCAGCAGGCCTGCCAGGATTGTAGATCGATTTCGCATCAAGACTTCCCTCCAGGAAGCGGAGTCCAGCGTAAGCGCCGCCGGTGGGATGGGCAAGCGACAAAACACGGCAGGCGACGGATGCCGCGATATTTCGGTAGGGGTAGAATGTAGCGAGACCATGGGTAGCGGGAACCGCCAAGGAGGGGGCCATGAAGAGCGGCCACCCAACGAAAGGCTCGATTCCTGGAAAGAGATCGCCGGGTACCTGAAGCGGGACATCCGAACAGTCCAGCGGTGGGAGAAGCGCGAAGAGCTGCCGGTTCACCGGCACATCCACGAAAAGGGAGGGTCCGTTTACGCCTATCCGGCGGAACTGCTGGGCGTGGCGATGGATGGTCCGAACGAGATTCGCGTGCATCCGGACGGGCGGCAGATCGCCTTCGGAGCGGGCAAGCCGCCCGGTAAAGCGGAGCTGTGGGTGATGGAGAATTTCCTGCCGCGGTTTTAGCGTCGGGGCCGGCGAACCAACCAGAGTAGCAGCACTACCGATAGCACCGGAGCGGCGGAGGCGCCGAGGAAGATGGGGGTGAAGGAGCGGGTGGCGTCGGTGACGGCGCCGATGGTGTAGGTGGAGAGGATCGTACCAATACCGGCGCCGGTGCCGGAGAGGCCGCTAACGGAAGCCACCGAGTGGTTGGGGTAGAGATCCGAGGGCAGGGTGAGGTAGATGGTGGCGCAGGCGGCGTAGGCGAACATGGCGAGGGCGAAGCAGGCGATCAGGGCGGGGAAGCTGTCGAGCCAGGCCACCGCCGCCATGGCGAGCATGCCGGGGGCGCACAGAAAAAAAGTTAGCCGGCGGGCGTCGAGCACGGGGCGGCCGCGGCGTATGAACCAGCTCGACAGTCCACCGCCGAAGAAGTTCCCCAAGTCGGCGGCCAGGAACGGGACCCAGAATCCGATCAAGGTGTCCTCGAGGCGAAAGCCTTTCTGGACGAGGTAGACGGCGAACCAGTCCGACATGAGGAACCAGTAGGGATCGAGGAGCATGCGGACCGACACGATACCCCAGGTCTGGCGCATGGCGAGGAGGCTCGACCAGCGCGGGGCTCGATTCGTGGAGCGGGAACTCTGGCCGTCTTCGATGAGGCGGCGCTCGGCTTCGGCGAGCCGGGGGTGAGTCGCGGGCGGGTGGTAGAGCCGGGACCAGGCGATGAGCCACAGCCAGCCGAGCAGGCCGGTGAGGAGAAACGCGGCGCGCCAGGTTCCGAAGCCGTGGTAAAGCCAGACCACCAGGGCCGGGGCGACGGCGGCGCCGATGGCCGAGCCGCTGTCGAACATGGCGACGGCCCAGCCGCGCTCGCGGTCGGGGAACCACTCGCCGACGGCCTTCGTCGCGCCCGGCCAGTTCGCGGCCTCGCCGCAGCCGAGCAAAAAGCGGAAGAATCGAAAGCTCCAGAGGCCCCGGGCCAGGGAAGTCAGCATGGCGGCGGCCGAGTAGAAAGAAACCGCCAGGAGCATGCCGCGGCGCGTTCCGAGGCGATCGAGCAGGCGTCCGGAGACGGCCTGCATGACGGTATAGGCAATACGGAAAGCAATAATAATGGTGGCGAAGTCGGTGTTGGACCAGCGGTACTCGGCGATGAGGAAGGGGGCGAGGACGCTCAGGGTCTGGCGGTCGATGTAGTTGATGACGGTGGAGGCGAAGAGAAGGGCTGCGATCCACCAACGCAGGTGGGGGATGGGGCGTGGGGGATGGGGGGTGGTCAAGCCGCCAGTATAGCCGGGCTGTTCCCTACTCCCTATCCCCCATCCCCCATTCCCTAATTACCGGCTGGGGGCTTCCTCGCTGAGAGCAACGGCCAGGCCGGCGGCGGCAACGGCTACGCCGGCGCCGATGCCGACTACGAGGGCGACGCTGGCGGCGTGGCTCAGGCCGCCGATGGTCCAGCCGCCGGCGGCGGCGCCGGCCGCGGCGCCTTTCTTCTTTTTGCCTTTCCCTTTCTCCTTGTCCTTTTCTTGGTCGTTATCGGAAGGCTGGTTTTCGCGCTCGAGCACGGCGTAGGAGCCTTCGGGCACCAGGACGGGGGGCTCGCCGGCGGCGGCAATCAGTACGCCGCCACGGTGTGCGGCGACGACGGTACGGCCGTTGCGCTTGGCGACGGCGAACCAGCCGGGGGCGGAGCCCTTGGGCTCGACGGTGAACTGGTCGACCTCGATGGCGGCGCGAGCGGAAGCCACGGCGCCTTGTTCGAGACGCACGCGGTCACCGACCAGGCGCGCCTCCGAACCGGAGCGGACCTCGACGCGGCCGTAAGAAGACGACGCGATCACCGCCAGGCCCGGCGAGCGGGTCGAGAGGCGGTCGCCGCTGCGCACGGTGCCGCCGTCGGGCAATTGGATACTATTGGTAAGCACTACACCGCTGGTGCGCAGGCTGCCGGTCAGCTCGGGCCCGGCCGCCCAGAGTGTCGTCGAATACAGCAACACCGCCGCCATCGTAACCGCCAGGCACTGCGTCAATGACCCGGTTCGCATTGTCGTCTCCTCGTTGGTTGGGCAAGGGTCCACCGACCCTACAGTTCATGCATCGGGCGGTTTGGGCCGGGTCTTTAGGACGATCCTTCGGAAAGCGCCGCGTGCAGTCGATAGAAAAAATGGGATGAATGCTGTATGACTGGCAGGACAGCGGTTCGAGGCCGGCTGTGGGCGGCGCTCGCGGCTGCGGTGGTGGCGGCGCCGTGTCTGTACTTGGCTCTGAATCGGGGCGGGACGGTGGTGTCGAGCCAGGCATGGGCTCAGGCGTGGGTCTTTGCGGCGCTGGCGGTTTGCTGGGCGATTCGGGGGCCGGTGAGCATCCCGGCGCTGGGGGTGCTGTTGCTGCTGTGGCCGCTGGCGCAGATGGCGCCGCTGCCGCATGGGATTCTCGAGCGCGTGTCGCCGGAGAGGGCGGCGGAGTTGGCCGGGTTTGTGGTCGAAGGCGTGGCGGCGACGCCGACGATCAGCTTGTATCCCTACGCGACGGCGCGCGCGCTTCTCGGGCTGGCCGCGGCGGTGGGGCTGTTCCTTCTGGCGCGGGATTTCTGCCGCCAGCGAGGAAGTGCTCTGCGGTGGATGGCGGCGGCCGTGGTGGCACTCGGCCTGATTGAGGCGCTGGCGGGTTTGCGACAGCATCTGGCGATACAGACCGGCGCGGCGAGCGGGCCGCTCCTCGACGGCGGTTTCGCGCGGGGGACGTTCGGCAACCGCAACCTGCTGGCGGCGTGGCTCGAGGGATGCTACGGGGCGGCGCTCGGGATTTTTCTCGCTCGGCTGGGATCCTGGAGGCGCGCGCCGGCCGCGACGGTGGCCGCCGGGCTGGCGGCGGGGGCCATGGCGGTGGCTATCGTCTGCACCTTCTCGCGGATGGGCATCGTGGCACTGGCTGCCGCGACGCTGTCGATGGGCGCGGCGCAGTGGAGAAGACAGCGGGGCGGGACTGTTTGGATCGCGGGGCTGGGACTGGCGGTAGTGATCGGCGCCGGGATCGCCGGTTTTCCCGGGCTGCTGAAGCGGTACTCGCTCCAGGCGCTGGCCGGGGAAAAGCAAGGCCGGCTGGCAATGTGGAAAGACTCCGCGGCCGCGGCGGCACGGCACTGGAGGGCTGGCGCGGGAGCCGGGGCTTTTCCGTACGCCTTCCGCCGCTCGCGGGCGTACCTGACGGCCTTTACCGTCGACCATCCTCATAATGACTACCTGGAGACGGCGGTGGAGTGGGGCGTTCCGGCGGGCGTGGCGGTGATGGCGGGCCTGGCGGGGGCGGTGCTGGCGCTGGCGCGGCGGCTGCGGGCCGCCGAGGAGGAACGGCGGTGGATCGGGCTGGGGTGTCTGGCGGGGGCGGGGGCCATTCTGGTGCATGCGGCGGCAGATTTTCCGCTGCGGATTCCGGCGATTCAGGGGCTGGTGGCAGTGCTAATGGGTATGGCGGCGGGGGCCGTGGCGCCGGTGCGGCTCAAAAAAGCTGGCTGGGCGGGGAGGACGGCGGCGACCGTCGCGGCGGCGGGTTTGGCGGGGGTGAGCCTGTGGGCGCGGCCGCCCCAGGACGGAACACCCGCGAGGCTCGAGCGATGGAACGCGGAGGCGCACTACCGCGCGTCGCATCGGGATTCGTCGGAATCGGGCTACCGCCGGGCGCTGGAGCGGAATCCCTACGCGGCGGTGCTGTGGATCGAGCTGGCGCTCGCCGCCGAGGAGCGCGGGGAGGCGGCGGCCGCGCGGCGGTCGAGCGATCTGGCGCTCGCGATCGAGCCGCACTCGCGGCGGGTCGAGTGGGCGGCGGCGAATCTCAGGCTGCGGCTGGGAGACCTGGAGGGCGCCGCCGTCCTGTTGGGAGAGGTGGCGGCGCACAGCCCGGAGTGGCGCGCGGCGGCTTGGGAAACCTGCTGGGGCGCCGGAATGGAGGCCGCCAAGATCCTAGAGACGGCGGTGGGGCCGCGGGCGGAGCTCCTCAGAGACTATTGCCAGTACCTGGCGGACCGCCGGAGGTGGACGCCGCTGGCGGCCGCTTGCGCCCGGGCGTACCGCGAGCGGGCGCTCGAGCCGGAGCGGCTGCGGGCGATCTTCGAGCGGCTGTTTGCGGCGGGCGAATACGCCCCGGCGCTGCGGCTGTGGGATGAGACCGCGGGGGGGCCGGGCTTCGCCAACGGGGGCCTGGAAAAGCCGCTGAGGGGCTGGGGCCTGGACTGGGTGGTGTGGCCGGCGGATGGCGTGGCGGTCGAGCGGCGCAGCGACGGGGCGGGGTTCCAGCTGGACATCGAGTTCGCGCGGCCGCAGAACATTTTGTACTCCGGCGTGCTGCACGACTTCGCGGTGACGCCGGGGCGGGAGTACCGGCTGGCGTTCGAGGCGGCGGCCGAGGAGATCGCGTCGAGCTCCGGTGTGGAAGTGGAGGTAGTATCGCCGCGGCGGCGGCTGGCGGCGACCGCGCCGTTCCGGCGGTCGACGGGCTGGAAGGAGCAGGAGCTGCGGTTCCGGCCGCTCGAGGCGGAGCGGATCTGCCGTCTGCGGGTGGTGCGGCGGACGAGCGCGCGATTCGACAACCGCCTCAGCGGCCGATTTTCGCTGCGGCGCGTGCGGCTGACTCCGGGTGGCTAGATATTATCAGGCTAGGGCGGCCGCGGCCGCCGGTTGTTCGAGCGCGGCGCGGTAGGCGGGGAAGAAGGTTCCTGCGGCGGCCGGCAGGGCGGCGCAGAGCTCCCGGTAGACGGGCGGATCGAGCACGCGGCGCAAGGTGTAGAAGCGGTGGCGGCGCCGCGAGAACGCGGCCTTGAAAGCGAACAGGGAATCCTCGGTGCTGCTGCGCCCGCCGCCGAGGTGAAACAGCCGCTCGCCGCGCGCGCCGGCCCAGCGGCGAACGTCGTCGAGCAGGATCTTCGTCGGGGCGAGATGGAGCCAGGCCTCGTTGTTCATCGAAAAGTGGTTGGCGACGATGCCGCGATAGGCTATGAAGATGCCGGCCGCGGCCAGGGCGCCGTCGAGACGAGTCAGCATCAGAACGGCGTTCGCTCCGAGGGCGCGGCGCAGGCGCCGGAAATAGTCGGCCGAGAAAAACCACCGCGCACCGGCGCGATTGCGGCGCATGGTGGCGTGATAGAAGGCGACGAAGTCGTCGAGGTGCGCCCAGCAAGGATCCGGCTCGGTACGGAGACCAAGGCGGCGGCCGCGGTTGATGCGATTGCGGAGGCTGGCCTGATAGTCGCTCCACTGGACGGTTTCCGGAACCGATAGGTCGATCGAGACGGTCTCTCCGCCGGGGACGACGCCGGCGGCTGCCGAGGAGCCGGCCCAGCGGTGATTTTCGAGCAGCGGATGAAAGCGCGTGAAGGCGGTGACGACGTTCTGCGAGCGCCAGAGATCCTCAAGGGCGCGGCGGGCGCGGGCCACGAACGGGTCGCCCGCCTGGAGGCCGAAGGCGACCGGACCCGGGTATCCGTAGACCGACGTGAGATCGCAAAGATCGGACAATCCGTCGAGCCGGCGCAGCAGGTAGGGCCAAGCCAGGTAGCGGTCGCGGCTGCCGTAGACGGCGAGGAAGGGCTCGCCTTCGCCGGATGCGGCGGAGAACCGGTGGTAGGCGGCGCCGTGGTAGAAGTCGTGATCGGCAGGCTCGAGCCAGCCCGTCCAGGCTAGATCGTCGTCGGCGGGGATGACGTATAAGGATTCGGGCATCGATCCGTTCCTCTCTGCGCCGGCGCGGCGAGCGCGGCGAGCAAGCGGCGAGTAGATATTTCTAAGCGGCGATTGACGGCGGCCAGTCGCCAGGATCCGCCAGGCCGGCGAGCGGGAGCGACGAGCAGCAGGCGGCGTCGCGGGTCGAGGCGGGCGAGGGCGGCTGCCAGCGCGGCGTCGTTGGCGGCCGCAACAGTACGAAGGCGGAAGTAGGGACCGGGCAAGCGGCCGACGCGGTGTTGCCGGCCGGAAGGAGTTCGCGCCCCGAACCACGCGAAGGCGCCGGCGTGGCCGGGGCCCGGCGGGCGACCTCGCGGGGCGGGGCTGATCCACCATCGGATTCGCTGGCGCTCGCGGAAGCCGAGACGGCGGTACCAGCCGGCAGCGCGGGCGTTGCCCAGTTCTACGTCGAGCCGGAGTCGCTGGAAGTGTCTGTGCGCGAGGTAGTGACGGGCGGACTCGGCCAGGAGCCGCGCGCCGAGCCGGCGGCCGCGGTAGCGGGGCGCGACGTAGAGATGGTCGAGGAAGGCTTCTCCGTCGACGCGGCGGAAGGCGGCCAGGCCCCCGATGCACGAGCCGCGGCGCAGGAGGAAGAAACGGGCCGCGCTGCCGCGGGCGGCGCCGCCGAGAAGTGACAGTACATAGTGGGCGGCCCGCGGCGAGGTCCAGATCGTCAGGGGCAGCAGGCGGGGCGAGAGGGAGCGGCGGATGAGCCCGGCGACGGCGGCCGCGTCGCGCGGCCGGGCTCCGTCGATCCTCCAAGGGTTCTTCATACGGCGCGCCTTTGCTGATCGAGATCGGGCAGCAGCGACGAAGGATCGTCCTGGACGCCGTGCCGGGTCAGAATCTTCCAAACGGTTTGAACGGCGATCGTGGCGTCGAGGCGCGGGCTGACGTGGTCGACGTACCAGACATCGAGCGCCAGCCGCCGATCCCAGGCGAGGTCGTTGCGGCCATGGATCTGCGCCCAGCCGGTGAGGCCGGGACGGACCAGATGGCGGCGCCGCTCCTCGGACGTGTAGGCGGCGAGATAGCGCTCGAGGAGAGGCCGCGGGCCGATGAAGCTCATCTGGCCGCGCAGGATGTTGAGGAGTTGCGGGAGCTCGTCGAGACTCCAGCGCCGCAGCAGGCGGCCGAGTCTCGTGAGGCGGACGCCATCGGGGAGCGGCGTCTCCCCGACGGCGCGCATGGTTCGGAACTTGAGTATCTCGAAGGGCCGGCCGGCGAGGCCGATACGGCGCTGGCGATAGAGGAGGGGCCGGCCGAGGTCGAGGACCACGGCCAGGGCGATGAGGCCCAGCGGGGGCGCCAGCAGGACGATCAGGATGGCGGCCAGAGCCAGGTCGAGGGGCCGCTTCCACCAGGGGAGCACAGCGCGGTTGAGGAGCGCCTCTGAGTAGTGCTGATAGAGTCCGTCCCATACCAGGTCGCGGCGGTAGCGGGTTAGCGCCTGGGCGCGGGCCTGGCGCCCAAGGCGGCGGGCGAATTCCGGGTCGTCGAGCAAACGCGCCACGGCGCCGGCCAGAGCGCCGGCGTCGCCGGGCGGGGCGAGCAAGCCGGTCGAGCCGTTCTCGACCACGTCGCGGACGCCGTCGGCGTCGAAGGCGGCGAGCGGTTTTTCCATGGCCGCGGCCTCGAGAGCCGCGTAGGGCAGGCCCTCGCGGCGGCTGGGCAGGACGCAGACGTCGATCAGGCCGTAGTGGTGAGGCATGTCGTCGACCCAGCCGGAAAAGTGGACGCGGGGGTCGCGGCGCAGGCGCTTCAGCAGCGAGGCAGGCGGCGGATCGTGCGGCTCGATTTCCCCCAGCAGCAGAAGGCGGAGGGAAGGGAATCGGCGGCGCAGGAGATCCCAGGCTTGGGCGAGCTCGGCGATGCCTTTGTCCGGCGCGATGCGGCCGACCACGCCGAGGACGGGCTTCTGTTCAGGAACGCGGTAGCGATTGCGGAGCACGCCGAGCCGGGCGGGGTCGAGGCGGGCGGGGTCGAAGGCTTCGAAGTCGAGGCCGTTGGCGCTGCCGTTGGCCGCCACGACGATTTTTTCCGGGGAGGACAGGGAGGCCTCGAGGGCGGCGCGCCGGATGGAGGGACCGACGGCGACAACACGGTGCGCCAGCCGGCAGGCCAGGCGGTCGAGGGCGATCAGTAGGCGACGCGAGAACCCGCGGCGGGTCTGCCAGACCAGTCCATGAAGGGTGTAGAAGCGAATGGGGACGCCCGCGCCCCAAGCGGCGAGCATAGCCAGCAGGCCGGCCTTGGGGGTGTGCGCGTGCACCATCGTCGGCCGGCGCCGGAGGAAGAGAGTCCACAGCCGCGCGAGGGTTAGCAGGTCGCGCGCCGGCGTGATGCGGCGCGTCATGGCGATCGTCCAGGCGCGCACGCCTTCGGCGAGGGCGAACGGCTCGAGCCGCGGGCCGGGGGCGCTCGCGATCTCGACGTCCCAGCCACGCGTCTTGAGAAAGGCGAGCTGGCCCTGTAGGAAGGGCCAGAACCGGGCGGCGGTGGCCACGTGTATCAGCAACAGATTCATGGGGGCCCTCCGTGAAAGCGGCCCGCGGCGAGGAGCGCCTCGCGGCGGACCTCGTCGAGAAACCGCCGGCGCTCGCGGTCCAGGCGGTCGCGACGGAACGGCTCGGAGGCGGCACGATTGCGGCGGGCCATGGCCTCGAGGCGGGCGCAGTCGGCGAGGGTCTGGGCGATCTTGGCGGCGAGCAGCCCGGCGTCACCCGGCTCGACCAGGTCGCCGGCGGGAAGCAGCTCCGGTATGCCGCCCGCGGAGGAAGCGATGGCTGGGCAGCCTCGCGACATAGCCTCCAGCAGCGCCCGCGGGAGACCCTCGCAGCGGGAAGGCAGGACAAACAGGTCGAGAGAGTCGAGGAACGCGGCGATCGGCGCGCCGGGAGGAAGCGGGCCTAGGAAACGAACGGCGGCGTCGAGTCGGAGGTCCCGCGCCAGCCGCTCGAGCGTCGGCCGGAAGCGGCCGCCGCCGGCCAGCGTGAGGCGGAGGTTGATGCCGCGGCGGCGGCAGGTGGCCGCTGCGCGCAGCAGGACGTCGGGGGCTTTGTAGAGCTGCTCGAGCGATCCGAGGAAGCCGAGTTCCCAGGGACGCTCGCCGGCGGCGGCGGCGCGGATGCGGCCGGCCCGGTCGCTCATCTCGCTCTCACCGGCCAGCGCGCCGAGGCGGACGTCGGAGCACGAGAACACGCGCGCGCCGTTCGAGGGATAGCGCTGCTGCAGCCAGCGGCGCGTGACGTAGCAGAGCAGCGGCGCCTCGCCGCAGAGCCGGCGGAGGCAGCGGCGGGACCAGCGGCGGGCGAGGGGGCGCGACCAGCTCGCGACGCCGCCAGGCGCCAGCGCTTCCCAGGGATCGGCCAGAACCTCGACGGCCGCTCGGCGCCGCTGCCGCCGGATTTCGTCCCAGGCCAGGTAGGCGACCGCACCCGGCGCGCGCAGCACGAAGGCGTCGGCGTCGGCGACCGCGCGGCGGGCTTGGCGGCGGAGACGCTCCCGGCCACCCAGGTATTGCCAAGGACCACGATAGTCGTGCAGGGGGCGGAACCGAACGCCCTGCCCGTCGGCGCGGGCGGTCCCCGCGGAGCTTCCGCCGGCGCCGACCCGCGCCAGCACCACGACCTCGTCGAAGACTTCGCGATACGCGGACCAGAAGGCGTAATCTTCCGGGCCCTCGGCCCACACCGCTCCCTCGGAGTCGCGACGAAAGCGGGCTTCAGAGGCCACCAGCACGCGCATGGGCGTCCTCCAGGGCGCAGGAAGGTTCGGGCGGCAATACCGGCGCGAGCCGTGGACGCCAGCGCGCGGAACGAGCGAGCGGCGCGGCGCACCAGGCGGCCAGCACCAGGGCCGCGCCCCAGACCGCCGGCCGAAAGAAGATCTCGAAGCTGTTGCGCGCCGTCCACAGCAGCGGCCCCAGCACGACGGCCCAGAGCGCCAGCGGCACGGGTCGCGCGGTCGCGGGACCGTCGGCGCGGACCAGCAAGGCCCCCAGCGCCAGGAAGTACGCCGCCACGCCCGCCACGCCGAAGTTCATGTAGGGCTCGGCGACCGCCGAGAAGCCGAGGCCGCCGTGGTGGCGATACATATCCGGCTCGGCCTGCGCCGTGAGCCAGTGGTTGGGCGGGAGATCGTCGAGCGGAATGTAACGGCCGCCGCCCCAGCGCTGGGAAAGGTTGGGCCACACGGCGGCAAGAGACTGCCAGTAGGTCGCGCCCCAACGCCGGCTCTGCCCGTCGACGTAGGCCACGGTGTGCACCAAGGGACGCAGGCTTCCGCCCATCTCCACCACACCGTCGAGCAACCGGACCTGGGTCCAGGAGCGGGCCGGCGACCGCTGGCGCACGCTCTGATCGCGCATCAGGCGCGTCAGAGGAATGGCGGCGAGCACGGCGGCGACCAGCGCCCCGCCGGCCCAGGCGGGCACGCGATAGCCGCGGCGGTCGAGCACCGCGAGGACCACCAGGCCGGGAATGAGCGCGTAGCCGCGGAAGCCCAGGAACAGGATACCTCCGACCCAGACCAAGCTGATGGCGACGACCAGCGCAATCCAGCGGCCGGGAAAGGAGGCCGCTGCCAGATACAGTCCGATGGGGACAAAAGTAAAGCTGGTCCCGAACAGCCGGGGGTCGAACTGGGCCGTCAAGCGGTAGGTTTCCGCGTATCCGGCGTCGAAGAAGCGCGCGCCGCCGAAGGTCTGTATGCCCGCCAGGAACATGCCGCAGCCGGCGAGATAGACGGCCAGACCCAAGGCAAACAGCAGGCGGTTGACGTAAATGGGCGCGGCGCGAGGTTCGAGCGGGGCGGCGGACGGCGCGCTGAGCAGGCCGGCCAGGTAGCAGGCGAGCGCCAGCGCCACCAGCGCCAGAGCCGGAGTGAGGCGGTTCGACAAGAACCAGGGCGGCAACTTTTCGTCGTAGAAGCCAACGGCCCAGGGCAGCGCCATTCCGAGATGAAACAGCCCGAAGACGACGAGATAGAGCGCGGCCGGGCTGAGCAAGCGAAGCCCGCGCCGGCGGCGGCACGCCAGAAAGCAAGCGACCAGGCTGGCTCCCGCCGCCACGGCGGTGAGCCGGTCACTGTCGATCGTCATCAGCAATTGGCGCCCGAGCAGCGCGGCCGGCACGACCAGCGCCATCGGAAGCCACCGGAATCGGCTGGAGCGATTCATGGCGCCGCGCGGCAATAGAGTTCGAGGAGCCGCTCGAGAGAACTCGAGAGCGACAGCCCGGCCGCCAGCAACTGCTCGCGGGCGTGGGCCAGCGGGAGGCGGCCGGCGTCGGCGGAGGCCAGGGCGCGCTCGGCCCAAACGCGAGGGCCGGCCTCGAGCGGCAGGAACTCGACGGCGCCGCGGACGACCGCGGACTGGCGGCTGATGCGCGCGGAAGCCACCGAGCGTAATCCCGCGGCCTGGGCCTCGAGCAGGGCCAGGGGTTGGCCTTCGTGCAGCGAGGGGAAGACGAAGGCGTCCATGGCGAGCTGCATCAGCCGGGGGACGTCGTCGCGGAGGCCGGCGAACACGACCGTACGCGCAAGACCTAGAGCGGCGGCGCGGCGCGCCAGGCGGCTGCGGCCGGCGCCGTCGCCGACCAACAGCCAGCGCGCGCCGGGACGCAGGGGCTGCATGGCGAGCGCCACGTCGAGGAGGAAGTCGTGGTTTTTCTGCCGGTCGAAGCGCCCCACATGGCCGAGGATCGTGTCTGTCGCAGCAATCCCTAATGCGCCGCGAAGGGCCGCCGAGTCTTCGGCGAGGTAGAGGTCCGTCAGGCTGCCGTCCAGGCCGTAGGGGACGATCTCGGCGCGTCTGGCGGCGAACAGGGCGGCTGCCGACTGCGGGGTGCAAGCCGCGGCGTGGGTCGCGAAACGCCCGAGCAGCGCGGCGGCCGAGGCGCGGTACAGGGCGCGGGGCCAGGTGGAGGGGCAGCCGTCGTGGGTATTATGACTGTGCGCCAGCCGGGCCCTCAGGCCGGCGGCCCGTGCCGCCGCGAGCACCACGCCGGAGAAGTGGTGCACGTGGCTGTGCACGATGTCGTAGCCGCCGCTTCGGAACAGGCGATAGAGGCGCGCCGGGGATTTCCAGCGCGGATCGGCCGGGCAGTGCAGGACGCGGCTGCCCCACTGGCGGGCGCGGCTCGCGTCGCGGCCCTCGCCCGGACCGAGGACGCAAAAGTCGAACTGCCACATCGAGCGGTCGAGCCGCGGCAGCAGGCCCAGGAGCCAGCGCTCGACCCCTCCGCGGTCGAGGGCGCCCAAGACGTGCAGGACGCGGAGGGGGGCTTTCAGGCCAAACTCGCGCGATTGCATGACGGTTCGAGCGACAGAGAGTGGCGGCGGCCCATCAGCCGGCGCAGCAGCGCCGCGTGGCCGGCGATTACGATCAGAGAACTGGCGGCCAGCGCCTGCGCCGGAGCGGCGGGCCGGCTGGCGTCGACCCACAGGAAACACCCGACCGCGCAGACGGCGGCGGCCAGAGCGTAGGAGGCTGGCTGCGGCGCGAACCCGCCGGCCGCGGTGACCGCCGCGCCCAGTACGCCGCCGAGAGCGCTGGCGGCGCCGGCTACGGTAAGCCAGAACAACAGATCCGGATGGCGGGCATAGTCGGGCCGATACAGCCAGCCGGCAAGCCGTCCCAGCCAGGGCGTCGCCGCGATGGCCGCCACTCCCAGAGAGGCAGCGAGCGCCGCGAGAGCCAGGGTGAGCCGGCCGAAGACGGCGCGGTCGGCCGCGTAGCTGCGGGCCAGCGGCGCCAACCAGGCCTGGGCGGCGGCGCCGGTCACGGCGTGGAGCGCGAACGGAATGGTGCTGAGCGCCGTAAAGTACCCGAGCGCCGCTGGGCCTTGTCGCCACGCCAGGAAGTATCGCGGGATCGCGCCGTGGATCGAGATCAGCGTGGCCACGAGGCCGAGCGGGAACGCCCGACGCGCCAGCTCGACGGTCGACCCGCCCGCGGTCCGGCGGCGAGGCGGTTCCAGGAATCGAATGCCCGCCGGTCGCTCGATCCCGGCCAGCACCGCGGCGTCGACCAGCGCGATCGCCGCCAGGGCGACCGAGAGCCAGCCGGCGGCCGCCAGCGCAGCGGCGAAAACGGCGAGCGAAGCTGCCGTCTTCACAGCCGCCAGAGTCGCCGTCGTTCGCAGGCGGTCGTTCTTCTGCAGCACCGCGTGGTAGAGGTCGGCGGCCTGATCGAGAACGCGGATCACGGTCAGCCATCCGACGGCGGCCGCTGCTTCCCCGCCGACGCCGGCCAGTCCAGCCAGTATCGCTACTACTATCGTGGCCAGCGCCGTCGTTGCCGCCCGGAGCTTCCGGTAGGCGTTCCAGGCGAAGCGCCCGGCGGTGTCCGAGACCAGCACGCTGCGAAGCTGCAAGTTGGCGAGCAACAGCGGAGGCCCCACCAGGGCCGCCGCCAGCGCGTACCGGCCGACCATCTCGGGCGACCCCAGCCGGGCGGCAATGACGAGCAACCCCCATTGGCCGGCCCCCGAGGCAAGACTGGCCGTGAGGCTCCACAGCGAGCCGCCGAGGAGAACGTCCCGGCGGCCGGACCAGCGATGAGCGGCAGGCGCCATTCAGGTCGGCTCTACGTCCTCGAGCGGGATTTCGGCGCGCACCGAGCTGGCCAGCGCGCCGATCGAAACGACCAGGGCAGACCGGCCGCGGCGGTCCTCGAGGACTCCCTCGACGCCCGCCAGAGGGCCCCGCACCACCCGGACCCGCAGGCCTTGGCGCCAGAAGGCGCAGGGCGCCGCGACGCCGGCGGCGGCGAGCACGGCGACCGAACGGATCTCAGCCGAGGGGATGGACAGCGGACCCCGGGAATCTCCGACCAGGTAGACCGCGCCGGGAGCGGTCAACACGCGCAGCCGGGCCGCGGCGTGGAATCGCGCGAACACGTAAGAGGGAAACAGCGGCCGCTCGACGAGACGGCGGCGATGCGACCCCTGGAACGAGCGGTAGAGCGGCAGCAGCACGGCCAGTCCGCGGCGCTCGAGCTCGCGGGCCAGAACTTTTTCGTGGCGAGCGCGGGTGTAGACGGCGTACCAGTCCGGAAGGGGCGCGGGCGGCGGAGCGCCGGCGAGGGGCCGCTCACTCGCGGCGGCTGCGGCCGCCGTGTCCATAGTAGTAATATCCATAGTTCCGGTAGTAGCCGTACTCGGCCCCGCTGAGGTCGACGCGGTTCATGACGAAGCCGAGGAAGCGCACGCCGGCGTCGTCGAAGGCCTGCTTGGTCCGCTTCAGGGAGGCGCGCTCGGTGTTGTCGCTGACCACCAGCAGCACGCCCTCGACCAGCCGCGAGATGGTGCGGGCGTCGGAGAGCGCCAGCGACGGCGGCGAGTCGATCACCACGTGGTCCCAGCGGTTGCCGGCCTCGAACAACAGCGCCGCCAGACGCGGCGAGTAGAGCAGATCGGAAGCCTCCGAATTCGGGCGGCCCGCCGGCACAAACGACAGGTTGTCGATCGAGGTTTCGAGGATCACGTCGGTCATTTCGACCCCGCCCTGGAGGTATTCGCTCAGGCCCTTGTCCGGGTCGAGGCCGAGCTGGCGATGGCAGTTTGGTTTTCTCATGTCCGCGTCGATGAGCAGGACGCGGCGGCCGAGCTGCGCCAGGCTCCAGGCCAGGTGCAGGCTGATGGTGGTCTTGCCGTCGCGGGGTTGTGGCGAGGTGACCAGAATGCGGCGCATGGACTCGTCCCACCCGAGCAGCACCGAGCTGCGCAGGGTGCGGTAGGCTTCGGCCAGTTCGGCGCCAGGCTGCCAGCGGCCCAGTGAATGCTTGGCGTCCGGCGGCCCGCCGGCGGCGCCGGGCGAGGACCGGCGGCCGAGCCGGCGCAGACTGCGGCGTGAGCCCTCCTCATCGGCGTTGAGCAGGGAGCGCGTGCGCGGAACCAGCGCCAGCAGCGAAAGCGCGGTGATCCGCTCCACTTCCTCCGGGGTCCGCAGCACCGTGTTGAGTTGCTCGGAGACGAAGGAGGCGGCGACACCCAGCACCAGACCGATCCCGAGAGCGATGAGCAAGTTCTGGAGTTTCTTGGGCCGGTAGGGGCGCTCGGGCATTTCGGCCGGGTCGAGCACGCGAATGTTCGAGGCGCGCAACCCGGCCGATACGCCGGCCTCCTTGAGCCGCGCCAGCAGGCCCTCGTAGAGCGCCCGGTTCGATTCGGCGTCGCGCTTCAGGATGCTGTACTGGATGATATCGTCGCCGAGCACGGTGACGGCGCGCGTCTGGCGCTCCACCGAGTCTTGCAGCAGCTTCTCGCGATCGAGGGCCGACAGGTAGTTGTCGCGAACCGCCGTCAGCATGCGGGTTTTCTCGGCCTCCAGCGCCTGCTCGAGCTCGTCGACCTGGCTCTTCACGCGCTGCGCCTTGGGGTAACCGGGGGCGAAGGTAACCAGCAACTGCGAGTACTCGCGCCGCGCTTCAGCCAGCTTCAGGTTGAACTCGCGAAACAAGTCCGTGCTCAGGTTGCCGGGCAGCGGCGCGCGGCGGTTCAGGGCGTCCTGGATCAGCAGGTACCCCGACTGCTTTTCGATGCGATCGGCCTCGGCGCGCGTCAGCTGCGCCTCGAGCTGCTGGAGCTTCTCGGTGGTGATGTTCTTCTTCTCTTCGACGAAGATGATGGAGTGGCTGGTGGCGTAGGAGAGCAGGTCGGCCTCGGAGCGCTCCAGGCGCGCCTTCAGCTCGGCCAGTTGCGAGGTGAGCCAGCCGGAAGCCTTCTGTGTGGCGTCCCATTTCGCGGCCAGGTTTTGGTCGATGTAGGTTTCGGCCAGGTGGTTGGTGACGCTGGCGGCGACGCCCGCATCGACCGAGTCGACGGAGAGCTCCACCAGCCGCGTTCCCTTGCCCGGCGCCACCGTGATGGCGTTCATGAAGCGCTTCACCACGTTGGGGTTCAGGTCCGCGCCGCGGCGGGGCGGGTCGAGCTCCGACTGCAGCCAGCCGCGGCGAAACTCCGGGCGAGCGGCCAGGTCGAGCTTCTCCATCACGGTTTTGGCCAGCGTGCGCGACTTGAGGATCTTGTACTGGGTCTCGAGATAGTCGGGCTGCTCGATGGGCTCGGCGACGGAGTCCTGCAGGCGGGCGGTATTGGGCTGTTCGCGATCGATCTGCACGGTGGCCGTGGAGCGGTAGACGGGTACCTGTATGTAGTTGAAGGCGGCGGCGGCGGCCAGCGCCACCGCGGCAAAAGCCGCCAGGAGCCAGCGATGCGCGTGCAGGACACGCCAGTAGTCCTGGAGGTTGAACTCCGAGACCGGCTCGGGCTGTTCGGCGGGGAAGCGCTGGAAGGGCGCCTCGAGCAGCGTGGGAGCCGGCGCGGAAGAGGCCGGCTGCGGGGCCAACTGGTTATGAGCAAGACGTTCCATGACGCCGTTCCTTGGAAGGCTGCGGGCCTGCCGGCGAAAAGGCATTCGGAAACCGCCGATGGGCGCCGCGGCGCGACGATAACTTCTTCCTCCTGAATCTGCGTTCGTCTGCGTTCATCTGCGGTTTCACGCTCCGGAGAGTTTTTCAGCGCTCCGCTACCGCCGGAAGATGATCACACCGGTGGCGATCTGCAAAGCCGCTTCGGCGCCCCGCGCCATGGCGCCCTTGGCCTGCGAGTTGGGCACAAACAGAATGTCGTTCGGGACCAAGGCCAGGTCCGGCGCCCGGCCGTCGAGTATGTCGCGCACCCGAACCGGGATCTCCTCCTGCCCGGCGCCGCGGCCCCGGATGATGCGGGATCTCTGCGCGGCCGCCGTGCGGCGCAGACCCTCGGCCAGCGAGATGGCCTTCAGCACGGTCAGTTGCTCCTGGTCTTTGAACGGGAAGCCGCCCGGCCGGCCCACCTCGCCTACCACGTATACAATGCCGGCTTTCGACACGCGGATCGTGTCGTGGGCCTGCACCCAGGGATTGTTCTCGGGCCGGTCGCTGAAGCTCAGCAGGCCCGCGGTCGGCGCGGCGATGGTTTCTTCTCCGGCCGCCGTCGCACGCGAGACGGTGATCTGGCCGCCGGCGTCGCCGGCCAGTCCCTCGGCCAGAGCGATGACGTCCGAAAGACGACGCGGGCCGCGAAGCTGGTAGACGCCGGGCTTGGCCACCGCCCCCAGCACCGTGACGGGCTGGCTGTGATACTCCTTGACGTTGACCGCGATCTGCGGATCCCGGAGCAGGTTGTCCGAGTAGAGTTCGCGCAGGCGAGCCGCGGCCTGGCGCGTTGTCAGCCCTCCCAATTCGACCACTCCGATGAGCGGGAGCACCACAGTGCCGTCCGGGGAAATCACCGCCGGCTTGCTCAGCTCCTCGACCTCGAAGACCAGGATGTCGAGCACGTCTCCCGGACCGAGCCGGTAACCGGTATTGGCGGCCAGAGCAGCCTGGCGCTCGGGACGGTCGGCGGCGGCCGCGGGCGCCGCGAGCCAGCCTCCAGAAAGCAGAAGTGTCCAGCCGATAAGTGACGGGGTTATACGCATAAGCACTGAGAGGATCGACACCCGAAGGGGCTAGCTTTAGACTTCGCCGGCGACAAATCAGAACTGGCTCGTCGCCGCGACAGTTAGGACTTTCGCCTAGACACTTTGTGCCCGGCGCCGCCGATAACTCCTGTGGCGTGCCCGCCGGATTCGTTGACATCCATTGCCACGTGCTGCCGGGACTCGACGACGGTCCCCGGATCCTGGAGGTGTCGGAGCAGATGTGCGCCCTGGCGCGCGCCTCGGGCACGGCGGCGATTGTGGCCACGCCGCACGCCAACCACCGCTTCGCTTTCGATCCTGTGAAAACGGCCGAGCAGCTGGCGCGCCTCGGGGAGAAGGTTAATGGGTCGCTGCGCCTCTTCACGGGCTGCGAAGTGGAAATGAGCATGGAGACCATGCCGGCGGCGCTGCGCAACCCGGCCGCCTACAGCCTGGCCGGCAGCCGCTACCTGTTGCTCGAACTCATGCCCACCGGGATCCCGCCGAACCTGGAGGGCGTTTTTTCGCGGCTCCTCGACAGGGGTTTCGTTCCCGTCCTGGCCCACCCCGAACGAAACGTACAGCTACAGAAGCGTCCGGACAAAGTCGGCGCCTGGGTCGAGCGCGGCTGCCTGACGCAACTGACCGCCGACTCGCTGACCGGCCGCATGGGCCGCCGGGCGCAGGCCGCGGCGGTCGAGCTGATCCAGCACCGCATCGTCCATTTCGTCGCCTCCGACGCGCACGATCCCGTGCATCGTCCGCCGCGGCTCGTCGACGGCTACCGCATCGTCGGCGAGATGTTCGGGTCCGCTCTGGCAAACCTGCTGTTTATCGAGAACCCGCGGGCCGTGGTCCAAAACCAGGTCATTGCGGGCTACCCGGCTTTCTAGCGTCGCGGCGGTCGCTTCAGGGACGCGTTATACCTAGTTGCGTATAGGTTTGGCAGAGTTGCTTGTAGGAAGCCCTATAGCTGCCCTGGCTGAACAGCGACTTGGCATCGGTCAACAGCTCCGGTGTTTTTCCAACGTTCCATCCAGCCTGCTGCGCCGAGCTCAGCTGAAACTCCACCATCTCGAGCAGAGAATCGAGCTCCCCGCCCAGGGTGGCGGGAAGCATCAGACTCACCAGCGGATCGCACCGGGAAAGAGCCTGCTCGCGGAGGAGCGAGAAATGGTTGTCTTCGACACAGCCGTCGATCTTGTCGACCAGGGCGTCGAATGCTTCGCCAAGGATCTCAAAGAACTTCGAGAGGGTAGTCATGACCTGTTCGCACGGCGAGGTACCCGTGGCGCCGCCCTCGCCGGCGACGATGACGTTCAGGTCGTCGGGGCAGAACCCGTCGATGACCTCAGCGACAGCCGAAAGCAGTTTGTTGACGAAGACTGCCCGCTTCGCCGTCTTGTCGAGATCGGGCGAGGTTATTAGCGCAGCGCAGAGGCTAGCTGGCAAGCGCGAGGCCGTGGTCGGGGTCGCGCTCCGGCCGACGGCGGCGATCCTGGCGGTGACGCCTGGTGGTGGTACCGCCGCCAGCAGAACCGATGGCGCGTCGCGCCAGCTCGGCAGGACGGCCTCGAAGGCCTTGTGCATCAGGAACAGGAAGAAGGGAGGTGTGTGCGCGATGACCAGGTTTCTGATATCCGCGGTTCGAAACTCGAATTTAGAGTCTATGCCCGCCAACTGCGGGACCAGTCCCTGTAAGGTGGCCAGTTGATCGAAGAAGGACGTCAGGTCGGCCCGGAAGGTAGCGCAAGGCGTCCCCGAACCGCAGTCATTGCCCTTGAACGCCAGGAACTCGTTCCGCAATTGTTGGAGAAAGGCGAAGCCGCTTTCGATGGCGTCCTGGAAGATAGGGACGAGCCCCAGGAGTCGCGCCGGATCGAAGTGAGCCAGCTTTCCCACCAGCGCCTGGACGTTGGCCAGAGTCGCCGTCAGATCGGTCCTGAGAGTCGTGACGTCGGTTTTAATCGAAGACAACTCGCTCTGTAGCTCACTCAATGAGAGCTCCATGACCCGGACTCCGCCGCCTGCAGCGAGCGTCGTCGGCGAGACGGCCCCGGCCGAGGAGATGTAGGCGGCCCCGCCATCAGCGAGCAACTGGCCGAGACGCTTCCACCCGGCGTCGTCGAGCCTGGCGAGGTGGCGGACGAGTTGCCAGTCACGTTCGTTCAGCGATGTGGCCAATTCCAGCAAGGCGAGGCTTTCCTGATCCGCCGCCGCCGGCTGGAATGTCGCCTCGGTCGAGAGGGCGGCTCGGATTTTTCCCGCCCTCGCGGTGTCGAGGTAGGAGAGAGCAATCCGCGCGTCGAGCGTTTCACACCGGGCGTTGTCGGTCAGGTCCGGGAAACGCAGCAGCGATCCGCGCAGCTCGAAGGCCTCCCCGCGCGGGCTTTGCATGATTCCCCGAACGTGAACCGAGGAGGGACACGCGGCCGAGCCCAAGGGGCCCCCGGCTGCGCTGACGTGAACCGTTCCCAGCCCCGTGAAGGCCGCCGGGCCTGGCTTGTCGGGATCGAGCAGGCACTCTTTCGTCGGCAGGCCGGTGACGGGATCGCGCGCCGAGTCGGGGCAGAAGTACAGCCGGGCGGCGCGCCCCGCGGCGAAGAAAAGGTTCGGCGCGCGGTAGGCGCTGTCAGCCTGGGCAGCGGGCCGGGCGAACAGCAAGCCGTCTCGCGTGGCAAGCACAAAGCTCACGGGATCGTCACCTGTAAAACAAGCGCCCGTTCGTCCGCCGGGCATCGGACGTCCGGTTGCCGGTTCCGGAAGGCAGTTCGTCTCCTGGGCGACAACACTTGCCAGCGAACCGAAAAGCAGCAAGCCTGCGCGCATCCAAGTCTTCACGCTCGACCTCCCCATGCCGTAAGGCAGGCCACAGTATAGGGCTGCTACCGAGCTTCGTCAAGCTCTAGGAGGAGGGGAATCGCCTGCCAAAACGTACCAGTACCTACGGTCGCCTTCAGACGGTTTCGGGTGACCCCAGCACGTCCACCATCTGAATCGGAGGTATGTGCACGTGGCTCACGCTCGGGGTCCGGCCGATGTGCGAGTGCGCCATCTCCAGGGCCTGCTCCATGCTGGACGCCGTCTCCCAGCCGAGGATCTCCGCCGTGCGCTTGTCCTCCGCGCCGACCACAATGACCTTGCCCACGTGAGCACGGCCGTTCTCCCCCCAGTACCACATATAGAAAGGATGCACGCCGTGATAGGCGTTGCCGGTGCGGTACATCCGGATGTAGTCCGGGTTGCGGGCGAACTCCTCTTCGTACTTCCGCTGGATCTCGAACGAGTTGCGGGTCTCGGGCAGGATGCGGCGGAAGAACTCGATATACGAGGGGTGATGCAGCGGGTCGAACTCGTCGTAGAGCGGGTGCGTGATGATCATGACGCCGTTTTTCTTCATCACCGGCATGCCGCGGTACATGTTGAACAGGTAGCCCAGCGCCATCACCTGGACCAGGATCGGGTTGAGGACCGAGTTGACGTTGTAGGGCGAAATGAAGGGCATGCCGAAGACGGCCACGTCGCTCTGCCCCTCGATCGGGACGCAGTATTGCGCGTAGCAATACTGGACCGTCTTTTCGTGGACCGGATCGGTCGCGCCGGCGTGCACCGCGATCATCTCGTAGAAGGCCGGAATCGCGAACAGCACTTTGCGCTTCGCGGAGCGGGGGAGAGCGCGCAGGCCGAGCTGCGCGGCGCGAAATGAAGCCTTGTCGACGATGTTGTAGCGGTCCTCGTTCTTGGTGAAGAACGCCATCATGGGGTTGAACATGGCGTTGTTGAGGACGGTCTCGATATGGAACACATTGAGGTGGCGGTTGATGACCGCGCCGATGCGGTTGCAGGAGTCGGTGAGGGCCGAGCGGGTGTGGTCGAAGTAGGAGTCGCACTGCAGGATGGTCTGCGGAGTATGGTGGGCCTGGAGCGTCGGGTAGTCGCACAGGCCGACGCCGACCGACTTGTGCCCGCCGTCCATGGGGACCAGGTTGATGTTGACGTAGATCAGCAGCTCGGACTCCGCGGCGCGCCGGTTGAGGCGCACGCGCTCGCCGCGCTCGGTCACGCCGAGCTCGACCATGCCGCCGGGGGCCTCTCCGTCGTGGTTATACAGACGATCCGGGTAGAAGGCCTCAAAGATGCGCGAGCCGACCGCGCGCAGCATCTCGAAGTCCGCCAGGCGGCGGTGGAAGGAGTTGGCCACGATGATGTGGACGTCCTCAACGCCGGTGGCTGCCAGCAGATCGAGCACTATGGTGAGGACAGACTGCCGGACGTCCGGGCGCGGCATTTTGGGCAGCGGCAGCGAGATGTCGTCGATGGCGATGGTGACCTTCATGCCGGGCCTCAGGTACGCTCCGAGCGGGTCCATGCCCTCGGGGTGGCCGAGGGCGTGCCGGATCGCCGAGTCGCGGTCTTCGAGGCCCGGGATGGTGGGCTTGGGATACACGACCCGAGTGCCGGCCGGAAGTCGGACGTCCAACAGGTCTTCGCCATACCAAAGCAGGCGCCGGGCGGCGTTCTTTTCGAGATGCACGACGCAGCCGTCGTGGGAGACGTTGGCCAGCCGGCCGACGGCGTTGGGCGTGGGGTCGCCGAGATCGACCGTGCGGGGTTGTGGTCTGAAGGTCGCAGCCATTGGTACCGACATCAGTTTGACCTCTTCAAATCCAGAATCGGCCAGCCGCGCTCCCGCGCCACCCGCCGCAGGCGCCGGTCCGGGTTCACCGCGAACGGCCGGCCGACGGCTTCGAGCATCGGCACATCCGAGAAGCTGTCGGAATAGGCCTTCGAGCGCGCCGTGTCGACATTATAGCGGACGCAGAGGGCGCGCAGCGCGTCCTGTTTTTCCTGTTCCGCGATGACGGGGCAGGCGATCTCGCCGGTGGCCACTCCGTTCTCGTAAACCAGCCGGTTCGCGACCACGTCGTCGAAGCCGAAGTAGCGCGCCACGGGACCGAGGTCGAAATCGAGACCGCCGCTGACCAGCACCAGCCGGAAGCCCTCCTCACGGTCGCGATCGACCAACGCTTTCGAGCCGGGATAGATCTTGGGCCAGACTTCCTCCTGAAAGAGCCGGCCGGAGAGGGCTTCGAGCCAGTCGCGCCGCAAGCCGCGGTACTCGCGGTAGAAGATTTCGTTGAAGCGGCGTCGCGAGCGGTGATCGATGGCGATCAGCGCCGGGATGCTGGCCACCAGCTTCGCGGTTTTCAGCACGGCGCGCGCGGGCGAAGGCAGATGGCGCGCGGTGAAGGCGTAGCGCGTGACGACGTTGCCGGAGTAGAGCGTCCCGTCGAGGTCGTAGAAGGCGATGCGCGCCGGGCCGGCTAGCGCAGCGCTCGGAGGATTTCCAGACATTCGATCATGGCGCGGCCGTTGTGGTAGCCGGCCTTCCAGATGTGGGCCTTGTCGCCGCGGGTTTCGCCTTGCGGCGTCACGGTGGCGTGCCACTCGCCGTGTTTCCAGTCGATCTGGCGGCTTTCGACGAAGCCCCAGGTCTTCGCGAACACGTCAAAGTAGGACGGCTCGCCGGTCGTTCGGTACATGCGAAGGGCGCTGACGAGGGCCTCCGCCTGCACCCACCAGGTCTTATTAAGCTGGTCGGCCGGCTTCGCCAGCGGGCCGCTGTCGTAGAAGCCGCCGTGCTGCGCGTCGTAGCCGTGCTTGACCGAGTAGGCGAACAGATCCCGGTAGAGATCGAGAAACGGGGAGTGGGAGATGCCGGCCGCCTCGCAAGCCTCCATCAGCAGCCAGATGTTCTCGAGGTCGTGGCCGTAGGAGACGCGGGCAAAATTGCCCTCCAGGCGGGGGCGCCAGTCGCGGTCATACCTGTCGGTCGAGGCGACCAGCCCTTTTCGGATGACGGCGTTGCTTTCGATGGCGATCAGCTCGAGCAGGCGCTCGCGGGCCAGCGGGAGGCGGCTGGCGCGATAGAAAGTGGTCATGGCCTCGAGCAGGTGCAGGTGGGTGTTCATCAGCTTGAGGCCGGGCGCGCCCAGGTAGGAAGGCTCGTCGGGCGGCGGCGCGGTCCAGTCGGGGTTGAAAAACTCGATGTAGCCGCCGTGCTCGCGGTCGTGCGCCTTGGATTCGAGCAGCTCGAAGAGCCGGATGGCGAAGTCCAGAACGTCCTTCCGGCGGCTGGCCAGGTAGTATTCCGACAGGGCATAGAGGGCGAAGGCCTGGCCGTAGAGATGCTTGCGCGGCCGCAACTGGCGGTCGCCGGCGGCGTCGACTTCCCAGTAGAAGCCGCCGTTCCGGCGGTCCCACATTTTCTCGATCAGGAAACGATACCCCAGGTCGGCGGCGTCGAGCAGCTCGCGGCCGTAGCCGGCGCGCGCCAGCCGCGCAAACAGCCACAGCATGCGCGCCTGCGTGACGATGCCCTTGGTCCCTTCGTCCTTTGCCTCGCCCTGCGGGCCGAAATTGATCACGTAACCGCCGCGCTGGCGGTCGAGGCACCTCGGGTGCCAGAAGGCCAGAATGTTTTCTTTGAGGGCCTTCTCCAGTTCGGGGACGAAGGCGGCCGGCTTCCGCGCGCGTCCTGCGCGGCGGCCAGTCCGGCGAAAGCAAGACAAAGGAAGGCCGTCGCTGCTGGTTTCATCATGCGGGCGCCAGAAGGTTCTGGAAGTTCTTCCTGTGGCGCCAGGCGAGAAACACGGTCATGGCGGCGGCCAGCGAGGCCTCGGGCGGGCCGACGCGGGCGAAAAGCAGCAGCGTGAAGAACACCCACGACGCCAGCGATGCGATCATGCCGGCTTCTCTCCATCGCAGGCGCGATCCGGCAAGTCGCACCACCACAAACAGAGCCAGCGCTGCCGCCGCCCAGGCCGGGTAAAGCACCAGCATCACGCCGCCCGAGGTGGCCACGCCTTTTCCGCCGTTGAACCGCAGCCACGGCGTGTAGCAATGGCCGAGTACGGCGGCGAACCCATAGAGCCAGCCGGCCGGCGCGCCTTCCCCGGGCCGCAGACACAGCCAGACGGCCGCCAGGCCCTTGCCGAGGTCCCCGAGCAGGGTCGCGATGGCGCGCCACTTGCTCACTCGTAATACATTGTTGAAGCCCGGATTGCCGGAGCCCACGCTCCGAATGTCGACGCCCGTCCCGGCCATGGCCAGCACCGCGAAAGGAATCGAGCCCGCCAGAAAGCACAGTATCAGCCGGACACAGAAGGCCACATCGATCGGAGGCATGGCTTAGACAGCCAAGCAGTTATCGGCGTTCCTCTGCACTGCAAAGGCCCCCATTCTTCGCCGCCGGCGCAGATCTCGCAGCGGTCATGTCAGCCACACTCCCGGCGCCGCTGCTCGCAGCGTCCCGGCGGCGGGGACCGAAGTATCCGCGTTCATCTGCGTTCATCTGCGGTTCCGATTGGGTTTTTCCGCGCGGCCCGCTCATCATACCACGCTGCGGCGCGCCCGCTCCGAGAAGGCGCGCCCGGTGGCGTCGGCGGCGCGGATGGCGTCGGCGACCATCGCCGGACGAACCTCGAACGGCTCGTTGTGAATGGTCTCGCCCTTGGCGGTGGCGCGGGCGGCGATTTGCGCCAGCATCTCCGGCGAAGGCTCGCGCAGACCGATGGCCGAGAGCGTCGTGGGCAGACCAACCTCGGTCGAGAATGCCAGCACCTGGTCGAGGAGCGGCCGCGGCTTGCCCTCGAGAATCAACTGCACCAGCACCCCGTAGGCGACCTTCTCCCCGTGGAAGTAAGGATGAGTGTGAGGCACAGCCGTCAGGCCGTTGTGCACGGCGTGGGCGGCGGCCAGACCCGAGGATTCAAACCCCAGGCCCGAGAGCAGCGTGTTGGCCTCGACCAGGCGCTCGAGCGCCGGCGTCACCACCTGCATCTCGACGGCGCGGCGGGCGTCGGGGCCGTCGGCGAGCAGCGTCCGGTAGCACAGCTCGGCCAGGGCCAGCGCGCTCTGCGACGAGGCGCCGCCGCGCATGTTGGGCACGTTGCCGTCGACGCAGGTCTTGGCCTCGAACCAGGTGGCCAGCGCATCGCCCATGCCGGCCACCAGCAGCCGCGGCGGGCTCTGCGCGATCACTTGGGTATCGACAAGCACCAGATCGGGATTCTTGCGGTAGATGCGGTACTCCTGGAAGACGCCCTCGTCGGTGTAGACCACCGACAACGCGCTGCACGGGGCGTCGCTCGAGGCCACCGTCGGGCAATTGACCACCGGCAGGTCCAGATCCGCGGCCGCCGCCCGCGCCGTGTCGAGAACCTTGCCCCCGCCGGCGCCGAGAATCACCCGGGCCTTCTCGCGGCGCGCCGCCTCCGTCACGCGCGCGATCTCCGAGCCGGAGCACTCGCCCCCGAACGGCTGGACGAAGTACTCGAAGCCCGCTTCGCCGAGACTCCGCCGCCAGGCGTCGGCGAGCAGCCGCCGCGCGCTCGCCCCGGCCAGAATCAGAGCCGGGCCCGCCAGGCCGAGCGTCTTCATTTCCTGCCCCAGCGATTCGGTGGCGTTTTTCCCCTGCGTGTAGCGCGCCGGGGAGCAGAACACGGAGAGCATGAAGAGAATGTAGCAGAACTTCTTCTCTTCAGGCCGCGCGCGAGACGCGAAACTCCTCGTCGCCCTTCGATCCCAGCAGTACCCAAAGGGTGTAAATACCGAGCGCCGTCCCCACCGGCGGGCTGAATAACGCCATGAACGCCAGAACAATGGCGAGAACGCGCGCCCAGGATTGGCGCTCGAGCAGCCCGGCCCCGGCCGCAAAGCCGGCCAGGGCGGCCAGGATCGTCCAGGCCCCGGAGAACGCCAGCATGGGCGGCAGTATCTCGCGGATCGGCCAGCCGGCCATCCAGCCGTTCAGCCAGTCGTCCCCGATTCTGCCGATCCAGCGGGCGCTGGCGATCCGCGCGCTACCGCCCAACAGCCGCAGCGCGGAAAAAACGATCCAGAAGATGGCCAGCAGCCGCAGATGCTGCACGGCCCGGCGCGCCACCGGCGCCGGCGGTGCTCCGGCGACCGGCTTGCCGCAAGCCGCGCAAAACCGGGAATCCCCTTGCAATCCACCCCCGCAATGGTTGCAGTACATGGGCCGCCCTCCCGAAATGGATTTCCCATTGTAGTACGAACGCAGCCGGCGGTTGGTTCCCGCCTGTCAGCGAAATAGCAGCACGTCGGTCGCAACCGTCATACCCGGCATCAGCGAACAGCTCCCGCACTCCACCTGGTAGCCGGAGTTCAGATTCTGCACCAGCTCGAAAAGAGCCTTCGGCTCGTCGGCGTACTCTTCGGTTGCCAGGATCACCTGAGGGCGATGGCGGGCAATAGTGGCCGTGGCGCCGCGGAGCGCCCGCTCGGTCGCCCCCTTAATGTCCATCTTGATAAGGTCCACTCGCGAGAGGCCCATTTCGTGAACCAGCAGATCGATCGTGGTCAAGGGGATCTGGTGTGTCACCCGCCGATTGACCATGGGGACGACAAAGCCGTCGGCGGCCGAGTTGGTGGGGTCTTCGTAGAGGGGCAACAAGTCCTGCTTGTCCCAGACGCCCTGGGGGACGACCAGGACGCGGCCGTCCGCGATCTGGCTGCTCAGATTACGGCGCAGGCACTCGAGATTGGCCGGCGCCGGCTCGACCGCCACTACCTGACTGGCGCCCGCCTGTAGGGCCTCCAGCGTGTAGAGACCGACATGCGCGCCGCAGTCGATCACCACGTCGCCGGCCTGCACGCCGCGGTCGCGGCTGCGATAGACGCCGCTTTCCTGCTGCGCCAGCAGCAACAGCAGGACCTTGCCGTTTCCGGCAGGGATCCAGTAGGAGCCACGCGGCGTCTCCCATCGCTCGTAACCGGCCGGATCTTTTTCGGCTAGCCGGCTGCCCTCCCGGATGCGCGCGTGCGCTTCCCGCTGCCGCATGCGCTGCTCCGCCCCGCGAAACAAGTCGGACGCGGCGCACATCGGCGGGCGTCGGAAGATCGCCACTGCCCAAACCGCTACCGGCGGATGAAGCCAAATGGCCGCTTCCAGACACAGGAACGCTGCCCCCAGCGCAATAAAACAGCGCAGGAATGCAGCCAGCAGTTTCTTGGGTGCAAGCCCCACCCCGACACCTTACATCCCCACTGGGGGTGTTGGGATAAGGTTGTTGTCTTAGGCCAGCCGGTTTTTCTGCCGTAGCCGATTGGACGGCCGGCTGTTTCAGGCCATGACTTTTAACAGCGCGGTCTTGAACTTTTCCATCTCCTCCCGCGTGCCGATGGTGATGCGAGAGTGAGTCGGCCAGATGGGCCACTGCCGGCCCACAAAGATCTTGTGAGCCGCCATCGCCTGGATGAACTCCCCGGCCGGGCGCTTGGTGTCGAGCATGAACTTGTTGCTGACGGACGGCACGAAGGAGAACTTCCGGCGGTCGAGAAAGCTGAAGACATCCTCGCGAATGCTCCGGATGATCTTTTTGCGCTCTGGAACCAGATTCTTGACCTTCAAGCTGGTGTTGGCGGCCACCATCGCGGTGACGGGCAGGGCCCCGGCCCCGTAGTGACGCAGCTTGGACAGCAGGTCGGGACGGCCCATGGCGAAGCCGGCCCGCAATCCGGCCATCCCGTAGATCTTCGAGAACGTGCGCAAGATAATGATGTCCTTGCCCGCGGCGGCCAGGTCGGTCGACGGCGCGGCGTCGCAAAGGTGGATGTACGCCTCGTCGAGCAGGATGATCGCGCCTTGGGGCTTGTGAGCCAGGGCGTACTCTATGTTCGCGCGAGAGGTGAGCGTTCCTGTCGGGTTGTTGGGGCTGCATATATAAAGGAGCCCCGCGGTCGGATCGGCGGTCACCATTGCCTTTACGTCGTGCGCGTAGTCCTTGGTCAGGGGTACCCGGGAAACCCGGGCGCCCATGAACTCGGCGGCCCGGAACGGCGCTTCGTACCCCGGATCGCCCACCACCACGCCGCGACTCGGAGAGGAGAACGCCAGCACGGCGCGATGCAGCGGGTCGCTCGAGCCGGCGAAGGGGGTCACGTGATCCCGCGGGACTCCCTCGACCTCGGCGACGGTCTGGGCGAACAAGTCGGTTTCTTCATAGAGGTAGCGGCCGCCCCTCTTGGACACGCTGTAGATGGCTTCGAGCGCCTCCTGGCAAGGCCCCAGTGGGTTCTCGTTGGCGTCGATCTTGACGGCGTCGGCCGGCAGAAGCTCGCGGCGCGACGAAAGCTGCGCCAGCGCCCCCTCGTTGTAAAAAGGCAGCGAAGCCCCGGCTGTCAGCACGGCGGCGATGCGCCCGAAGCTGCGTCGCGAAAAGCCCCGGTCGAGAAGGTCCCTTTCGACGACTGGGTTCAAAGAGTGCTTCATCGTTCCCCCCGCGCGGCCATGGTGGCCATGAGTCCCCCTTATTCTACAACTAACCTCGCAAGCCGGCGTTGCTTTTTCTGAGGGGCTGCACCTTCGCCTGCACGCCAGCCTGGGACTCCCCGTCAAACACTAAGGGGGAGAGTCTGTCCCCGGGCGATTGACATGCTTCATCACCTGACCCGGCTGCTCGCGGATCCGCCGCCGTCGCTGGTTTTTGAGATTAGCGAGGGCGGCGTGGCCATGGCGCGGATGGGGACGAAATCCAGGCTGCCGGAGTCGATCGCCTTCCGGCCCCTGGCGCCCGGGGCGATCGACCCCTCGCCGATCCGGGAAAACGTTCACGACACCGCGGAGCTCGACCGCGCCCTGGCCGAAGCGCTGGCCGAAGCCGGCGGGCCGCGCAAAAAGAAGGATGCCGCGCTGCTGCTGCCGGACAACTGCGCGCGCCTGACGGTGCTCGATTTTGAGAACCTTCCCGGCGACTCCAAGGAGCGGCTCTCGCTGCTGCGCTGGCGTCTCAAGAAAGCCGTGCCGTTCGACGTGGAAGCCGCGGCCATCGCCTACCAGGTGCAGCGCGCGCCGGCGGGCAAGGCCGGGCCGGCCCCGTTCAGCGTTCTGGTGACCGTCTCGCCGGCCGAAGTGATCGGCCAGTATGAAGCAGCTATACGCAGATTAGGGCTGACGCCCGGTTTCGTATCGACCTCCGCGGCGTCGTCGCTCAACCTGGTCGTCGAGCACGGCGTCACCATGTTGGCCAAGCTGAGCGGGCCGATACTGACGCTGGTGGTGATCGACCGGGGCGTGGTCCGGCTGGTGCGGACGCTGCCCACGGCGCCGGCGCCGCAGGCATTATCGGAAGACACTTGGCGCGAGATGGCCGCCGACCTCTATCCGACCTTCGTCTACGTGGCCGACAACCTCGGGTCGCCGGTTTCGCGGCTGGTGCTGGCTGGATTCGGCGACTCTCTGCGGACCGCCATCGACGTGTTCCGGCGGGAGCTGGGGTGCGAGCCCCAGGCCCTGGCGGCCCCCCAGGGCGTGACCGACGCGCACAACACCGGGATCTGGGGATACTTGAGCGAGAACTGAGATGCGCGTCCAGCTCAATCTCGCGGCGCGTCCGTTTCGGCGCGACCGTCTCTTCTATATATCAGTAATAGTGCTGGGGACGGGCCTCCTCGCCGCCGCGGCGCTGCTGGTAACGGCGTTCACCGGGACCTACCGGCGGTCGCCCGAGCTGGCCCAGAAGACCGCCGAATACCGCCGCCAACTGGAGGCGCTGGCCCGCCGGCAGACCACGGCGGAGACCGTGCTGCGGCAGCCGGAGAACGCCGCCGTGCTGGAGCGCTCCATCTTTCTCAATGAGCTGCTCTTCCGCAAGGGAATCTCCTGGACCCGGACCTTCGCCGACCTCGAAGAGCTCCTGCCCCCGCGGGTGCGCCTGATCGCCATCCGCCCCCAGCTCAACCCGGACCACGAGGTCAGCCTGGACATGGATGTCGGCGCCGAAACGCGCGAGGCGTTCATCGAGCTGCTGCGGGGACTGGAAGGCTCCGAGCTGTTTCGCTCGCCCGTTTTGCACGCCGACTCGCCGCCCACGGAAAATCAGCCGCTGTTTCGGTTCCGCTTGAGCGTCGTCTATGATCAGAAGCTCTAGCCTCGTTCGCAGTCTGCTCGGCGAGCCCGGCCCGCGCCGCAACATCAAGGTCGCGCTGGCGGTCCTGGCGCTGTTCGACCTGTTGTTCTACCTGTTCGCCATCGGCCCGCTGGGAGAATCCGAGCGGGACCGCAGGATGCAGGTGGATAATCTGGGACGCCTAGTCCAGACCCGGACGGCGGAAGTCGACAAGCTCGCGGCCATCGTCGCGAAAGTCCAGTCGGCGCGCGACCAGGGAGATCAGCTTCTCGGCGACATCACGCTCTCGCGGCGCACGGCTTTCTCGAGCATTGTGTCCGAGCTCGACCAGGCCGGCAAGGAGGCCGGCGTCGAGCTGCGCGAGCGGTCCTATAATACCGAGCCGATCGAAGGCTCTGATACGCTGAGTATCATGACCGTGACGGCGGGCCTGGAGGGCAATTACGAAAACCTGGTGCGGTTTCTGAACCGGCTGGATCGCTCGCCGCGGTTCTTGATCGTCGAGAGCCTGGGCGCGTCGCCGCAGCAAGCGGGTCAGAAGCTGAACGTGAGCCTAAAGCTGGATGTGTTCGTGAGCGACGAGAGAGGGGCGGCCGAGTAAGTGAAGATCGGGGCGGAGCGCAACAAGGTACTGGTGCTGGCGGGGCTGCTGCTGGTGGCCGGGGTGCTGTTTTACCAGCAGTTCTTCGCGACGCCCGACGTTTCCCCGCAGCCTGGAGCGGCGCGGTCGCTGCCGCCGGCACGCTCGCTGCGGACGCCGCTCGAGGACGTTGTCGAGAGCCGCGTCGCCGGACGGCCCCGCACCACGGCCCGAACCAGCTTCGACTTCAAGCCGTCGTTGAAGAGGAGCAAGCCGGGCGAAGGTCCCGACCCGCTGAAGATGGATCCCACGCTGCGCACCGACCTGGTGGCCAAAGCGCGCGCCGTGAGCTTCGGGGGCGTCGAGCGCAACCTGTTCCAGTTCGGCGCGGCCAAGCCGAAAGTGACGCCGCAAGAGCTGGCCGAGGCCAAAAAGCAGGCCGCCGCCGCCGAAGCCAAGGTGAGCGCCCCGAACGGACCGCCGCCGAAGCCGCCCGAGCCGGTCGCGCCGCCGGTCAATATGAAGTATTATGGATACGCGAGCCGCCCCGGCGACGCCCGCAAGCGCGCTTTCCTGCTCGATGGGGACGAGATCTTCGTGGCCGCCGAGGGCGAAGTCATCAAGAAGAGGTACAGAGTGGTGCGGATCGGGGTGAATTCGCTGGTGGTCGAGGACCTGCAGTTTCGCAGCCAGCAGACGCTGCCGTTGCAGGAAGGATGATGAGACGCCGGGCCACAATCCGGAACCGCGGTTACGCGCTGCTGACGGTGCTGTTCTTTGCGGCCCTGGGGGCGATTCTGGTGAGCCGGTCGCTGCCCCGCGCCGCCTTCGAGGCACAGCGCTCCAAGGAAGAGGACCTGATCTATCGCGGCACGCAGTACTCGCGCGCCGTGCAGCTCTATTTCCGCAAATTCGGACGCTACCCGGCGCGCATCGAGGAGCTCGAGAATACTAATAATATCCGCTTCCTGCGGAAACGCTACGTGGACCCCATCACAAAAAAAGAAGAGTGGCGATTCGTCCACATCGGCCCGGCCGGCGTATTCACCGATTCGCTGGTCTACGACCGTCCCAAGAAGAAAAAAGAAGGCGAGGCCGACTCGGCGGGCGCGGCGGAC